>Ga0247757_10000131_pt1 | contig 60500 bp, 68 predicted proteins | sample UWRJL126311R4_FD_180929 | JGI IMG/M metagenome (GOLD analysis project Ga0247757, IMG submission 180929) | Plant litter microbial communities from Arlington Agricultural Research Station in Wisconsin, United States - UWRJ-L126-311R-4 | ecosystem: Environmental > Terrestrial > Plant litter >... | reverse complement strand
GGTGAATCCTTCACCAGCGGGACGAACACGCCTGCGGACGCTAGAGGCTCGGACGACTAGCCTTATCAGCCATCCTATATACTCCCACCGCTCTCCATGCCTGCTCATTTCCTCCTCCGTCCAAGTCCTTGTCCGCCCCCTCGTCCAACTGGGCACGTGCTGTCGTCATGGCCACGTATCCAGGGAGCCTCCCCCGTTATTGACTTTTTATATCGCTCGTCCAGCGGGTGAACTACCCTTGCACGTAGCCGGCCAGCGCGGCACGTATACCCATCAAACACCGTACCGTGGGGACCATGACTATTAGCTCAGGAAAATCCCTTGCACCAGTCGCGCCTTTGGTCCTGTTTGGACGCTTCATCTGCTGACCCTGTGTCCACCGTCTGACAAGCCCTTGGCAATAATAACCTTAGCCCACCCAAACAAACACCGGTGCATCATCGACCCGGGGCCCATCTCATGCTCGAATCGTTCATTAAGCCGCAGATGTAAGCTGCTGTTCTGTCAAAACTGGACTACTATCCGGCACAAGAAGAAAATCCGTATACACGCATGTCAGATGGGATAGGAAAACATTATGAGAAAGTGGTCGTTGCAGTCGTGCACATTCACATGCATCTCCTCCCCAAGAAAAAACATTTCGCCGTGGATATACCCCTAAACACAAGTCAGGCCTCAGAGCCACACTGATCGCTCCCCCAAATGCCGAAATATCCGGTTCCTATGTTCCTTGGACTTTGCACATATTCTCCACCCAATGACCCCCATGGACCTTGTTCCCAACCTGCAAGGAAAACGCCGAACGCTTGCAATCGAATGACCAAAAAATACGACCTGTGAGCAGCTGTACGCTCGACCAAAATGAGATTCGTCCGAGATAGAGGAGGAAGTCATCGCCGGATATCCAATCGAGCGAGCTGTTTCGGGCAACGAATGAAAAGAGTGGAATTCCCTGCGCAACACGATGGTGCGCGCCAAGTATATTGAGTAAACACTTATGGCAACCATCGATAGCTTTTAGTAGACCCTTAAGGGACTGTTTGGTTAGAAATGTCCTCAAGATTTGGATCAAGATCCGGGTTAGTGACCTGCAGGGAGCTGGTAGATTTCTCATCAACACCCTGAGCTCTGCATAGAGGACATGAATTACGGCCGGTGGTCAACCACTGCGGTTTGTAAGTAGTGATTCTAAAGCAAGTAATTGTGAATAAAAACTGACTTGGTCAATGCAGAGCTTGTGAAACAAGTGTCCGCACTTTATCAGCCTTCGTGCTTCCTCGTCAACTTCGAAATCTGACAGACAAACTAGGCAGCGAGCATCAGACGTCAGTGCCACAATCTCCGACGCCCCTTCCGCTTCAGCGACCAATGTCCCTGCTTGCATACGGATTTTAAAAAGCCCTGCCGCTGCTGCGATATCTTCTTCACTGGCAACAGGAGGTTTTGCGGGCCCGAGCAAACTAGAGAGTAAGAGCATATCTTCATATGTAGGAGAGTCCGTGAAGAGGCTTGGGGTAGTTAGAATAGGGTGGTTTTCGGGGTAGCTCCCTCCCAAGACGTAAATGATCCAGCTCCTCGAACCTTCTCCAGGGTTGTGATCGGGTTCCACGACACCGTTTCTGCGGGAGGAACCAGATCCAAATCTCGTGAAATCTGACTCGCTCAAGCGACGCTGACGGGGTGTACGATGACGGGTCTGTGCTTCTTCAGCGGTTGGTTCAAGGCTTGAAGCGGTAGGACGGCGTATAAAGCTACCACGACGCGGGGAAGCCGAAGGTTGTGTGGTCGGGGAAGATGGTGACGCTGCAAAAGTAGGTGTGGTAGCTCCAGAGGACACTGCAGAGAGGCCAGAACTGGCCGGTGTCGAAGGAGGGGGCAGTGGACCAGTTGGAGAGTCACTAACTGTAGACCATGGGCGTGGTCTGTCTGGTGCGCGGAAGTGCCTCTGGTTATCATAGCTAGATGCTAGATTGTTTACGCCTCCCATGGACGCCCTGCGGCGATGGCTGAATCTGGTAGTGTTGGGGGGTTGGCGTAACAAGCCATCCATAGTTTCTTCTCCTGGGGAGGCTGCAGGCGTAGGGAAGCTAGACAGGGCGTCAAGAAACGGAGGGATGTTGTCATCCCGCTCGCTCCCGCTACCTGGGTTAATAGACCTGATGCCTACGATTATGATTGGAACCATTCTGCCATCGCCCTCATCCTCTCCATGGCTCTCATTAGGACCGTTGCGACCAGAAGCCTCTGCCTCACTTGACTGTGACACCGTGGAGGAGCCAAACCTAAACATCCTGAAAAAGTTAAGTGGTTGGGTGTTGCCGCCTTGAGTATCAACCCCTTCATCACCACCGCTGCCGCTGCTACTCTGCCTAAGGGCTGAAGCTATCCTCCCGTTTTGAAGTGCCTGCAAGAAACTGTCGAAAGTCCCGTCATCACCGTCGCCAGGCACGTTGCGGGCTTCAGAGACTGCGCGGTGATCATCGCCCATAAGCGAAGCTGCCGTAGCGGCTGCCGCGACTGACAGAAGCCTCGAAAGCATAGCAGCCTGGTCCTCTTCCCTCCGAAGGGGCGATCTACGCCGGCGTAAGGAGTTCGTCATGCTTCGGAGACCTCGGTCTGGCCTAAAGGAGGGAATCATGGAGGGTCTCCCGTCTCGGCGGGTCGAACCCAAGCGCGAAAGCTGTGAACTTGAGGAGGCATTTGTTGTGCTGTTGGCAAGTTCGTCGAAGCTAAGGTCCAGGCCAGGTACTTGCACGCGAGGAAGGTACGGACCGCGCTGCTCGTAACCAGTGCTAGTCGTGTGTCGCAGGGGCGAGGGCGAGAGAGCAGCGAAGGGACTAGCGGAGGAGTGTGTGGTGTCTGTATCCGACGATCTGCTCGACATTCTTCGATGAAGCAAGCCTGGAATAGAGCTCAGCGAAGAGCGGGCTCGCGTCATCCTCGAGCGGCGACGCTGCACACCGCTAGGTCCATCGGCGGCGGACGGGGTGGGAACGGAATGCTGGTGGCGGGTGGAGAGCACGTTGAAGGGGTTGAGTCGCTGAGAAACGGGGCGTGGAAAAAGAGGCGCACGCTGAACCATCTCTGGTATGCCGTTGCTGCCACTATCAGGCTGCTGCTGCCGCGCGCTCGCCGATGGTGCCCATGATGATGGGCGAGGTCGGACACGAGGTTGCTCCTCTGGCGCACCTCTGGAGCTGGCCTGACCCATACTCGAAGGCAAGCCAGGCAAGAGGCGGACCGTCGGGGAGAAGAACAGCTGGTAGGGAGGAGGAAGGATAGTGGTGGCGTTATGAGGTGAGGCTTGTCAAGGACGGTGATGTATGCAGGCGGACCGCCAAGCTATAGCGAAAGAGTCACGGGATCGATTGATGGGCGTGCAGAGCAGGGCCAGGCAAGGTTCTCGCGGGAACGGAAAAGTCGGATATAATATCCTGAGGTGAAGGCCCTTGTGAGTGCGTTTTGAATAGAACAACAGACTAAAATAGAGCGCTCTCTGGTAAAGGCGTCGGGTGCCTTGTTTCCGACTTGTTTGCTTCCGCGAGGGGCAAGACAAGGCGTCACCAGCGAACGCAGGGCTCCTGTTTTTCCAGCTTTTGCAGGCTTCCGACTTTGCTGTCCAACCCCTCGACGGTTTCAAGCGCAGCTCCGGCTCGCGGCCTTTTCACAGGCCGAGCTTTGCAATCCAGCCCAGCACTAACTATCCCCGCACTCTCTGCACTGCTAGGCACATGCACAATGCAACACTTTGCTACGCCGCTACGCCCAGCCCAGCAGACGACTCGGTCGCTGCGTGCAAGCCAGTACAGGCGTGCCGTGGGCGCGAGACATGACCCCGACGATGACCCCGACGACGACCCTGACGACGATGGGCCCCTAGATGGTCTGGATGATGACGCGCAGAATTCTTCAGCAGCGCCATTGGCAGCCCTGGCCTTTCCCCACACCACGTCCACACGCCCTGCGCACAATTTCACTGCCGTCGGCATTCAGCAACAGCTCGCCCACCTTAACCCTGCCGTCTACGCCGTGGATGCCATCCCAGCGGACCGCGCACCGCCCAAGCCGTCTGCATTGCGACGCACACATCTAGATGTTTTGTCAACCATCATGCACCGCTGTCTCCTGGAAGGGGATTATCAGCGCGCAGCAAGAGCATGGGGCATGATGCTGAGAACTCGGGTCAACGCAACGCCCATCGACCCGCGGTACAATGCGCAGTGGGGAATCGGTGCCGAACTGCTCCTCCGTCAGACGTCCCAGAACGAGGCCAATGGGCTCCAAGGTGAAGACAAGCAGAGTCCTGCTGCCCACATGCTTCCCAAGGACAACCCCTTCTCCGACGAGGGATTCCAACTTGCGCGAGAATACTATGAGCGTCTGATCATCCAATACCCTAATCGCAAGGCACACCCCAACGCCGTCGATGAAAGATCTTTCTATCCTCCGTTATTCTCCGTGTGGATCATGCAAGTGCTCGAGAAGAGTAAACGCGCGCGAGCACAATCCAAAAATCCGTCTCTGTACCCTTCTTCCATAGATAACTCTGCTGATGGAGATGCCATCATGTTGTTAGAAGACGGCCATATTCAGGAAGCAGTGATTCAAGCAGAAGAACTTGCTAGCGCTCGAGAGATCTCAGCTAGGTTAGATGATCTATTGGCATCGCCTCCTTTTGATAAACATGCTCAGCTACTTGAACTCCGTGGGAACATCGGCCTGTGGATTATCAATCTGTTAATAGGGAACACATCACCACAAGAGCATGAAGAAGTCGAAGATGACTCTGAGCATTTCAATCAAACCGAAGAGAATAATGAATCCACTACCCAAAAGATACAGAAGTGTCAGGAAAGTCTACAGGAGATAGAATCGTCGAGATCTTACTTTGATCGTGCCGCAAATATCAACAAGCCAGGCTCAGATGTCATCTCGAGCTTACTACAGCAAACGATCCAAGATATTACAAGCCGTATGAGAGCGCTTAATAGGAGTATCCCGTAAAGACCAAGCGAGATTGCCAGGTAAAGCCTTGCGCAAATAGGGACAGAGAACGCCCTTTCTAGATTCTTTTAGTAAGTTGTGCGCCAAGTTACAACGAGAAGGGGGGAAGTATCAGCATTGGTTTATAATCACTCTGACCAGTCTTTCGCGCTCGGACGAAGTAAAGATCCGAGCGATCGAGCGATGCTAATAGAGAATCGTCAACATTGTCCGTACGCTAATCCGCATGCCCCCTAGGCTGACTAATCGTTGGTGTCGTGGTGGTAAGAGCGCCGTAGCAGTCTGCAAGCGGTATAGAAAGTAAATTAGTTCCTCATCTCCTCTGCACATAGACTTCAAGCCCGGACTTAATCATACGGCACGCTCCTCATTCTCGTCTACAAACTCCAGAGCCTGCCTATATGCCTTGGCCTCGACGCTCCTCCTCTTAGCGTTCCCTTTATCCTCGGCTGGAATAAATTTGCGCATCACATCCTTCACGTACTTTTCTGGTACGCCCTTCACGACCGCGTCGTCAATTCCCTTGTTCATTCTAACTACATATTCATCCTTCGGCTCGTCATCAGTCACCCTCTTCCGGTCGATGTATACTAGCATATCCTTTGTTTGTGTCGGTTTCTTATCGACATCGACTTTTGCACCATCCTCGCTAGCCCAAAAGTCGCACGCAAGATATTCTTTAGTGTAGGCATGTGGTACGCCTTCGTTTTTATCCAGCCTTGACTCGTCTGATGGTTGGAGACTGTAGACAAGACCAAAAACCACGTGGGCATAGTCTTGAGTTGTTGCATCGGATGTATCGGAGGAAGATGAATGCAGTTCGACCACGTTGGCATAGCCGCGATCATTGATGATCCATTTGTAATTGTTCAAGCGAGCCACCCCAAGGTACTTGGAGGCTGGACAGCGTTGACGCATCTGCTGGAGCCACAGGTTGGAGCCATAGCCGAAGTAGACTGTTGAGGTTTGCGATGCCATGGTGCCCTTTTTCTCCTTGATGATTCGACTTTTATAGGTGCGTCCTTGATTGCATGAGTGAGAGTTTCCAGCACGGTGACGGTCACGCTGGAAGGACAGATGGATCACTTACTCATGTTGTTAAGGCAATTATGTACGATCTAGCGTAATCACCGAACAGGAAGGTGGGGCAGGGAGCAACGATTCTCGAGATCAAAGTACAAATGAGACCTTTCCCCTAACAATCAGCCTCTGATGGGAGGCATGAAATTCGAGTTAGGATTAGTTATTACGGCCATTATAGCTTTCCTACAGCTAGCTTTTATGTGTAGTGAAGGGCGCAGGCAGCGGGCTCAACTCTATGAGAACCGTGGTTCTCAGAGTGCCTAATCGATTGTTAGTTTGCGAATCAAGTGCTGGTGATTATCTTTTTCTTGCCTTCTTTTCGGTCTGCAAAGAGTGCTTTACATGGTTCTTACTTTTGATTTTATGATACCCATTAGTTGACTCAGAAAACACCATAGCTTTCCTGTTAGCTTTATTCATAATCCTGCTTTGAGTCATGGTTCCGAAGTCATAGTAGTTGAAGAACCGTCAATGACTCATATCAAAAACCTCAACTATTACGGCATTGGGACACAGGTGTTACATTCTTGATGCAGAGGCTCGTCTACATTAATGTGTTTCCTTCCGGGTGCGTGAGCCTGGAATCGCCCCGAGCTGCATAGCACATTCGAACGATCTGCAGCTATGCTTGTTTCGACCTCACTAGCGAGAACCGGCGGGGCTCGGAACGAAAGCCTCCATCCAGTATTCACAGCCAGCCGGGCATTTCTGTTTATCGGACCGTTATCGTATGTTCCTTGTCTGCTGAACTTCACGCTATATTTAGTTTCGGTGCATTGACACATGTACCGTTCCGCAACACGTGAACAAGTGCAGCGCCTTATTGGTTCCCTAACCACAGCTCCTAAATACAATTGCCGCCACGGTCTGAACAATAGGTCAAAACAAGACTATCTAAAAAGCTTCCATATTTTCCTGATCGATCTAATCCTTCTCGCAGGATTTAGATTTAGTGTGACAACACCACGTTCGCCATGCCCTATTCTCATCACAGCCACTCTGGGCAGTTCTGCGGACATGCAAAGGATACCTTGGAGGAAGTGGTACAAACGGCTATAACGAAAGGCTTCCACACTTTTGCATTGACCGAGCATATACCTCGTCCAATTGAAGACTTTTATCCGGAAGAAGTACGTCAGTTATTCGGGAGGTGCCAAAGTAGCTGCTGATGTGTTACTAGCAAAACACACACACAGTCGAATCGCTCGCAAAGCTTTTTGACGATTTTTTGGTCGAAGCTGAGCGTTTGCGGAAGGTGTATGCCTCTCAGGTGAAAATACTGATAGGATTTGAGTCTGAATGGATCCGTCCATCCACTCTCCCACTGATTATAGACGTCCTTAACAAGTACCATTTCGACTTCTTCATGGGCTCGGTGCACCATACACATACTATACCAATCGATTTCGATAGAGCGACTTACGAGAAGGCTCGAGATGCAGCGGGCGGCACCGACGAGAAACTCTTCTTGGACTATTTTGATTCACAATACGAAATGCTCCAAGCGTTAAGGCCCCCTGTCGTAGGGCATTTCGACCTTGTTAGGCTGTTGAGCGATCATCGGGACACTAGCTTTGAAGGTATGGACGGGGTATGGGACAAAATCCACCGGAACCTGAAATTCATTGCATCATATGGGGGAGTGCTAGAGCTCAACTCTGCAGGGTTGCGCAAAGGGCTTGCTGAACCCTATCCTTGTTCGCCCGTTTGCCAGGTTGGTCACACCGCCTACTGCCATCCCACCCTACTCTAACTCGTATCGAATAGGCCTTCATCGACATGGGTGGTCGCTTCGCTTTGAGTGACGACAGCCACGGCACTGATCAAATCGGGACCAATTATCCTCGCCTAATGAAATTTATACAGACATTAGGTATCAAAGAGTTATATTACGTTGACAGGGACGCTACGTCTATCGACGATCGCTTCTCCGCGGGTTTATCACGCATTGCGGTGGCTGATCTCCTTCAACTTCCTTTTTGGACGGAGGCCCAGTGACTTTGTCCTGCTTCCGTCATGCTGTATACACAGCACCATCTTAGAAGTGAGCGTGGCGTGGCGTGGCTTCAAGAAATAGCACTGGCAAGCGAATGGGACTGATCTGGAGGAATGGCTTTGCTGGGCGGAGGAGCAGCATGCCGTCATTAAAGTTCCGACTACGCTAAACGAACGAATCCTTCCCACTCACCGGCCAAGAACGCCCACTGCTGCTATCGTGACCGTGAAGAATTTGGTGACGTGTTTCCCTTGTTCTGGCGTTCATTCTAGCGGTGCTTGGTCCGGGAATGAATCCTCAAAACGCTCAGCAGGGCGAGATAGCAAACTTGACCAAAAATGGCATCGAGTTCCAGCCGCTGCAAGCGCACGTCTCTTGGCCAAAAGTTGGCGCGGGAGCCGCCCGAGACCATGTGTCTGGAATTCCAAACCAGGCGCTCTTGGGTTCATGGTCGCCTGAAAAGGGGCATAGTCGGGCACAGAAAACGAAATCCACGTGTGGGAGAGGCGGGGCGGCAGTGGGACGTGCGGAAGCGAGACGAGGTCGATCTTTAACTGAGCGACGTAGACTCCTTTTCGATGCCGAGGCGGGTGCTCTTGAGCCCGGCATTTTGAACTGCTGTGGTTACGTGACTCGGCAGCAGCTTGCTGCTAGAAGGAATATCTCTTAGCAGCGTTTACCGCGAGGACCTGGCCGCTTGTTACTGCATTCGGACCCGTTGTAGTCCAAGGACCGTTTTCGGGTTGCAGACGGAAGCAAGATATGTGGTCCGCTGCAGCCATGATTGGAGAGTGCAATAGAAAGCTAGGAAGCTTGTTTTGTTTCTGGGTGGGCGTTGCGCTTTTCGCGGACATGGGGGCAGCCGGAGCGACTTAGTCAAGGCGTGGCCAGCGTTAGAGGAACGGAAATACGAATGGAATTGCCGGGATCCTAGAGGGCTTCGGGCGGCTCTGTGAGGGGAATTGCGACGCCCGACGGGTCTGGGTCGGGTTGGCTGCCAGCCTGCCATATAAGCTGGAGGAGTGCAGGGCAGGAAGCGTGATAGGGCTTGGCGAGGTACCATGGCCGGTTAGCTACGTGAACACACAACAGAGTGTGCACGAGAGCAGACGGCGGTGTCACATCCGTTGGCGGCCAGGCCAGCGCGGTACGGGCGCAACGGGCGTGTGGCACGTCTGCCGAGGGGAATTGGCGTCGATTTCGGAGGCATGCCCGCCCAGGGCTGGGGTGGGGAGGGGGTGGACGAGGCGGATGGTCGCTGCAGATAGACATGGTCTGGTGTACTGTCTATCGTGTCCTGACCCTGGCCGTGTACGTCCAGCAGTGGGCTTGGGCTCAGGCTTCCAAAGCTTTAAAGCCAGAGCCCATCCTCGTGCTGACCTCGCACTCGATTCTCTCCACCATCACAGATCATACTTGTGTTCTCCCCCTCCCCACGGCAGCCAGCATCGTCCCTGAAGACCACCACCATTGCGAGCCATTGGCACACCAGACCGCCATGGGCGTCAAAAAGCAAGTCCTCCGAGAGGGAAACAAGGCCGACATGCCCAAGAAGCACGACGAGGTGTCAATACAATACACAGGTATGCAGCACACCACCACCTGGACCGGACAGCCGTCTCACCAACCGCCCAGGCTGGCTCTATGACGAGTCGGCAGCCGACAGCAAGGGGACCAGGTAAGCAGACCGACCACTTGTGCCATCATGCAAGACGTGAGCTGAGCGTGTTCGTCAGGTTCGACTCTTCAGTGGGTCGCGGGGACCTCGTCACCGAGATTGGCGTTGGCCGTGTTATTCGCGGTACGTCGATACACACACCCCTGCCACACCAAGCATCGAGGGGGGACTGGGCCCTGGGCTAATGTACGACAGGCTGGGATGAGGGCATCCTGGGCTCCAAGGAGTCAGCGCCCATGTCGCTAGGCGAGAAGGCGACCCTGACTATCTCATCGTACGTGATCATGATGCGCGTCCGCTGAGCGTCGAGACCACCGCTGACGTGCTGCCCCAGAGACTACGCCTACGGATCCCAGTGAGTTGTTGGCTCTCCTTTGCCCCAACCACCCATGCTCCTTGGGCCTGTAGCAGGACGCGGGGGGCGCTGGGGCGCTGGGGCGCTGAGGCGCTGAGGGCGCTCAGGGCGATTCTTGCCGCTTTTGACCCCAGCCCAGCCGCCGCACAACGGCCGTCCGCCACAACCTCAATTCTGCGCATTTGCCGCTGTCTCAACCGCTACAAGCCTGCCCGGGCTCGAGACTGGACCCTGATGACCTACCTCACTTTGTGGATGAGCTGCCCGCTAACCACATTTCTCCAGGGGCTTTCTAGGACACATCCCCCCAAACTCCAAACTGGTCTTGTAGGTGCCCAACCCAACATCTCCTACCCCTTGCAGCCCTTTTCAGCATCATCCTCGTTGCTGCTGCTGCTGCCTTCCTGCTTTCCCACCGAACACCCTTCGAGCTCCTCGCAGCTTGCCCCACCTTTGCCGCCCCACGCGAAGTCCTGCTGTTCGTAGGCTGACCCTCGCCAGCGAAATCGAACTCAGGGCTATCAACGGCAAGAGGGTCTCATAGCCTGCTTCTAGATTATTCCAGCGACCCTAGAGCGCGACGATCATTTCTCCATGGCTGACCCGCTGTATGAGATGGCCACCCACCAGATCCGACCCAGGGACTGACGCTGAGCGTTGGTGCCCGAGGCTTTGTCGACACTTTCGTTGAGATTGCGTGTATGTCAACGCAAACTGCAAGCCCGCCATGGGTCTATCCTGTCTCAAAAAGTGTTTTAGCACCTCCATTCCAAGAGGCTTGCTTCGACCAGCTTTCCACTTCAGCCCGGCATCTTCGGGCCATTTACTGAGTGTTATTCTTACCAATTTAGGGGGGATCAGGCGACCTGGAGTTTGGTTTGGACTATGGATGGATGGACACGTGTGCATCTCGCTTTTGCAATATCTAATACACCTCACTCGGAGTGTAGTACTTTCTCCTCTGATCTACGTGGCATGGAGCATGTCTGACCGGCCTGGTTTTTGAGAGTACAGCCCATTCACCCTTCGTTTGATCCCGTGCTCAGGGCACAGGCTGATCCGGTGTAAGTCTTGCTGATCTGCAAGTCAGCTGGCATTTGGCTGCGTTCATCGAACGTTGACTTTTGTCGCGTCCGCGATTGCCGCCACCGTGCTTCCTGGAGACCCTGGAAGGATGACACCTGTGTTATTTTCTGCACAAAGAGCTCAGCAGAGAACTCTTGCCGTCCACACCGACTTTGCGCCACAGTCCATGGGTCGATCGTCTTATCCGTCCGGCTTGCCGATGAGACGCTGTTGCGACCGGCTCCTTCGCCACGATTGGACAGCGGTATCCCGTTCGGCGCCTCTTCTTCCAGGACACGGAGTATGCCATCACTGGTATATAAGCCTGCCTTCCCTTTTGGTGCACACCTGCGTGCGCATATCGCTGTTTCATTACAGTCCCTGCACGTGTGTTCGAAAGGCTCATAGCTCATTTGCTGAGCCTTGTGATCGTAGCGAGCATTATTCTTTCATGAACGTGACAAGTGTCTTCCACGCTCTTTACGAACTGAGATGGTAGGAGGGCCCTTCATATACTACTGACTCGAAGTCACCGAGCTACAGCCTATAGTTTTCGTCAACGTGTGGCTTCTGTCCCGGTGTTCCAAGTCCTGAACGCCTTCTCTAACATTCACAACCAGGCCACGACATATCAGTAGGAAACCGTAGCTGGAATATCTTATCAGATGTACATGTCTACCGCATTGGGGTATTGAAGCGAGGCTAAGATGGTCAACGCACAGAAGACGCCTCCTGCCCTTCATCCCGGTCATCGGCACTTCACTGTACGTCACAGAGCACATCAGAACTGACGCTGTCAAGCTTGGGCGCATGCGCATCCCCTCACACCGATCGCGGGCCGCTGCCTGACGCGCCCGTACCGCTACCAACGGATCGCATCTCGTCAGCGGCTCCATTTCCGAAAGGAAGAAAAATCCTCCGGAGACGCGCTCGAGCAGGAGAGAGTTTGCTGTGCAAGTAAAGATCGGCGATGAAGAGCTACACCCATGGACGGTCTGGATTCATGCATCTTCGAGGGCGATCGCATCTTTCAAGGTAGATTTTTACCCGGCTCGGGAGTTGAAAAGCCGGAAAGCCGGCGGTGTGAACCGGAGTGCGAGAGCACTACGTAGGCAATGTTGACTTGCAGGTTGCAAGATTTGGAAAGGGCGGCAATATTGCGAAAAAGGTCGGATATACACCTGGGGGCGGCGCGTGTGAACGGGCTCGGGTTCGGGCTCTGCCTACATAGGCTGATCGCGATAGCAGGGCGGGGTAGCTGCGAAAGGTGTGAGTGATATGCAGACGGGGGAACTCAAGTGCGTTGATATCCATCCAAGGCATGTAAGAATAAGTATGTGTAGGAGTAATTACGAGTAAGTCGGGGCCTCCTATTCGGCGGTAAGATGTGATAAACAGCAACGGAGCCCGCCAGTCACAAGGCCCCATTTCAAGGAGGTTTTCCAGCGTGTGATGTATGTCTGCATGCGTGTAAGACGGACGGCTAACGGGGAATGTGGGATGTGGGTATGTATGTCGTAGTCGCCTAGGAGCGCGTGTGTGTGAATAAGAGGGGGGGGAGGGACTACGTACCTTGAATGATTATGTAGTTGCATATCCAGTCTTTAGCAGAGGGGGGCCCGCTGTCCACATGAGCCCAAGGTCTGAGGCAGTAGGGAAGCCAGGTTGCAGACGTCCCGTTCTGCCAAGAAGCAAAGTAAATAATGATTTTCTAGCGGTGCCGCGCTTTGCGCCCGCTGTGGGTACTAGTCCTGACTTTGTGCAAACTTGTGAGCTGGGTCTCGAATGTTCAAGGGAAGCGACTTGCCTGCTTTTGCGTCACAGGCTGGGTGCGTGCCGCACCCAGTCGAAGGAGGGCATTTGTACTGTTGCTTCACCGTTTACTGTAGGCCAAGACATGGCGTCTGGGTTCGGTTTGGCGGTCCCGAGATTCTGGCTTCCTTTGCGTAGGCCAGAACAGGGGGTGCAGGTTTCGGCTTAGGACAAATGTGCGGTAATCTTTTGTATATTCCTGGCTCATCACGGATATTGCGTGTGGCTGCGAGCGAGGCAGTGCGATCGCTGTGGACGGCGGGGAGCATGTCGCATGTCCGTGCATCGGTCAGGGGTGTCTGTTCTGAGTTTGACTTTTGACCTTGACCTCAGGGCTAGATACAGGCGGGGAGCTGGCCATGGGTTGTGCATACGCATGTGAACGGAACATAACGGTGCTTGGCTATACCGCAGCACATGGCCTGTCAACGTAGCCAAGTGGCTTCACTGTACACCTGTCTTCTCTCCCTCTCCTCCTACCATTGTTGGTGTTCCTCGTATACAAGCATCCTGTGTATCTACTCCAAATCCCCAGTGTCTCCAAATTAGTCCTAGACCTGGCTTACCGGCCCCTGTCCAGCAATATATACCCGCCCCAATGGGGAAGACTCGCTCAGACTGCAGTGGGGAGACAGAAGCCACTGCCAGGCGCGGCTCTGCATGTAACCCGAGCATCGTGGCTTTCTCTCGCACACATCGGATGATTTCGGCAAGATTACATATACGATGACCAGGGCGTGGCACCAGCCTGGGGGCTAGCTACCGCTTTCATACGAGATCGTGTATGCACCATGTATGTACCGCTGTACGTATGTATGCGGGCTGCGGCATGCGGGCTGGCTAGCATGTGCTGGACACTCGCCCTACCCTGCTGTGCAACTATCCCCGCCTTACAAGGTGCGTGGTTAAGTATCCTCGTAGGGTTCATGCCGTGTGAAAAATGAGGGTGAGCTTTGAGGAGAGAGAAGGTGGTCTGATGAGGGAATGGGCTAATGGGCATGGAGGCGAGCGCTACCGTCTTAGGAGACGGAAGCTTATTGGCTATTTCTGGCATGGAGGCTGCGGGGCCTCAAGCGCAATGAACGTGTCTGCGAGGTTGAATCGTTGATGTTGAGACCCTGCTAAACCCGAAAGGTCTTGTGGCCATTGACTAAGAAGTTTCCATGCAAATGCATGCAATGTTAGGTAGCTCAGATGGAGTGACGAGTGCTGTGTGTCTTGGATATGAACAGCAATCATATGGCAAGGCGAATGCGATTGATACCTTCTTCCTCCCTGTCAGCTTGAGTTATCGAAGGAATGAAGTGTCTACAAGCAAGAGATTTCTTCTACCTAGTCACGGCCAATCAATGCCCTGTGGGATTATGCGGTGGGCTGTAAAGTGGACCTATATGTACAGTGAGAAGTGCTCGTAATTGGATGCAAGGTGGACTTGAAGGATGTCGACCCTGTTCATGCGACTTTAGCGGCATTTGCAGAACAATGATGATAAGCCTGGCATTACTAGTGTGATCATCATCGAATATTCCCTGGAGATGGGTAGCCAGGCCCGGCAATAACAGTGACGGAATCAACCCAAAATCGGAAGCTGGCCAAGTTCCTACTCCTAAGGCACTATTTTCATTCTATCAGCAGTTTGAAGTAGTTCAGAAGTACTTTCAGATTATATCTAGTTACCCAATACATTTTGGGGTGCTGCAGCCTAGTATAAATAGAAAGTGAAAGTAGATGATAAACCGAATCGAGCCACGTGAGCTTTATTCCAAGCACTCAAACAGAACACGTCTGTATGCTAAGTAGTGCTATCTAGAAGGAGACAACTGTTATATGCGGAAAGGCTTTCAACGTTGCTCTAGACGAAAGAATTAAAAACTCCGTTCACCAGAGGATTAAATGCGGCTAACCGCTCGATACTAGGTCGAATGATCAAGAATTACCAAAGCTAATCAATATAAACTAATATATTAGACCTAAAATTGTGTGTGGGTCATGCTCTGAAGTATTACGACAGGTCACGCGGATGAATCCTTTTTCGCTGTTACTAACAAAGTTTATGTGTGAATAACTGAAATTCTACGACCAAAATTCTACCATTCAAACTGACGTTTTAATGACTAGAAGTACGGGGCTTCAAGGATTGAGCTAGTCGTCATCTTTGTCGCGATGCTTTACACATTAAGTTCTGTATCGATAATTGGGTGAATAGTTACGTAATTTTGTACTACATTTTGAGAAAAAACTCTAGCTTACACATTGAAATTTTTCAAAAGTTTCCTACCGAGCAAAGTAAGACATATACTACTCTATTGGTATGAATGTAGTTCGTGAATGCCTCACACCATGACGCATAGTTTACCAGTGAATGTTAGTATTCGAAACAGAAAAATTTCGTTTACGGTTTTAATAGCTAGACGAGTCGTTGAAAATCGAAACTCGACTTCATCTACGTAACAGAGTTTGCCCTATTACAGCGGAGCGACATATTGCAGAAGACCTTACACATTTCAGAACCGATCTTTGGTAGTAATTGTGGGAACCAAAAGATCGTTCGAACAAAGATTTTCTAGAGGAATACTATATATGCGCCACGACAGTAATGACAGCCAGCAATTGGATTTCCGTGGTTTCCGCCAATCAAAAAACCAGTGGATGGCCGATAATGGAGTTCAGTACGCATATTAACACTGGCACACGATTGAGAGTATCAATACAGAAACATTGACAATGTTTTGTACACTACCGATTAGATAACTGGAATGTGTTTATTAGAAGAGTGCTCACAAAGGTATCCGCCTACTGCAGCCTTCCAATCAAGGGAGCCGAGTTGACCGATCTATTGTGCATTTAACCATCTGCACTCCCGAATCATCCCCGATGCTCAAGATGAACTTCTTTGCTTAGAAAACAAAAATTAGCTTATTGATAAAGGCACGCGACATGGCTTCATTTTAGAGATCTTCATGAATCAACGAACATTGACACATATCTTTTGTAAACTATTCGAATCACCAGAACATAACGTAAAAACACGTTAAAATTCCGTACGCTGTATTAGTTTATATCGCGTTGGAAAAACCACACGAGCATTCGGTTTAATTGTAATGAGTTTGGTAATGGCTTTGCTTGCGCTTAATTTCCAGAGAATGATGTTGAGCTTCCCATGACATTTCTTCTAGTTTCATTCCAGTTATTTTGTGATTTGCAAGGTAACAGACATGAATATAAAATCATGTTTTTCTCGGTCTCTCTCTCTGCCACTATCATCATAAGTAACTCTATCCAAGGTGTATCATCAGACATAGCTTGAATATTTAAGTTTCTCAGCCTAAGCTCTCACAGAACCCAAATAAAAATCGAAAACAACGATTTGGAATATCGTTATCAGAAGGAACATATCGACCCCTGCATCCTTGTATTATCTAATTAAGATACCCTTATAAGGACCTTCACCCTTCGATAATACTTCTGACTTCTTCGTCTCCTGAATATCCAGACGTCGGTGATTGTACTCACTCCGTGCATTTGACTATCTGGTTTCCTGCAGTGAGGAAACCGCTAGGCAACCCTTTAGCCTTCAGCATGGCAACGGTAATTTTGTTCGCACCAGTATACATCATTTATACACCCATATTCAATATTACATATTCATAGTTTTTGAGAGACTATCATCAAGGACTAGCAATATTCGAATAGGAATGAAGATATCGTGAGCTACGAACAAGGAAATTAGAACCGCTGTCCATCACTTTGACACACCACTTCTGAAAAAGAGACGATCAAGCCCCACCCCGATACTCCAATCATGAATCTAGAGTCAAAGTAAAATATTCTTTGTATCTTGTTCGACATATTGTATCACGCATCATAGCAGTTCCGCCAGTAATGTAACCCGACACGTAAGACCGGGAGTAACAGCAACTTACTCCAAACCCACCTTCTTTTCTTTCATCTTTTGATGCTTTTTGTGCTTTTAGTGGACCTGACCTAGCTTCAAACAACCAGGGCGTTAAATTTTGAGCAACATTTAGATACACTGTGAACGCCTCGGCGATCTTGTTTCTTTAAACAAAGCATTAGCTCAGAAGGTCGTAGATATTAAGAATGAACAAGATACGGACCTTGCAGGTTGGCGCCTTATGTAGGTAGCTTCAGGAGTAGTAGACTGCGAATTTAATGTCCCAACCAGTCACCGAGTCCAGCCCCAGTTCGGTAAGAAATCCCTCAGGCACCCCTTCTTCCTTCTTCATCCAAGGCTTTGAGTACTGTTCCTTGATGACGATTGTCATCCTGTCCCAGGAGTCCTCAAGGCGAACTTGACTGATAGCATTCCTGCGGACCAAGCATAGCCACCGCGGGTGTTGATTGTTTAAGAGATATAGAAGACCTTCCCGGCACTCTTTACCGAGAATCCAATCATTGAATTGAACATCCAGATTTCTGAGCTTAACTTTGTATTTAATGAGACGCGACAAGTCGCGATCACTGATTTCCCCTGGGCGGATGATGATCCTCAGCTGGCTCGGCGTACTGTAATACTCATCAACCTTCTTGCCAATTACCGGGTAAAATGTTGGCAGGTATCTGTCCATGTTGCACAAGGGAATTAGATGAGTTTTCCTCCACCATGGAAAGAATTCCTTCCGGATCTGGGAGCAAGACTGCACGAGGCCGGTGTATGGGATAGGTCTTTTATACCTACTCCATAGAGCCATTTTGGTGGACTTTCGTAGCCCGTTTGCCTGGCGTTCGATGTTAAAATTGCTGCCTGGAAAAACTCTGAAGGTTTCCTTGCATGCGACCTCGTATATACGATTTCGAAGCTCTACCACAACATTAGGCACATCGCTTCAAGCTGTTGAAGTTATATTCACCTGCTGGGAGGTCAAGAAACCTGAAAGGCGTCGATTGAGGAGGCTGGACTCGTTGGCGTTTTCTCGATTCCTCATTCTGTTCGTCGGCGTGTCGCTTGCCAGCTGCTTTAGACGCAGCTGCTTTAGTGTCCTTTGCCCTCCGCTTGCGAGGCCTGTATTGTTCACAATAAGCACCGAAATTATTATAATGATATGTGATATCGTCTAAGCTGATACTCACATGGTTAGTCTGCCAGCAATTCTTAAGCTGGAACGTGAGCTGACGTGACTAGAAGTTGGAACTAGAGTGTCAAAAAGGTGAGGTGTTAGGAGGTCGAATGTCAGCGCAGTGGAGCAAACGGCTGTGGCAATGCTACTTCGACTCAGCACTGCTGTCTGATTGTACTAGAAGAGTGTCACGCATCAATAGAAGCTTTGACCTTCCGATAGCTACTATTGTAGCGTTTGAACTGTCCAGTCATCAAACACCGCTTACTCCAATTGACATCTGATAGATCGATTTATGTTGCCTTACATATATGTTAGATAATCAACATAGAACCGCACATAAACCGACACTTCCGCAAAACGAGCGGATTTTTGTCCGTCTATAGTCGATTTCTTCGCTCTTTCATCTGATCAGAACAACCACTGGTGCTTTAAATAGTGGTTTATGTACTGTTAATCAGTAAAGCATCTAAGATAGCTACCACTATTGAACGTCTGTAATAATGAACAATAATTCAACATGCGCAGGGCTTAGATGTTAGAAAGGTAAATATCCATGGAGATATGAACTAACAGCTAACCATGCCTTTGATATGTTAGGAACTTAGTATTTATGAGTTGTGATTGTCGAGCAGGACCAACTGAACTCAAATGTGCTTTATGCGTGTTTTTATATTGAAACTTCGAGTACCTCACCGCATACATAATGCGTAGGTGGTTGTCCGGCAAGAAAAGATATTTGCTCAAGGGGAAGGTTATAAGACGCTGAAGATTCGGGTATTCATTGCCGATAGAATTCGTAGTCCACATCTAGATCACCGCCACGTGTCACAAGAGCCCAATTACTTTTGACCTGCCCCAGCGGCGCTTTTAGCCAGCCAAGGACTTTCATTTCTCATAGACTGAAGAAACATACACAGCCCATAGGACTCCGAATCCTAGTCCCAAATGCAGAGTTTGACCCGTCGGAACCTCAACTTTCGCCATCCGTTCCGCCTCGTCTTCAAGACCTCACATGGCATCTCATCCCCTTAGAACTTGGTGAACTGCTTGACGGCCTTTCCGGTCCGGGGAAGGACACGAAGGACGTTGAAACGAACGGTCTTGGAAAGGGGTCGGCACTGGCCAACAACGACCTGGTCACCAGGCTCGACACGGAAAGCGGGTGAGACATGTGCGGCAAGGTTCTTGTGGCGCTTCTCGTAACGGGAGTACTTGGGGATGAAGTGAAGATACTCGCGGCGGATGATAAGGGTACCTGGTCTCGGTCAGTTTTTGGCCCGCCGAATTCCACTTTTCCCATGGCGCTCTGGCGCACTTCTAGTAGATACAACAGAGTATACGTACGGTGCATCTTGGTGGAGACAACGGTGCCGGTGAGGATACGGCCACGGATGCTGACCATACCAGTGAAGGGGCATTTCTTGTCGATATAGGAGCCCTCAATGGCGGTCTTGGGCGTACGGAAGCCCAGACCAACATCCTTGTACCATCGCCTGTTGCGAGTGTTCTTGCGCGGTCCACCGACCTTGTGGTTCAGGAAGATGTGCGGCTAAACGCTCGTATCAGCATTGCGAACGATTTGCGTCGTAACGGGTGCGGGTGGCAGTACCTGCTTCTGGAAAGCGCGCTCCGACTGGACTCTGTATTCCAATTAGCATGTATAATGCAATCCACACATCTTCGACGTACGTGAGCTCGGTGGCCATGGTTGCGGATCGGATGTTATTATCGTTCGGGTGCTGAGGTCCAAGTCGAAGTTCGCAAGTGTGTGTTCGCTAAGCGGGCCCCGGCAAAACGATTCTCCGAGAAACCATGCGCCGAGGCTACTTTCGCCTAACATTACGCTTTGTTGTATTGTCTATTTCCTCAGTAAGGTATTGGAACGTTACGTACGTTCAGACAAATACCTTTGAGCTTGGTGCTTGTTGATAGGAGCCATATTTGATCAGTTCTAGCTGCAAACGTCACAATGAGTGCACTTAGAGGCCTCATGGATCGGCTTGGTATCCAGGTCAACTCTGATACCATTCTTTTACTTATCAGTCTTCTCCTAGCTACTGGCGCTGCAACAGTTGTAACACCCATATTCAGCTTTTTCCGTGCTGTTCTCAGTCTGTTTGTTTTGCCGGGTAAACCTGTAGGCAATACCCTCGTCAACCTCTGCGACACATTCCTAACATATTCATAGCTGTCAACCTATGGACCTCGCGGTTCCTGGGCTCTTATCACCGGCGCCAGTGATGGCATCGGCAAAGAATTTGCTCTCTCACTAGCAGCCAAAGGCTATAACCTCCTCCTCGTCTCCCGTACGCAATCCAAGCTCGACGCCCTTGCGTCTGACATTTCTGCCAAATATGGTCCCAAGATTTCAACGAGAACACTAGCCATGGATTTCTCGCAAAACAAGGACAGTGACTATGCTGCTCTTCGCAAGCTTATCGACGGACTAGACATCAGTATCCTGATCAATAATGTTGGTTTGAGTCACAGCATACCGGTGCCATTTGTGGAGACACCGGCACAAGAAATGAACGACATCATCATCATCAATTGTATGGCCACATTAAAAGTTACGCAGACCATTGCACCTGGCATGATCTCTCGCAAGCGTGGCCTCATCCTTACTATGGCTTCATTTGGAGGTTTCTTCCCCACACCTCTCCTCGCAACTTACTCTGGTAGCAAGGCTTTCTTGCAGCAATGGTCCACTGCTCTGGCCTCAGAACTCCAGCCACACGGCGTCCGTGTTCAGTGTGTACAATCACATCTTGTTACCACTGCTATGTCTAAAATCCGTAAATCATCTGCTCTGGTACCAGACCCTCGCCAATTTGTGCGAAGTGTATTGGGAAAACTTGGAAGGAGTGGGGGTGCACAGAATGTTGCGTTTACAAGCACACCATATTGGAGCCATGGCCTCATGCAGTGGTTTCTCTCTCGTTTTCTCGGTGAGAGGTCTCACATCGTTGTCAAGGTCAATCGAGGCATGCACGAAGACATTAGGAAGCGAGCCTTGAGAAAGGCAGCCCGGGAGGCAAAGAAACAGTAGAAGGCGATGACACCTAGGTTGTTATAGGATTCCACCGATCGACGTTATCTTGCTGCGCATTCTTGCGGAGATCGTACATGAAATTGTAATAATGTGAGAGATCGGGGCACGGTCTTAGCAACGGTGAATTGAAAGCTGCAGTTGTACCTTTCCACATGGCTAATTACAAATTACTTCCCATTTTGGTTGTTGGTGTGGACGGCCTGACAATTTCATCCTCACTTCCTTAGCCGCATGGCTAGCCTAGCACTTTCCTCACTGCGAAAGATAGTAATCTTTCTGCAGAAACATCCACACCAAGCTCGTCGTGCTCACAATGACCGGGCCCGCAAGCGGTTTTCCCCACCTCGTTGTCCCAAACACCCACCACTCGCCCATAAAATGCATCCACGCGACGCCATAGGTCCACATGCCCAAAGTATACATTCCCGGCTCATTGATATGGTACGCCGCGTACAGTCGCACGATGCTTGTAAGCAGCGTCCAGGTGCCGAACTTACGGCCACTAAGGGGCGTCACCTGCGAGGGGATCTCGCCGGCGGGAGCGGGAACCGCTTTGCCCGTTGTGTACACTGAGATGTTGGAGGGCGGACGCGACGTGTCAGCGTTGGGGTTGTAAACGCGCGCCGTATAATGTAGGGTTGTATAGGCTTGAACGGAGTTGGCAATGGATATTATAGAGACCTAGAGGTGCGATTAGCTGAAGTGCGTAGGGGCAGGGGCTTTAATTAGGAGACAGACTAGAAGAAGCCACTTGGGAAGAAGACCTTCAAAAGGCGGCAAGTAAGAAGTGACTTCGGACATAGTTACAGAACAATCAACTGATCGAAATGGGGAGACGGGAGTGTTGTATGTACAAATTGAAGGGTGTCTAGTGAGGCCTATTCATGTTCCTTCGTCTCGGAAAATGCGGACAGGGGTGTCGGAACGGGGTGGCCTGTGCGGAATTAGTGGAGTTGGTGTACCTCGTGTGTGAAATGAGATAGAAGCAGTTCGAATGAGCTGTAGATCAAAGGATGTTGGTGAGAAATTGCTTGCATGGGATTTGGAACACAGTTGTGTAGTCTCTAACGGCAGCCCTTGAATGGATCCATTTACGCAAGCCTTAGAAAATAAGCACTATGAGATACGAGCGGCATATTTCTGGCGAGGAAATTCCCCAAGAAGTTGGCAGTTTGCTGACCTGCGTTGCAGCATACATAATGCATGTCACCTATCATATGAAGCGTGGACACTCCAGACCAGCTGCCTACACCTTATCGCATTCCTTCCATGTCTGCATGTAAGATGTGTACTCGAAAGCCCTCAAATATCCAATGCCGGAAATATTTACATCGAATGACAGATCCCGCATGCAGATATATACCAGATACCTTGCTCCAGGACGTTTACTGTTTCTGCTGTTCTTGGTCAACATCTGTCTGCTGACCGGCGTGGCCGTTCGTAAGGTGCCCTAGTTTTCTTCGATACAGCTCGCCGTTACATGCTCGTAACCGCTCCGCTGCTTGTTCTGGCGTAATGTCGCGTTGTGGCTCTCCCAGCATCTCATATCCGACCTGAAACTTGCGCACTGTAGCACTCCGCAGAAGCGGTGGGTAGAAATGGATATGGAAGTGACTGGACTCGATTTCCTCTTCTGAGCCTTGAAGCGGTGCCTGGTGAAGCCCCATGCCTACGCTGCTGTGAGTAAGAATAAAAAAAAACAGCATGAAGCACTTACTATAGGGGAATTGAGTTTCAAAAAGGTTGTCGTAGCGTCTTGTCATCTCGGCTATGCATTCAGCTAGGTCATTCATCTCCTTTTCGTTGAAGTCGACCAGAGCTCGCCTATGCTGTCTACTAACAATCATGACCTCGAATGGCCAGACTGCCCAATAAGGCACACCAACCCAGAAGCTGGGATTCTCGAAGACCGTGCGCACTTTCTGTTTGGACTCCAGCTCTGCGTAATCGACAAGAAGATGAGCACCGTTCTGCTCTCTGCGGTACTTGCTCATTTGGTGAAGCTCCATGTTCGGCTCCTCAGGCAACGATGTTGTCGTCCATACTTGGCCGTGTGGATGCGGGTTTGAGCAGCCCATAGTGGTACCTTTGTTTTCAAAAATTTGCATGTAGCGATATTGCGCATTTGGCTTCGTGATATCGTCGGTCCTGATGGCAGCGTTGGCGAGAGGTGAGCTCGGGTCAAGGTGCGCCGAGTACAGCTTCGTCCAAGTCTGGATGATAGGCACAATCTCTGCGGGAGACATATCGGCAAGGGTCAGATGGTGTGAGGGAGAGAAACAGATGACATAGCATTTTCCTGTTACTGCTTCTGCTCGAAGGAGGCGATTGACGAGCAATCCGTCATTTTGCTCGGGATGGTACTCTTCTTGCTCTTCTTTGACGGCGCTGTAGTCATTAACGAAGACAAAGGTATCGGTGAAGTTGGGATTCTTGGACCCATTCGCACGAGTATTTCCTGGACACAAATAGCACTATCACGTGTGAGCATAAACGTTGGCGGGGTACGATGGAGACGCTGCACCTCTGGGTCGTAATCTGGTAGTGTTGTTCTAGAGGGTTTCTCCTGTAAGCCCCTGGAAAATCATCAGCGCCTTGTCAATATAACGAGCCCATGCTTGGCCTACTGCCAGGGACGCTTGTTGCGGTGTGGCGAGACTAGTATCCAGCTGCCTCGCAGTGGGTTGAAGCGTCGGTGGGAGATGTCGTTCAGTATTGGTTCGCCCATAGCTATCAAGCAGTCCAATGCGAAAGTCGAATGCGGATGCCCGGAAATATTTAATGCTCACACGGTCAAAACTACCGAAGAATTGCAAACACGCGGCCAATGTGCACGGGTAAATATAGTGAATGTGACGCAGTGAAGTATTCTGTCTGCCCGTCGAGCGTTTCCGGAACGAGCAACGTACCCGCCCGCCCCGGTAGCTCTCAGTTGCATCTTGCCGTGCCTGCATTGGAAACGAAATAACATGCTGAGCGCCATATGGTTGCCGGGATATCCAAAGCAGCTGACGAATGCCGTAGGAGCTGTAGGGCTTATTTTGAATTGACTTTGAATGGCCGTATATAAACTTTCTCGCTGTTGTGTTCATGGAAATGCACATGTGCAGCACCCAAGCGTGCACAACCGTTTCCATATGGTCCGCGCTTATTTCCACTCCTGCCACGAGAGCCTCAACCACCACCAACCTAGCTGCCACTTCAAGCTATCCATCCACGAACGCCTACGAGTGCCGCATGCAACATGGCGGCTATGATGCCGAGCTCCTCGACGGCAAACGCCCCGTACGATAATGATGCAGTGGAACGGGATCTGATTGATCCAGACGACGGTGAGCTGCCTATAGCGACCTAGGCCAGTCGTATGCTGGTTGCTCACGCGCGCTGTAGCCACGCTGGATGACCTCGATGACCCTATTCAAGGAATCTCGGATCGTGCCCCCCTCACTGGAAATATCGGCTCACGGTCTGGTGGAAGCACCCAGTCGTATCTAACCTCAACCATCCCCGGTGAGGACCGTCGTGCACCAACCAACACCATCGACGAGACGGTATGGGAGACACTATCACGAGATCTATTGGCCATATGGGAGAAGATGAAGCAAGTACTGTGGCCGAAGTACCTTCTGGGCGGCATAATGCAGCAGGGCGGAGGTATCAGTGCTGCTGAGCGCGGAGAAGCTGATGGGCTCGGCGGCGGCATCAGGAATCTTGCAGGGAGATGGCCTGACGCGGATGTTATTCTTCAGAGCGGTATGAGTGAGGGGCTGCGTGACTGGGACCTATGGGGCCCGCTTATCTTCTGCCTGTTGCTCAGCCTGTTCCTTTCAAGAGGGGCCCAGGACAATCAAAAGGACCTGGTGTTCTCGGGAATTTTTGCTATGGTGTGGATAGGAGAAGCGGTGGTGACAATGCAGATCAAGCTTCTGGGAGGGAACATGTAAGTTGTCGCGCAAGGCGGACCATCTGTTCGAAGCTGACGAGAGTAGTGCCTTTTTCCAGTCCATCTCCATCATCGGCTACACGCTGTTCCCGCTCGTGATTGCCTCCGTACTCAGCGCAGTCGGCGTACACATGATCATCCGGATTCCTGTTTACCTAGTTCTGGTTGCATGGTCGTTAGCGGCAGGCATCAGCATCATGGGAGGCTCAGGAGTCGTGCGGAATCGCGTGGGCATCGCCGTGTACCCTCTATTTGTGTTTTATATTGCGCTGGGGTGCATCTGCTTCATCAGCTAGAGCGGCGGGTAGTTGTATAATGTATGAGTAGCCGCGGTGCAGCGGCAGCACCCATGCGCGTCCCAAGAAGCTGTTGAATAGAAGCGTTTCGTTGTGATGCTCCTTGGGCTGTACAGTGCAGCTTAGATGCAGCAGTGTCTGCGTATGACCATGGACTCGCCCTCACACGGGCTGTAGAGGGCGTGGGCGAGCCTGCCCCACCACAACCACGACGCTGCGCCGATTCCATTGGTTTCTCGAGGCGGTTGCCCGTGTCGAGTCCAGTCGAGCCGACCAGCTCGCTCCAGCTCGCTGTCCCTCATCCACTCGTCGACCGACCGGAACGCGAGCCGCCTGCGCGCTGCCTTTTGGTTTCTTGCGTGACGCACCAGGACGATCTACCGACCCCAAACGCCGACCACAGCTAGCTAGCTGGACGGCTGCCAACAAAGCGCTTGGGCCCGTCAATCTCCCACTTCGTCACAACTCAACCTCGCGCGCTGTGCTTCCCCTTTCGGCCCAGTGACAGCAAATTCGCACCTCACCGCCTATGAGCATTGTCCGCAGCCCAGCAGAACCAACCGCCTGCTCCTCTCTTATCATTGTTTAGCGCGCTCCCCGGCGCAGCCTTGACATTGCCGCCGGCCGCCGCAATTTATGCACTGCGCTGGTGGACGTTCCCACCTCGCCGACTGTGAACCAAGAAGCACGCTTTCTCTCTTTCACTGTCTATCTCCTCCCGGTCACTTTTTCCGCGCCGAGAGCACGCCTACTAGCGACTGTAGCCTTCCCAAAGCAAGGAAGACCCTCAGCCACGCCCGATCCCCACATCTCACTTACGCTCCGCGAACCGCCGCACCGCGTACGTTGACGTGCATCTTACCTGCCACCCGCGTCCCGAAGCGACAAACACTTCTGCATAGACCACAGAGACAGCAATTCTAGCCATGGACCCGCAGCCAGCAAAGTCAGACCAGGCTGCTTCGCCAACGCGAAGCGACAAAAGCAGTGACAGCGAAGGTCGCCCTGTACGAGAGAAGCTCAAAGAGACACGCATTGATGCCCAAGGCCCGTCGGAGCCGGTCGTCAGCCTGGACAAACCCATGGAAGATGCTCCTACGAACGGTGTTCATTGCGATATCAGCACCTCCGGATCAGAGAGCGAGCGGGGTCGACTGCGGCGCAAGCGTAGTCGCGAAGACTTTGAGGACGGAGCCGAGATGGACAAACATCCCGAGAAGAAGCATGAACGCCATGTTCGCAAGAAATCAAGAGACGTTACAAGCCCTGTCAGCTCCGATGCTGAGATTTCTGCGAAGAAAGCTAATGGAGCTGCCTCGTTCAATGCGAATAGTGGTAAAGACGAAGCAATGTCTTCTGTAGTTTTAGCCGCCGACCGACAGTCCACTCCTGAAGTAGCCGATTCAAACACGGACGCAAACACTGTTACTAGCCCAAAAAACAAGAGGAAGCTCGAGGATGCGGCAGCTGGTATTGATACCACAGTTGAGCCCTTGAAAGACTCGGATTCATATACCAAAGCCGAGGAGCGTGATACGAAGCGACCGCGAGATACCTCTGAATCCGAACCCTCGCTACAAGCGATTGAAACGAAGTCAAAGGTATCTTGCCTGTAACCTTGTCGGAACCGAACTAACAATAGACTAGATTCACCCAGGAAGTGGCTTCTCCAATATCTCATCGACCTCGCCTTTTGCCACCATACCACCAAAATCTCCTTCAGGGTCCTCACAAACGCCTGATAATGATATGCCTCGAACGTCGGACACAGCGTTCAAGAAATCCGGCTTCGGTGCTTTTGCAAGTGTAAGCGCCTCTCCTTTCGCAACCAGCCATATCAGCACAAAATCTCCTTTTGCTGCTGCCACCAAACCTGCATCATCTACATCAACCTCGAGTGGCTTCTCAGGCTTTGGAGGCGCATCTTCATCATTTGGGGGCAGCTCTGCTTTGGGAAAAACAATGTTTGGTGGCGCCTTGGGAACAAGCGCATTTGGAAATCTTACCGGTGGGAAGCCTACGCTTTCCACGTTCGGTGGAGGCGGTACTATCACCGGTCTAAAGTCAACAGCAGTTACGGCCTTTGGAGCAGCGGAAACAAAAGAAGCATCTGATGATGAAGACGGTGACGACGACGACGATAAGCGTCAAGGCGATGATGAAGGCGACGACAGCACCGATCGAAAGACTAACCAAGCAGTCCTCCAGGCGAACGGGCCGCCCGAAACAGGAGAAGAGAATGAGAACGCCTATTGGACAGGACGAGGAAAACTTTATACACTGGGTGATAAAGATGGAAGGAAAGAGTGGGTTGAGCGGGGAGTTGGGCCATTGAAAGTAAATAAGACAAAAGACACACCGACAAGAGCTAGATTCGTTCTACGAGCCGATGGTACTCACCGTCTCCTGCTCAATGCGGCGATCACTAGTAACATGCGTATTGGCGATGTTTCTGGCAAAGAACCAAAAGATGGTAAGCTGTTGTTCGCTACACCCACAGCTACCGGAGAAGTCGAATCACACATACTGAAGGTATTTATCATGCCCCCTTGGATATGCTTCCAAGCTGACTAACTGGCAATAGTTACGGCCGGAGCGGGCTGCCGAGCTTTGGAAGAAAATTAAAGAACTTCAGCAGATTCTTTGAATCCTCTGCCAATCCTTTTGGCCCTGCGAGAGATAAGCCGTAGGAAACACTTTGGATAGAATACCCTCCTTTCCGGAGCTTTGTCTCCTTCATACCATGTACACGCATATCTTAATTGAATACGCGATGTACATCACACTACGGTCCAGCATTTCAGCAAAGTCCACCACTGTTGGTCCCACGACCGTAAGGGAGATTTCAACACCCAGCATAGCATCTCCTTGTTTGACGAAGACACGTTTCTGCATGAGCACATGAGGCACAAAAGGTATGAGACAGGGCTTTGGGGTAAGTAGAATTGCTAGGGTGCCGTATAGCGGAGATGGTACTGTTCCGATGCAATGCAATACATAGTGAAGCATGCTCCATGCTTCGTTATCATGGGTGATAGCCCTGACAAAAATGCGTTCAATTTCCATGATATCTCTGCTTCAGTGTCACTTTTCTTATCGGCGGGTTCGCTCGCTCAAAGGGATTGAATAATAAGAGCTGTGACTCTCACGGAAGCGACAAAAAGGTGGAAACAAGAGTCCTAGTAGCCCTTTCTTCTATTCTATTCTGGTGAAAGACTCCATTTCAAGGATCTTGAAGATACATCCAGCATCTTATTACACGGGATGCGAGGCTATATTTACGTTAACGTAGTAGGACAGTAAGCTGGCCTCTCATTGGGAAGCAGTGTGGCACGTGTCTCAATACATTAGCATGGTCAGCCTAGTAGCAGCGGCTATTGTCTCTTTGTGGTTCGTCGTGCTGTGGCTATGGATATTCCTTGATGAATGGATCTACAAATGATGAGGAAGAAGCAAGAAGGCCGCCGTACATCATCGTGTTAGCAGCACTGACTCAATGAACGCAATACCATGCCATGCCATGCCATCGTTAGGCACTGCATAGGGAAGTCGTAGCATGCGCACAATCGATCCTGCACGATATATGTATTTCTCGATGCGTAAGGCGATGCCTTTGGCGGCCCATTTCCTCTCATGGATCGCCTTCAGCCAGCCTCCTCAGCCTCTCGAGATTCAGCCTTGCTGCAGGCCAACCGGGCATGCAGAGCATGCGGCTGTCTTCAGGCTGACATGCATTTACTGGTGTGCTACATACCTTCTCCATCTCTTCTACCCTTCAAGGCGTGTCACATCTGGTGTGAGCACTCGCGTTGGGACGAAGTAAACCATGGTAGGTAAAGTGCCAGCACGCCGAGGTACGGCAGGCTAACCCGGGGCTAGGTTCGGCTGGTGACCAACGACGACATCGGGCTCAGAGTGTTGCGTGAAGCGCCAGCAGACGCAGCACAAAGCGTTGAGTGCGTCCTCTTGGTCCACTTTTTGCGACCCATCTATGCGGCATGCGCTGACCCGCCCAGTATCATCGCAATCCACGGCATAGGCGCTCACCCAGACGACAGCTGGTGCAAGAATGTAGGTAGTACGGAGAGCCCGCGGTGGGTCAACTGGCTCGAGGAGGAAAGCATGTTGCCAGCGGTGGCACCGAGCGCGCGCATCATGCGATACGGGTACCAGTCGCAGTGGTTTGGAGACGGGGCGACCCGGCAGAAGGCATCGACGGTGGCTCAGCGTTTACTGCTGGCGTTGCGACGGAAGAGAGAGGTGCCGTTTCTACTACACTACCAGACACGTTATGATCACTGACCTCGCTAGGAGTACCCATTTCGGCCGCTGATCTTTATAGCGCACTGCTTCGGTGGGCTAGTTGTACTAAAGGTAAGCACATAGTCGGTACTACTGTGCTTGCCGCTAAAGTGTTAGGCGCTGCTGGATGCCCGACAGGACGAGGAGGAATGGCCTGGAGTGTTCGCGTCTACCACCGGCCTCATCTTCTTCGGCACGCCATTTCGAGGTGCCGAAGGAATGAGCCAAATGGAGATGCTCGACGCAGCGCGGCGGGAGTACGACGAGGACGAGGTGCAGTCGGAAGTGCTGAAGATCCTAGAGCCAGGGAACGAGTTTCTCCAGGAGGTGGTCGACCAGTTTGGGAAGACGCGGAGGCAGGCAAACAAGGCTGCGGTCGCGTGCTTCTACGAGCTTAAGGCGAGTAATGTAGGGAAGATAGTGGGGAATCAAGATCGGACAGTAGGTTGAGGCGCGTACTTTATAGTTCATAAAGCTAACAGTATATATATAGAGATTTGTAGTCAGTGAGAGCTCTGGCTGCCTCGACCTATCAGATTCGACTAGCAAGTACTCGCTCTCACGTACGCACTTTGACATGAATAAGTTCGGAAAGTCAACGGAGGAAGACTTCGAGATAGTGAGTGATGTAGTAAAGACGACGATTGCGGGTTCTCATGAGCTTGTTCTAGCTCGATTGCAATGTAATCAGGCCTTGTAGTAGTACTTTATAGTGTAATGGGTGTTAACAAGTACGGCAGACAACGGCAAGCACAAGATCGACTTCGGCCTGCACGGCGTGCCGACAGTGAGCCAGTTCGTCCAGCGTGATGCTGAGATGCGGGAGCTAGAGCGGCTCCTCTTTGATAACGCAACCGCGACCTACCGACAAAAGGTCGTCGTCCTCTACGGCCTCGGCGGTATAGGTAAGACGCAGGTAGCGGCCGAGTTCGCGCGGAAGCACTATAGCCGGTTTAGCAGCGTTACGTGGCTGGACGGGTCGTCGGAGGCGAGCCTGAAGCAGTCCTTTGCGGCCATGGTGCAGAGGCTGCCGCAGAACGAGCTGACGGCAGACAAAGTGGAGATGCTGAAGCACTCCACCGTCGCCGCCGACGTTGACGTAGCAGTGCGCGAGTGTCTCCGATGGCTATCTCTTCCAACGAACCGACACTGGCTCTTGATCTTCGACAACGTCGACCGCGACTTCCATAACGCAGACGATCCACAGGCATACGACGTAAAAGCCTACCTTCCTAGCACTGGTTATGGATCCGTTCTCATCACAAGCCGACTAGCAAGGCTGCAGAGACACGGATTGGGCGTCAAGATAGGGACGGTCAACGCAGAGCAGGCGAGAGCGATGCTAGAGAATAATGCTAGAAGGAGAGTTGAGGGTGAGTTGACTATCGCTTAAGTGTACCTAGTGGAAAGGAAAATAAAACTGAACTCTATTCAACAGACGCAGACCTCATACTTGAGCGACTCAGCGGGCTGCCTTTGGCCCTCACCCAAGCCGGATCGTACATGCAAGAGACCAACATGTCTGCACTGGCCTATACAGAGCACTACGACAGCACCTGGGAGCGGCTAATGCAGAGCCAAGGCCGGTTCCCGCTCGAGGAGTACGGCGATCGCAATGTGCTGACGACGTGGACGATATCATACGAGCAAGTACAGAAGCAGAGCGAGAGGGCAGCGTGGCTGGTCAAGCTATGGGGGTTTCTGGACCACGGCGAGCTTTGGTACGAGCTGGTCGCCGCCGGATCACAGCTATCTAAGATGGATATGCCGGCATGTCTGCTTGAAGTTGCAGAGGACGAGCTGGCTTACGCTGAGGCGGTAGGTCTTCTGTGGCGCTACTCGCTCGCGGATGCGATAGAAGGCAGCAGCAGCCACTCGATGCACTCGGTACTGCATCGATGGTGCGGACAGCTGGCAGAAGGTGAAGAGAGACATGTTCTTGGCAGTATAGCGGCAGGGATAGTGGCATGGAACGTGCCGCTTGAATCTGAGGTAGAGTTCTGGGGGAAGCGCAGACGATTGCTAGACCATACTATAAGTGCCAGTAGGTGGGTGACCGGGATGTACTCTATGGAGAACGAGGCCGCCGAAGACATGCTACAAGGGTGGATGTATCACAGTCTGGGCTATCTGCTTGCAGGCGAAGACCGATTGAAGGAGGCAGAGGCCATGTACGAGCGGGCGCTGCGAGGAAGCGAGAAGGTACTAGGAGCTGAGCATATATCGACACTCTTTACGGTCAATAACTTGGGTAGCCTCTACAAAGACCAGGGACGGCTAGACAAGGCAGAGGCTATATACCAGCGGGCGCTGCGAGGAAAGGAGAAGGCACTAGGAGCCGAGCATATATCGACACTCGGCACGGTCAACAACTTAGGCCTCCTCTACGTATACCAGGGACAGCTAGACAAGGCAAAGGCTATGTACCAGCGGGCGCTGCGAGGAAAGGAGAAGGCACTAGGAGCCGAGCATACATCGACACTCGACACGGTCGACAACTTAGGCCTCCTCTACGTAAACCAGGGACAGCTAGACAAGGCAGAGGTTATGTGCCAGCGGGCGCTGCGAGGAAAGGAGAAGGCACTAGGAGCCGAGCATACATCGACACTCGACACGGTTAGTAGCTTGGGCATCATCTATGCTGGCCAGGGACGGCTAGACAAGGCAGAGACCATGTACGAGCAGGCGCTGCGAGGAAAGGAGAAGGTACTAGGAGCCGAGCATACATCGACACTCGGCACGGTTAATAACTTGGGTATCCTCTACAAATACCAGGGACGGCTAGACAAGGCAGAGGCCATGTTCGAGCGGGCGCTGCGAGGAAAGGAGAAGGTACTAGGAGCCGAGCATATATCGACACTCTCTACGGTTAATAACTTGGGCATCCTTTATAAAGACCAGGGACGGCTAGACAAGGTAGAAGCTATGTACGAGCGGGCGCTACGAGGGTATGAGAAAGCACTAGGAGCTGAGCATGCATCGACACTCATCACGGTCAACAACTTAGGCCTCCTCTATACTGACCAGGGACGGCTAGACAAGGCCGAGGCCATGTTCGAGCGGGCGCTGCGAGGAAATGAGAAGGCACTAGGAGCCGAGCATACATCGACACTCGACACGGTTAATAACTTGGGCATCCTCTATGCTGGCCAGGGACGGCTAGATAAGGCAGAAGCTATATACGAGCGGGCGCTACGAGGGTATGAGAAAGCACTAGGGGCTGAGCATATATCGACACTCACTACGGTCAACAACTTGGGCAGCCTCTATACTAACCAGGGACGGCTAGACAAGGCCGAGGCTATATACGAGCGGGCGCTACGAGGGTATGAGAAGGCACTAGGAGCTGAACATACATCGACACTCGACACGGTCAACAACTTGGGTAACCTCTACAAATACCAGGGACGGCTAGACAAGGCAGAGGCCATGTTTGAGCGGGCGCTGCGAGGAAAGGAGAAGGCACTAGGAGCCGAGCATACATCGACACTCGACACGGTTAATAGCTTGGGTATCCTCTATGCTGGCCAGGGACGGCTAGACAAGGCAGAGACCATGTTCGAGCGGGCGCTGCGAGGAAAGGAGAAGGTACTAGGAGCCGAGCATACATTGACACTCTCTACGGTTAATAACTTGGGCATCCTCTATGCTGACCAGGGACGGCTAGACAAGGCAGAGGCCATGTTCGAGCGGGCGCTGCGAGGAAAGGAGAAGGCACTAGGAGCCGAGCATACATCGACACTCGACACGGTTAATAGCTTGGGCATCCTCTATGCTGGCCAGGGACGGCTAGACAAGGCAGAGACCATGTACGAGCGGGCGCTGCGAGGAAAGGAGAAGGTACTAGGAGCCGAACATACATCGACACTCTCTACGGTTAATAACTTGGGCATCCTCTATGCTGGCCAGGGACGGCTAGACAAGGCAGAGGCCATGTTCGAGCGGGCGCTGCAAGGTTACAAGAAAGCAATCAAGCCACAAAACTTACTAACCTACATCCCCGCCCTCAATACCATGTGGGGTTTGGCCTCCCTCTGCGATCGCCAGCATCAGATAGAGGAAGCTAGGGCCTGGTACTCGAAAGCTCTTTTGGGCTACCAGAGTGTGGTAGGCACTGATCATCCTAAGTGCCACTCTCTTCGGATCTGCATTGCTGCTTTAGGTGCAGAACAGGGCGAAGTCAATCCGTCACCGGCAGAGTTGCCGGTGCAGAAGACTTCTAAAGCGCCTCCTGCTAACACGGAGGTAGAAGGAGCCAAATTAGTTTCTAGACAGTATAGGCTCTTACACCGATTTAAATAGAAAAGACGTTAACGTTACATTGAAACATGTATCTATATACTGGTATAAGTAGGGATATAGCTGTGTTAGAGCAGTGTAGTGTTAGCATACTGAATTTTGTAACGACGGGCATGCAGGTGAGTAGGGACATTGGCCAGGTACCGGTCTGACTCAGCAGTGATAGTGCACCTTCTTATCACGGTTAGCGATCGCAGTCAGCTACCCTATTTGAGACAATCTTCAGCGTCCTTGGACGTTTCTTGTCTCCTTCAAGCTTTCTTGCTGTCCAGGATATGCTCCCATAAGTTTAGCATCTCCTTTTCTACGACTATCTGCAGCCCTAGTCCTTCGAGCGGATCGACTGTGGTTGAGACATGAATAAGTCATTTGATTCTCTTGCAAACACGACGGCAATACAAGATGCGTTGTTTGGGCCAGGCTTTCGGGGCCAACAGCAGCAATTTGATTTCACGCTGTTGTTCGAAAGTATCGTGTTAAGCATCTTACCTGCAGCAGCATTTTTGATATATATGCCTAGGCGGGCGTGGTGGTTATGGGGGGAGCAGATGAAAGCCAGTTGGAGCCACCTGGTTGTCGGCAAGCAGGCAGGTGTCGAGTCCTCGTTCCAAAACAGTTCTGACATACCTAGGTTCTGTATCTTTTCCTTTTCATAGCACAAGTTTGCATGCTTGCATTTATTGCGACGTCCGGGGGAGACACGGCGTTGAAACCTGTACTCGCGGCCCAAAGTCTCGCTGTTCCTGTTGTCTTGGGTCTGAGTGCTTTATCGTTACTCGAACATACCCGGTCGCCTAGGAGCTCTGATACCATCAACGTTTTCCTTTTCTTTAGTACTATGTTCGATGCTGTACAAGTACGTACATTTTGGATCCGACCGCTCCCAACAGCGGTTGCTGTCACTGCAAGCATCTGCTTGAGTCTCAGAATTATTCTCCTACTTGCTGAAGCACAAAGCAAAAGCACATCGCTGTATGAAGAATACAAAAATTTGGCACCAGAGACGCTGAGTGGAGTGTATGCCCGGAGAGTGTTCTGGTGGCTGAACGGGTTAATGAGGAAGGGTTATAAGATCACATTCGATCCTATGGAGTTAATGGCTATTGATGAAGAATTTGGATCTAGAGGCTTACTTCATGCGATTGAGCATTCTTTACCCAAAAAAAGTACGTAATCTCATCTGAATCAGTTACTTGTTGTTACTAAAAGCCGATAAAGGTACTAAGCACGGGACATTAAGAAGCTTACTGGTAGCCCTGAGATACGAAGTAGGGTTTCTCATTGCACCAAGGGCAGCCATGCTAGTCCTGAGTTATACTCAACCCTTTCTCTTTCAAGCCATCATAAATCACCTTGACATACCTCGGTCTAAACGAGATCCTAACAAGGGATATGGACTTATCGCTGCAACCGGTCTCTTATACTTATTTCTCGTCATTATTAAGACTTACTATCAGCACAAGACTTATCAATTGGTGACCAAGGTTCGTGGATGCTTAGTATCTTTACTTTATTCCAAAACACTCCAATCTGCGCCAAGCACTTTGAGTAACCGGGCTCCTGTCACACTAATGAGTGTCGACGTGGATGGCGTCACGTCCGCGGTGCCGTTATACAACGAGATCTGGGCCAGTGCTGCCGAAATCGGAATTGCAGCATGGCTGCTAGAGAGACAGCTGGGTGTTGTATGGATCGTGCCGTTTGGCGTGGCCTTCCGTATGTTTTTCCCTCCTGCAATGATTCGAAGTACGCATTTGTCCATCTGCTAACCATGCCGTAGTGAGTTCAGGGCTTGCAGTTTTTCTTTCTCGTCGAATGGGACCTCGGCAAGCCAGGTGGAATGAAGCAACCCAGGAAAGGCTGTCTTCTACTACAGCAGTTCTAGACTGTATCAAATCAATCAAGATGATGGGTTTTAGTAAATATGTTATTGAAGATATCAAAACGCTGAGAGACAAGGAGATTGTTGCGTTCAAGGGCTTTAGACGATACACAGTCTTTTTAAACTTCATCGGTACGTCGTAAATGTTTGCGTACTTGATTACTACCCCTATACCCACACTTGACGAATCGGATCAACTTACGACATTCAGCCAATCTCCCTTTCTATGCAGCACCAGCCCTTACTTTCACAGTGTTTGCCTTTCTAGGCGAAGGAGAATTTACCATAAGCAAGGCATTTACTTCTCTATCACTGATCAACCTCTTGGAATCATCTACAGTCGGATTCATTGCTTCTTTGCCTCAGATTTCTGCTGCTCTGGGGTGTCTTGGAAGAATTGACAAATTTCTCAGTGCTAGATCCACAAGGGCACAAGGACCAAATAGAGCGAAATTATCCACAGAAGCCAAACTGGTCGATGACGGAAAGACCGCAAAGAACCCTACTGCAGAACAAACCACTGCATGTGTTAGACGAACCGAAGAACTCGTTTTCTCCTTCAGAAAGGCAGCTCTGAGAACCGCTGAAAATACTAGTAGCTTCCAGCTTAACGATGTGAACATAGACATATATGCGGGCTCACTGGTGGGCATTTCTGGTCCAGCAGGTTGTGGTAAAACCACGATAATCAAAGCTCTTCTCGATCGGCTTCCTTGTGTGTCTGGGACCCGCTTGCTCAGACCAAATCAATCTATTGCATACTGTGCACAGACACCGTGGCTTCCTAGTGGTACCATCAAGGATGTCATCATTGGCGATTCGGTGGTTGACGAAAAATGGTATGACCGAGTCTTGAAAATCTGTGCTCTAGATGAAGATTTAAAAGTGCTGGATGCGAAAGATGCAACTGAGATAGGAAGCCAAGGTGGGAATTTGTCTGGTGGCCAGCGACAGAGAATAGTGAGTGGCACCCGTTCCTTGTTTCTCTAGTTAGCGAACTCAAGTTCTTCATGCAGGCTCTTGCCAGAGGATTGTTTTCTAAGCGGAAAATATTCATTTTAGATGATGTATTGAGCGGTTTGGATGCACGAACATCTACACATATTTGCCGTTCATTGTTTGGGGCAAATGGTGTTCTGAGGGAATTAGGTGCTACTGTCGTTATAGCCACAAATTCAGGTAAGAGACTTGATTTGGGTGTATATTGGAAAATTGACACAATCTAGCCTACGCACTTTCCTTTATGGATACGGTTTTGAGCAATACAGTGGATGGGAGGTTCATATATAGAGAACCATTACGGGGCATCATTCCAGAAGAGCCAGCCCATCCCTCTCAATCAACAACCATCAAAGACACTAGTATACTTACTTCTAAAGAGAAGAAACGATTAGAGTCAAATGTTGAGTCCATAGAGAATCCCGAAGAAGCCGCTAACACTTTTCGCCAGGCAGGAGATTGGAATTTGTACAAACATTACATCAACTCCGTTGGTTGGTGGCGGTTTGGTCTACTTGCCACGGCCCATCTTGCAAGTGCATGGCTTGATAATTTTCCAAGCAAGTACACTCTATCTATCTATTTCATTGAAATATATTAATGTGAGGTAGCGGTGTGGTTAAAGCAGTGGTCATCCGCTGCTCAGGATCCAACTCAACCCAATCGAACGCCACTTTACCTAGGAGTATACGGCGCAGTAGCCCTCCTCGGCCTTGCCTCCCTGGTATTCGGCATATGGTTCATCTACATGATCCTCGTGCCGACTGCGGGAAAGAACCTTCATGATACTCTTTTGGAGACTGTAGTCCAGTACGTTTTTCTTTCAAGATTATATGCTTATATTCTATACTACGCTCTCGTGGAAATGAAATACTACTAAAAATATCTCTTCGCGCAAATACAAGTTTCAAGATAAGACACTAAATGCTACCATAAGAGAGCCTTTATTATCTTTTCTTTTCGTTTGTTATTCAGTCTAAACCGCTTACAAGAACCTCCAAAGGGGTATTGTTGTATTTGGTTACCATTCTTTGTAACAGGAGAAGCGCTGCTATCCCGAGATTCTTTTCCTTGTATGTAAGATGCAAGTCTACACTGTGTATAAATTCCACAGAGAAAACTGAATTGCGGTTGACTTTTTTTTTTTCTATAACAATACGCGCTTCCTTGTTATCTGCTGCTTTTACATCTTTGCGAGAGACTAAGTTGCTAATATGACATTAAATAGCGCATCTCAGCATTTCCATGATATCACGGCCACCGGGACAACTCTCAATCGATTTGCGCAAGACATGCAACATATCGACCGCGATATCCCTAGCGCCACCCTACGTTCTATGCACGCGACAGCCGACTGTCTTGCCGCCTTTGTTCTTCTTTCCATCAGTGCTTCGTACATGGCCGCTTTCATTCCCATACTTCTTATCACCTTATATTATCTTCAAAAATTCTATCTACGTACAAGTCGTCAGCTACGTTTACTCGACATCGAATCTCGTGCACCACTATATACAGCCTTCCAAGAGACAAGTGATGGTCTCGACACAATCACCGCATTTGGATGGCACACTCAGTGGACGGATAAATTTCTAGCCTCACTTGATGCGTCGCAGAAACCCTATTATCTTCTCTTCTCTATTCAACGTTGGCTCATTCTCATTCTGGGAATCATTGTAGCCATAATGTCTACGATCCTCGTCACGATTGCAACAGAAATCAAAGGTGTGAGCAACGCTGGATCAATCGGAATTGGGTTAATTGCGCTACTGACTTTCAATGATCGGCTAAACTTGCTGGTAGTGGAGTGGACAACCCTAGAGACAAGCCTTGGTGCTATAGCAAGACTAAAAGCTTTCACAAGTGATACGCCTGTCGAAGATAGTGACGAATGTGGCGAAACGGGATCATGGCCGACGGATGGTGAAGTAGAATATAGAAATGTAAGCGCAAGGTATCGGTAAGAGCCCCATGTGCAATTGCTTAGAAGGAGATATTCTAAACCAAAGCAGCGATGACCTCCCCTGGGTTCTTGACAATATATCCTTCAAAATAACCGCCAGGTCAACCTGCGCAATCATTGGCCGTACCGGAAGCGGGAAGTCATCATTGGTGTCGGCGCTCATGTGTCTACTACCTCTTTCCTCGGGCAGTGTTGTAATCGATGACGTTCCACATACTTCAGTCCCCCTTCAGCATCTTCGTTCACAAGTGGCTTGTATACCACAGCAGCCGTACATCCTCGCCGGGAGCGTACGTCGGAGCCTCGATCCAGGCTCTAATCTTAGTGATGCTAATCTATGTGCTGCACTAAAGAGAGTCAAATTATGGGATGTGTTTACTTCTAAAGTACGATCGGGTAGCGAAAAGGCCGTGTTAGATGAGAGCATCAGCCCCGAAACACTCTCTCTTGGTCAGACACAACTCTTAGTCCTTGCACGTACGTTACTTCGACACCCTCGCCCTAGGATTCTTGTCTTGGACGAAGTCACATCTAGCCTTGATGAATTTAACGATGGCCTCCTGCAACAATGCATAAGGGAAGACTTCATACAAAAAGGATGTACAGTTATCGCCGTTACTCATCGCGTGAAAGGTATCATGGACTTCGACCAAGTTGTTGTCCTGGGTGCTGGGAAGATCCAAGAAATTGGAAACCCGAATACACTGGTTAAACATCATAACGGCGAGTTCTCTAAAATCTGTGCAGAGCAAGGAATATTTGGATGAGATGATTTAAATGACTCGGAAGGATCTACATTTGCGGAATTGGGCTTCAAAGTCGTCTACGACGCTATTAACCTTGCCTATTTCATATTGATTGAATAAATTGATTGAATAAATTCACAAATGAGACTTTCATCTCAAGTACGCTAAAAAGATCTCAAAGACAGCAGTGTTTCCCCTGCTGTGCAATAACTCGAAGATCGTACAAAGGAAAAATCTCGAAGGTTTTAGGACAAAAGCTGGCGGGACTGGAGCCCGGATGCCTATTTCATATTCTAGGGTACTAAAGTCAATGTGTTTTAAAAAATAGATTGCATATAAAACAATATAGAATCTTATTCCGGGGGGTGGAGTTGAATTCATACACGCAACGTGTACTTAAATCCTACGTATAAGGAAAGAATCTCAAGATAACAGCACTTCCTTTATTACAAAAACTCAAAAGAACAGCAAAATGCATCTCTAAGGGAGCAAGATACCATTTTATATGATCTGTAAATTGACTACAACGAGTGAGTATCTTGATATCAAAGCTGCAAACGATGCAAGACTCCTTCTGCAGTAATATTTTGTAATCATTCATTTCACATAAGACCTGGTATGAAGAAACATATAGGAATGAGTATTCGAATATATGCATCTTGGATGAAATACCAGGACCAGTCTGCTCACACCAACGTTTAAAGAATAAGAAACTATGTAGCGAACTAGACTTATTTTCGTATCCACTCCCCCATAGCCTTTTCTGTCGATGTCTACCTTAAAATTAACCCTTAACTTATACAACATACTTCACCTCCGTTTGCTTCGATTCTTTGATTATATCCTCCCTTGTACTGTCGCCTAGATCAATTTCCACAAAGTCCTGACTTCTCTTCTTAGTACTAAAGCTCCTTCTTCTAAAGTTACTCCTTGTGGGTAAATTCGCTTCTTACCGTGCTTGGTTTGCGCTTTCAATGGACACAAGCTCCAGCCGGTCTTCCATATACGGCGAAGTTATTCCTGCATCCATTACTGTGTTCGCCCCCGCGTGAAGTCCTTGCTTTTGAAACTGATTACTTGGACCAAGATCCCTGGCATAAACTGGAGCGCCAAACATGTAGCCACCTTGATGTATGACTGGATATTGATTCGATGCTTGGGGTGGTGGCTGCGGAAAAGTTGTCGGCTCTATTATGTTAGAACATCCAGGCAGCTGCATCTCTACGTCTTTGGTGGTTTGGTGACTTTTCCTGAGGTGACCATAGCGGAGCTTGTATGAACGAATAGCAAAATAGAGTATTGTGCCGATGATGCCAAATGTGGCAACGAAGAAGATGATGACAGTGATGATACCCATGATAGTTGTCGTTCGTCGAAGTCTAGCTCGTAAGAAAGTTGCACTTGGATCGAGGAGTAACCTGCAATATTAGGAATGAAAAGTCTCGAAAACTCTTAGTATACTACTATATTGGGGAGGTCCGGGAGTCGCATTTGAAATAGTAGTTTGTATCATAATTCACGTGTTATGTTTTATTTTTGTTTACAAGAAGTATCTCCGTTCATCAGTCATTTCTTATTCAAAGATTCCAATCCACACGTCCATGCATCGCACGTTCTGTTGTCCACCTAGCTCTTTTACGGTGCTCTTCACACTTTCAATCATACTCTCAAGAAACAAGATCACCCTTTCATCTTGAATCTTACATTTTGCCCTATTTAGGAATGCAGTTCCGTCACTATCGCCACCGCCGCCAAGTAGCATTTGGGTTTCCCATCTCGCATCTTCTAGTCCCGCATGTGGAGTGGTCCATTCTTCCGCCATTAATCTCCATCCCAGCTCTACACAGATTTTCTGTATATCTGCAGGAGAGATAGGTGTGCGGATATTGTGGTCGGAATCCGGAATATGCGCTTCACACGCTGCCCTCGTCATTGCTGCCAAGATGTGAGCGTCTCCCTCTCTACTGCTGCTCTTCAATCCATGCTCAGCAATGACTAATTTCTTTGCTTTCGTTTTCAAGGCTTTCAATGTGGCCTTCACATCTTCCCGGCTAGAAAAGTACCACAAACAGTGACACAAGACAGCGACATCGTATGCACCTTCATTTACACTCTCTAGATGCGCTGTGGGTGTTGTGTGCAAGAAATTGATACGTGACCCAATATCATAGTCTTTTATGCGTGAATGTGCTTGACCTAGAGTTTCCGGTGTGCCGTAGTCTGAGGGGCCAGGGTCAATGGCTGTGATGACAGCATTCGGATAGAGAAAGGCGAGGACAGAAGTACAATCGCCCTGGCCACAACCGATTTCTAGTATTCTTGAACCATCTTGAATACTAGAGTTCTGCAAGATATTTGCTCTGTGGATAGTTTGTGACGGAAGAAGCTTGTACTGACGAGAAAGCTCCCGGAGGCGAGATTCATCTATGTTAGTCATGATTCTATAAGTCTCCACGTTTTGGCTTCTGGCGATTGTTTTCCTTGAGTGTACCGTTATATCTATCAAAATCTTCTATAGACATATAGTTCTGTTTTTATTATATCATTCTTGAAGGCGCCGTCGGCAACTCGGTAAATGACTCATCGATCCTTGTCGTCATCCTTCGATGAGTCATATACGTATCTATTAACTAATGAGAGGCAGTTACATCACTACTTTGAATCATGAAAAGTGCCCTGTGTATTAATACAGAGCCCATGAAAACAAATGCCTGAAAGAAATGACCTTCTATTCCATCGTGCTGGCCCTTGTTCATCTATCTCTGTCTTGCTTTCATTTCTATAACTGCTTATGTCAATTTTTTTCTTGTAAAGCTTTATATACGTTGTTTGAATTTTCATATGCTGAAAGTAAACTTACGTCTTATGTACAAAGAAGAATGATAAGACTGCAGTGATTCCCTTGTTACATAACTCTGAAGAAACGTAAAAAACGTTATATATGACTATAAAGTTCAACTACTTAGGAATTATTCCGAGAACAAAATACTGAAAACGCACTGATAATAGGCTCAACAGATGACAGTTATTCAACCCCTCTCCTATCCAGTGCCCCCACTATCCGTACTTCGGAAATGTCATCGTGTTTGCCTAAAGATAAATATTAAATTATCTTAGTACAGATGCATAAAACTCTTAAAGCCTCAGAGATGAGAACCTTCTGTGAAGAGTTTATATTTAAAGTGTTCTTACGTTCACAAATGATTTCTTCATGTATTTTGGAAACTAACATGGTAGAATTGTTTACATTGACGGGCTCCGAGATGACTGATCGCGGTGATTTCTTTGCAACTATGTTCGTTGCAATTTCTAGTGCTTGCCTGTTTTCTTACTATCTCATGGGTTGGGGAACCAATATACTTGCGCAGGTAAGCATCTTTCTTCATATGCGTTATGATATCGAATTCGCCGTTGATACATTCCGTAGGCTTCAGCACACAATTTGCGAAAACAAATCTTCAACAATATGCTTCGTCAAGATGTTACATCGACCGCCCTGAAAATAGTATCGGAGCACTGAATAGTCACATCGATGCATATCCTCAAGCCGTATTCGAGCTAATGGGTTTCAACATTGGTTTCATTCTTATCGCCGGTCTAATATTTGATTTTATTGGCTATGGATGGCTGAAGATGCTGTGATGGTAGACTGGATCGTATCGCCAAGCGATTTATGATCAGCGCTGCCATCGCATCTGAATAGAACACGGCCATTAGAACCGTACCATCTTTAGGGATTGAGTGATAAATACTGGAAAGATACACTTTTGAGCTCGATCAAGCTATTACTGGGTTGGTTAAACTACTGGCTAACACAATGTTGTGGTTTGCTCTGACACAGTTATCTCACTAGACAGTAACGACCTAAGAACTTCATGAGCAGCTGAAATTACTCCTGATATTGAGCACCAATATCTAATGTACTACTGATAGGGTTATCGATAGTTGAATCGTTTTTATTGCTGGTTATCACTCCATCGGCATCTAAGTTGGCGATATCATTAAGCATTAGATGACCTAGTATGGAGAACCGGATGCGATGACCCCCAAACCTCCTACAAAGCATTTTGTTAATATTTGCCTGGCGCAATTTTATGTGTATTATCGAGAAGGGAGAGGCTTATTTATTTGAATATCTGGAGAAGGATATCAGCCCGATTCAAATTGAGGGACATTTGAAATATACATTAAGTCCCGGATGACAATCCTGCTATTGATTGCAATCTTGAGAAGAGCTGGTGAATCTTCTAGAAATTGATGTAGTAATAGAATAGAACGGGTTAAGGTTCATCCGAGACCGATGACGTCCTTGGCATCCGGCGCTATCGGAGGTTTGATGATGTCGAGATTTGAAGGTTGCTAATCATTTTCGTATTGCTACGAATTCATCACGACACGTAATTTAGCACCTACTCATCTCTTCCCGTTCCTTTCCCTATCTCGTGGTCATTGCTGGCGCATCTTTACACACTCCTGCTGGTTTCACCCCATAGCAGGCAGAGCGCCGCAAGCGTAACACGCGATGCTTTACGGACAACACTTACCATGGCGGGCGGCCATTCGTCAGGCCTCATGGTCTACGTCTAAAGCCACGTCGTCGCGCGTCTCCTCAAGATTCCTTCCCGCTCAATGTTCGGCATCTCTTACACGATACACCCGTCGATTTCCTTTGCCTCCTGGGGCCCTCCTCTCATCGCGCAACTTTACGACATCGCCAAGTAGGCTAAAAGAAAGGAATCCGAAAACATCACCAGAGGATCAAGACCAGGGAAAGGATGTCAAAGAAGAAGAAGAAGAAAACAAGCAAACGAAATCTCAAGACGAAGCCGAGGATGTGCAGATTAAAAACAGGGGCCCCGACCCAATACCTAAGGCTAGCGACGTGCGTGGGAGCTCAGCAGGAGAAGGCGCATCTGGTGGAGCGGGGGAAGGTGGTGGGAAAAAGCGTAAATCGACAGAGCGATCATTGGTTAAGCCCTCTATACCGGATGTCTACCCCCAGGTTATGGCAATTCCCATCGGAAAACGACCCCTCTTCCCTGGCTTCTATAAAGCTATTACAATACGGAACAAGGAAGTCGGACAGGCAATTGCAGATATGGTGAAACGTGGACAGCCATATATTGGTGCATTCCTACTCAAAGATGATGAGGCTGACAAGGATGTCATCGATGACCCGAGCGAAGTTTACGACATAGGTACATTCTGTCAGGTAACAAGCGCCTTCCCTGTGGGTCCCGAAGAGAACTTTGCTATGACTTGCGTTCTGTATCCCCATCGGAGAATCAGGATGACGGATCTAAAGCCTCCTGGCGCAGATAAACCACCAAAAACAACAACAGAGGGATCATCGGTGGTTGAAAGCACGCTGGGCGAGGTGGCCGTAAAAGAGTCTGAAGGCGATCAACTGAAGGGTGATGTGGTGGCCAGTTTTGAAGAGACTGGCGCCGACACTACTAAAGGGCCACATTACTACGAAGCAACGTCGTTTCTGAGAGGCAAGCAGGTCAGCATTGCTAATGTTGAGAATCTTTCCGAAGAGCCTTTCGACATGAAGAACAACAAGGTAATTCCAGCGCTCGTCAGCGAGATCGTGAATACGTTTAAAGCTGTGGCACTCCTGAACCCGCTGTTCCGCGACCATATCTCGACGTTTTCTGTACAGACGACGTTGAACGTTACCGATGATCCAGCTAAACTAGCCGACTTTGCAGCTGCTGTAGCACAAGCTGACTCTCATGAGCTACAAGAGGCCCTCGAAGAGATGAATGTGGAACAACGTCTTAGCAAAGCGTTACTTGTGCTCAAGAAAGAGCTCATGAGCGCCGAATTGCAGTCGAAGATCGCCAAGGATGTGGAGACTAAAATAAATAAAAAGCAGCGCGAATATTGGCTGATGGAGCAAATGAAGGGTATTAAGCGTGAACTTGGAATAGAATCGGATGGCAAAGATAAGCTTATTGAGGGATTCAATCAGAAGGCAAACAAACTCGCTATGCCAGACGCTGTCAAGAAGGTTTTCGATGAAGAAATCAGCAAGCTCTCCCACCTTGAACCCGCCGCCTCCGAATTCAATGTCACGCGCAACTATCTGGACTGGCTAACACAGCTCCCATGGGGGATGCGTAGTGCCGAAAATTTTGGCATCAAGCATGCCCGAGAAGTGCTCGATGAAGATCACTATGGGTTAAAAGATGTCAAGGATCGAATACTGGAGTTTATTGCTGTTGGCAAGCTACGTGGCACAGTGGAAGGGAAAATTCTATGTTTGGTCGGCCCTCCCGGTGTTGGTAAAACTTCGATCGGGAAATCGATTGCTCGCGCTCTAAATCGGCAATACTACCGCTTTAGTGTGGGTGGTTTATCTGATGTAGCGGAAATAAAAGGGCATCGAAGAACGTATGTCGGCGCTCTGCCTGGTCGCATTATCCAAGCGCTCAAGAAGTGTCAGACGGAGAATCCTCTCATATTAATCGACGAGGTGGATAAGATCGGGCGTGGCCATAATGGTGACCCTTCATCAGCCTTGCTGGAGCTTCTGGATCCTGAACAAAACAGCAGTTTTCTTGATCACTATCTCGACGTGCCTGTAGATTTATCAAAGGTCTTGTTTGTATGCACTGCAAACATGACAGATACTATCCCTCGCCCACTCCTGGATCGTATGGAAATGATCGAGCTCTCAGGCTACGTTGCGGACGAGAAGATTGCGATTGCCGAGCGCTATCTCGCACCGCAAGCAAAAGAGGTCAATGGGTTAAAGGAGGCCGATGTGATTCTCGAAAAAGAAGCCATTGTCGAGCTTATCAACAAATATTGCCGCGAATCTGGGGTCCGCAACCTTAAGAAGCAGATAGAGAAAGTATACAGGAAATCTGCCCTCAAGATTGTGACTGATCTGGGCGAGGAAGTTTTCCCAGAATCCGAAGCCTTGACCGAAGAGGGCAAGTTAGCACAGCAGCAGGCCGAAAAGGATGAGACCGACGTTAAGGAGACCCCGGAGAACATCGAAAAAGAGACTACAGAGAAACCGCGGGTTGCACTCAAGGTTCCTGATAATGTTCACGTATCTATTGGCAAGGACAATCTCAAAGACTATGTTGGTCCCCCGGTCTTTACATCGGACAGACTATATGACGTCGCACCTCCCGGTGTAGCAATGGGCTTGGCATGGACATCCATGGGTGGTGCCGCTCTATACGTTGAGTCTATCCTGGAGAAGGCCCTCTCAGCATCCTCGCACCCTGGTCTTGAGCGCACCGGCTCCCTCAAAAATGTCATGAAGGAGTCGACCATTGTTGCATACTCTTTTGCGAAGAGTCTACTGGCGCGAGAGTTCCCCAAGAATAAGTTTTTCGACCACGCACAAATCCATCTGCATTGTCCAGAAGGCGCAACACCGAAGGATGGACCCAGCGCGGGTATCACGATGGCAACGAGTTTGTTGGGTCTTGCACTGAATACAAGAATCAAGGAGGGTGTGGCCATGACAGGCGAGCTCACGGTGACTGGCAAGGTACTTAGGATTGGTGGTCTGAGGGAAAAGACCGTGGCGGCACGACGAGCTGGTGCTCAGATGGTGATATTCCCAGCAGACAACATGTCAGACTGGCTGGAGCTACCTGAGGTACCTATACACCATTTGTGACATGCCGTATGATGCATACTAATAAGCGCTACAGAACATCAAAGAAGGCATCGAAGGTCAACCCGTGTCCTGGTACCACGAGGTCTTCAGTCTTGTCTTCCCTAACCTTGACAAGGATTCCGCCAACAAATTATGGGAGAAGGAACTGAAGGATAAGAAGGGTGACAAGAAGAAGCGCGAATACAAGAGGAAGGACAATGACGAAGAGAGCGGAGATGACGACGATTGATACCGAAGATATCCTAGCGACTTGTAAGATATTGAAGCAAAGAAGCGAAGTATTATCGGAGAGAAGTGCATTTTAGGCGTTCCATTTGAGGCATACGCTGGTTTGCATATAGGGTCCATGTTTGTTGGAAATCATGGACGATGTACCAATTTGGTGGAATGTGCTACTGATCTCATCTCCGGGCATTTAGAGACCGTGGTTGTACTGTTTACTGAGCTGGCTACACGGGGCCCATACGATTCCGAGGAGCAGATGCGGCTGCTATTTGCATATAGATAGTCACGAATACTATTGTACATTACCTCAACGTGCAGAGAATCGGAAACGGGGATGATGGATCGCGAGGTCACGTTTCGCATGGAGTCCATCGAATAATAGGCGCCACGCCACTTTGCATGCGTGGATGGTGGCTCTGGGGGCGACGCGGCAAGGTCGGACGGCTTCAAGGACAACGTCCAGGTTTGATTCAATGCTGTGTTTTCTGACGAGGGAAACGGGGTTGCTGGAGCGTAACACACGATGGCACGATGGTGTGGTGTGGGCATCTTGGGCATGCCGGCAACGAACACGCGGTAGCTGCTAGGCCCTAAACGGATTGCAAGGCATACATGGACGACGCAACGGATATATATAAACTCGGGAGATGCAAACGTAAAAGCGCATGGCGGCGCTGTGACGTGCAAAGGTTGCATGCAGGATTCCCTGGGCAACGCAGCGTGACGGCTGCGGTGGACATTCACATTGTTTCTGCCGTCCAGTCCGGTTCCTTTCCGTAGGACTAGGTGCTGCTGTGTAACTAAGCGGATATTCAACGGCAGGGCTTCTCTGCAGCAGGCCCCAGGATGATTGGAGGGATGGGACGGGGCCTACCAAGACGGTGGGTGATTCACAGGCGGCTGGTGCAGTCGTCTAGCCCGTTACAATACTGCTGGTGGGCGTGGCGGGTGTAGCGGGCTTACCTACAGGTGAGCATGTGGGCGTCCTGAGAAAGGCTGCCATGGCCGGGAAGCGCAATTGCACCACCACTTGTTCACTGCTACTTCCTGGACGGCGAGCGGACGGGCCGAATGGCCACACAGAGGCAAAGCATTGGTTGGGCGGTGGGATGCGTGGTGCATGAACGGACGACGTGGCGAGGGCAGTGTGGTGCGGCGTGCTGTGCGCTGGTCGATGTGATGCGAACCTGAGGGGCCAGTGAGGTGACTCGATTGTGTGCTTGCTTGTGCGGCATGCCTTTGGCACGGGTGCCGGAGGGGGAGGGAGAGAAGGGGAAAAAATGCTTCCTCGTTCGGAGGGGCGTGCAGCGGAGATCTGACACGCGCGCGAGTTTGGGTGGTGGTGGTCCTTTGCAGTGAAGAGCATCGAATCCACGCCCCACCCCTACGAAGAAGAAATCCAGCCGCGAGCAGCCATGTAGTCCAGTGGAAATTCCCGGGACGTCGCAGCCGCGAGCAACGGCGGGTTGCGGTAGGTCGGGCTGCTGATGACGAAGATGATGATGATGATGGTAAGACGAAGCTGTCGTGCCTGGCTCACCGCAAAGTGGGTGCCACACTGCGCGCTACGGGGGCCGCCAGACGGCGATCCAATTCCAGGCGCTTGCCGGTGTGCTTCTGTGGGCTTGCCTCATGAATTCCGTCCTCTCTGCTGTACCTTGGCCTGCGACGGCGACGTCTTGACCTCCTTTTGCGTGTTGGGCTGTGCCGTCTGATTGGCGACGCGGGCCGAACCCCAGCCTCAGCGTCCACGACATCCCATCTCACTGTCCGACGGACTCGCTCCTCGCGCTCCTTTACCGGGCCTTGCCAGCCCATACAAACAGACTGAGCCTTGCCACGAGCGCCCTCTCGAGCCTCACGAACCTTCCTCGTGAGCCCCGTCGCCGTTCCACCCATTCCCGCCGTTGCTGCCGTCAGGCCCCAGCCTGCCCTCCCCAGTTGACGCCCAAGCAATATCGCTTCCCACCCACGCCTGCCTTGCCGCTTCATTCAAGCCCCGGCCACGCAGAGGTTTGAGCGTGCCCGCGGGTTTTTCCCCATCCCTGCCAGGAGCGAGTATCTACAGTTGCGAGCAAGACGAAGGAAACAAGCTGCCCAATGCTGATTGGAGTCCCGCATTGAGGGACGTCGAGGGATGCAGTAGGTCGAAGCCACCGTTACACGCACCGAGTCCATGGCATGAGTCCTACCAGTCCATAGCACCTGCGCCCTCCTCCATTCAATCCGACCCAAATCCTCGCCTCTGCAAGCCCTACCTACTCTCGTCCGAGACGATTGCCCTTTTGCTTTTTCCTTTCCAATTTCCCTACATCGCGGACGCTGAGGTCCTAGAACGACGCCTGGAGTGAGTAAGCGCGTGAGAGAGTGCAGGAGGGAGGATAAAGGCAGCCGGGCCCTGACCCGCGTAGCCTGTCCCGCCGAGAGAGCGTTCGCTGAACATGCCTGCTTTCCTGGCCCCCGAAAATGGCGAGTCGAGCAGGAGTCGCAGCAGACAGCGAGCGAGGACCGAGGTCAGCGAGCACAGGAGCATGTGGGATCGATTGAGCTTGCAGAAGATCGGGAGCTGGCTGAAGCGCGATGACGAGGCGCCGGCGGAGAAGATGCCCAAGGAGGATGAGGACAAGGAGAACGGGAGACCCCATTCAAGCGGGGAGCACGCCTCAAGACACGGAGGGCTCCTGCATCGGAGGTCAAGTCGGCGGGTCGTTCCTGGACTACCACGACCGCTAACGTTCAAGAGGATGAATAGCGAGAAAAGGGAGAAACTGTTAGAGGTGCCAGAGCCGGTTGAGCAGAGACGCGCTGCTTCGGCCGATCGTCGAGCTTCGACCAGCCTGAGACGAACACTCTCACCTCCTCCTTTATCCGCGCCTTCTATGTCGGCTCCTGACATTTTGAGTCCGCATGGCAGCAAGCCCGAACAGAACACAGAGCCCCTTATAGGTGGCGAACCAGATTCCAACATACCCGCTGGTTCGAGACAGGTTGATTACGGTATAGAAGAAAGTGCAGACTACATACCTACGGCCGAGCCACCTCCGCTTCCTATGCCCAATGATTCTTACTTCGAGAGAGGATCACAGAGGTCTGTATCCGATGTCGATGATCTCCAGCTACAAGATGAGCTGGACGCAAGATGGATTCTAAACCTCAGCATGCACTTCCGAGATATGTCAGACCGTGAGAAATTTTTCATCACCTTTGCCGAGGAACCAAACAAATGGAGAAGGGTGACGGTGTCGTGTGACTACCGCTCGCTTGAGCCCGACTCTCTCGAAGCCGACCTCAAAAGCCTGCATTACCAACGGGATAAGAGCGCCAGGATATATGAGGCTATTCGCGACTCACTGCCCGATATACAGTTCTATGAGACTGTCACTAACCTCAAGCTTCAAACTACAGAGGGACGCCTTCACGTACATGTCACCGAGGACGTCAACGAAATTATACCTTACCCCGCCGTATCCTCCGTACATCATCTTGACTGCAAACGATTCCATGAAAGCGCCATCTCTTTCGATTCGCATATATCTGGCTTCGTATACAAAGTTTCGGCGAATAACAAGACATATATTAAGAAGGAGATACCAGGCCCAGACGCTGTAGAGGAGTTCTTGTATGAGATCAATGCGTTATGCAGCTTAGTCGACTCCAAGTCCGTCATCAAATTTGAGGGCATCATCGTGGATGAGAAAAACGAGCTTATCAAAGGGCTTTTGATTAGCTACGCAGACCAAGGGGCGCTTGTTGACCTTATTTACGACTACAAACATACAGATCAGTTGGGTTGGGAACGGCGAGAGAGGTGGGCAAGACAGATCGTTGAGGGGCTATCTGAGATCCATGAGGCAGGTTTCGTCCAGGGCGATTTCACACTATCCAACATCGTCATCGACCGCTACGATAATGCGAAGATTATTGATATCAACCGTCGGGGGTGTCCTGTTGGCTGGGAGCCTCCAGAACTGGCCCAATTGATCGAGAGCGGCCTGCGTATCTCTATTTACATCGGAGTCAAATCAGATCTCTTTCAACTCGGCATGGTGCTTTGGGCTCTCGCTGCAGAGGAGGACGAGCCAGAGCGTCAGGAAAGACCCCTCATCAATCAACTGGGCCAACAAGATACGATTCCTGAATACTTTAAAGACATTGTTCGTATTTGTCTAAGCGATGCACCAAAGGGCCGCCTATCTGCTCGTGCCGTTCTCGACAGATTTCCAGTTGAGAGCCCAGAGCAAGACAAGCCTCACATTTTGGACGGCTCGAGACAAAGCGTATCCACACATCGGAGCGATAAAGAATACATAGACCCCGCCACCGCTGTGGATCTTGACGATATCTCTATAGCACGTCGGCATTCACGTTCGCGGTCCTCATTTTCACATGTGAACATGCCATCTACAGAATACGTAGGCTCCTCTGGGTCTTACATCTTGCCAAACTCAACCAATGGTCGTGGTAGATCCCCGCATGGTCTTTGTGACACCAGTAGAAATCGCCACTCGGAGTGCTCACCCTACCCTGGTCCGCGCTCTGTCATGTCACTTGATGATTCCGAGCTTGAGAATGAATTAGCCAGTCTCCCCGCCAGCCGAGAAGCAAGATGGGAACAAGTGTATGTGGATGGAGACACCAAATTAGTACAAAGAGGCAGGACCGAGATTAGTGTTCAAGATTTCGCAATCCAAGAGCCAAAAAATGTTTGCATCACAACCCCGCCAGGCGAACCAGACGACACATTCATAGATTCTAAGAGTTCCGACGAAGCATCGTTGTCTCTGTCCACAATTGCTGGGTTGCCACAAACACAACCTCAACTAGCATCTCAAAACACCGAAGCACAAGAGGAAATTGGGCATAGAAGAAGTATAGGGAGCAAAGCATCCTTTAGTGATCGCGTGCATCAACTCACCGATCTAAGCATGCCGACCAACCATGCTTCTCAGATTCCCTACCCTGCTACTCTTGCTGACCTCGCACACGAAATTGCTCTCGACTCTTCGGTCCCGTCTTCCGCTGCTCCATCTCGTGTTGGTACTGGTTTTTCAGAAATCTTCTCTCGACCTACCCATAAGGATTCCGGCTTTAGCGAACCACCTGAAGAACGTGTGAGCTATGAGAGCGAGCGCATAAGACGGGGCCTGGAGGAGAACATACGTGTCTCGCAGCAAGAAGAGGAATGCGTCAACGAGATGCTCTGGGATGAGAAGGAAGATCACATAATTGGTGAAGGCGTGAGAGCTAATCAACTTATCCTTGAATCGGAACCTACACCCTTCGCTTCACCATCATCAGTGCCAATGCAAGCACCCGCTTCGGATTATGGGGCCAGTGAACTCGAAGCCAACGACAAAGCTCTCGAAGAGAAGACATCCAACACTACAATACGACCACCGAGCATACTCATCCCGGAATTCCATCACGGCGTGCCGCGAGCAGTAGATGCGAGTCTGCTTATGTGTACACCAGCAACAACAGGATCATCCACGCATGCTACTTCTTCAGATTTGCCTTCACCATCCCACACCGCTATCTCTACACCACATGACACATCACCGCATCCTTCTCATCACCAACAGAAGCTTGAGACTCTTCTGTAGGGGTGGCTGAAAGCTTTGGCGCCACGCTCGCATGGCGGATACTAGATGGGGTTGACTCTCAGAGTACAAACTTTAACTACCTTGCCCGTTCATTCAACATTTTTGTCACCCCTACGTCCGCGCTTGTTCTTATCTTCTATCATGCGTTATGTTAAGAAATTTGGATCGTTGAGTTGGTCAGCTAAATGATATTATAGTGGAGGCAGACGTGTCCGTGCATTCATACGCGCCAGCATTGACTTTTTTTAAAGATCTTCTACTGTTAGGAGAATAGGAAGACAGGCATCGAGGTTCGCGCCTCGCCTGTGTTTCATTTTATTTTAGTAGCCTACTGTCTCCTTTTCTCTTCGAATTCCATTGGTTCTCTGTTCGTGTAAGCGTTTTGGTATAGCAAGGTCGGATTTGGGGTGGGCATCGGTCATTGGGGGCATGGGGCATTCGTTGGTCTGGAATGGGATTTTTTTTTTTTTACATAGGGCAATGGGCAATGGAAATCAGTCGTTATCCGGTGCACATCATTGACCAGCATATCCGTTGCATGGAGCGTTTACGTTCCAACGGCTGGATGTTCGTAAGTGCAGTGCGATGCCAAAAACATGACTTTCTTAGCACCTGAGTAAACGTGTTAGGACAATTGGTCAGAGATGGCTGTTGATCGACAAGGCAATTGGATGGCTGCTTAAGCTTTCAGCAAACGAGGCCTAGGGAGTGGGTGGTTGGTGGTTTTGGGCCCGGGCCGCTGCGCCATCGTTCCAGACTTATTCGTATCCGCAGCCGAAATTGTGCGCAGCGGAAACGATCAACTCAGCTGAGCACCGTAGATACACACGGCACTACACAGGTGACATGCGTGGACTGACTCCGCCTCTGCAGGCTCGATGTAGAGATGTAAACATGCTGCTTGCTCGCGCGATAATGCGGACTGGCTATGGAATCCCCAAGCTACGGACCAGACCCTTCTTCTGGCGGTGGGGCTAGCGACGGCCCCTGACGAGCTGAGTGTCGCGGGCCACTGATGTCACAGCGCGCGATCTCGCACTTGCAGTTCAAACTTGACTCTTCCGCTTGGCGCTGCTTGTTTCATAGCCAAGCAGACAAGCAGCGCATGGCGAGAGTCTCGTGGAGCGCGCAACACACGTGTCATGTCCAACGCCTGTCGGGACATCCCCTGGCGGAGACATTGAAAGGGAGGTGAGGACGTCTGGGGGATGCCTGGGGATGTCCAGGGGAGAAGCTGGGGCATGCCCGATCGCCGGGCGCGTCTGGGCCAGTTGGAAAGTCCCACGCTGCACGTCCCCCTCTCCTGCAGTAAACTTGGAATATCGCCAGCGCCGCAAATGACGCTCTTCACAGCCAGAACCAGAGCGAGAGCCAGAGCCTGTCTTTGGTTCTACTCCCCTCTTCTTTACCTGTCTTCGTATCCCTAGTCCTGCCGGCTCAACACCAGCTCACCTGCACTGTGACTTCGACGCGCGCTCCCTGAAACACACTCTCCGTCTCCCGAGCTGACAGTCTCATGCATGCAGACTGTCCGTCCGCTTGACGAAGCCCTTCATAATCCTCTATGCCAAGTTCCTTTCCTCCACATCACCACACCATGTCTCGTCGCTCGCGATCTTCCAGAGAGTATACACAAGAGCCCAAGTCGGAGGTGCCGCACGCCTCAGCGCACCACCACCATCACCCTCACCTCCCACGTTTCAACCACAATGGCCATGAGGTCACCCCAGGAATTCAGCCCGAGGGCGAGAGCGGCAGGAAGGGCATACATCCGTTCAAATTCTTGAAGATCTGTTTCAAGAGCAACAGTGTCATTTCGTCATGGGTGAACATTCTATGGCCTATGGTGCCCGTTGCCATTGCTTTGGTATGCCTCAGAGTAGCGAGAACATGAGAACGCACGGCTGATGAGAGTAGCATTTCGCCCGCCCCGAGTGGCATCTGGCCATCTTTGTTACCAATTTTATTGCCATGGTGCCCGCTGCTAACATGGTTGGTTTCTGTGGCTCGGAGCTTGCACGCAAGCTCCCCAAGGTTGCCGGTGTCGTTGCCGAGACTACATTGGGTTCCGTCGTTGAGATTGTCCTTTTCATGGTTTTGCTCAAAACCAGCAAGAACGAGGAGGGATCTGGGAGGGGCGACTCAAATGTTCCTGTCATCCGAGCCGCTATCTTGGGTTCCATCCTGGCCAATATGTTGCTGTGCCTGGGCTTTTGTTTTGTGGCTGGAGGGCTGAAAGGCGGCGAGCAGAGTTTCCACGAAGCCATCTCCGAGGCTGGCAGTGGGTTGATGCTAGTCGCTGGAAGTATGTGTTCTTCTCCAATGTGGTATGGCCAAATCACTAACATGAACAGTGGGACTGGTGCTTCCAACCGTCTACTACAACGCCCTGTCTGGAAGAACTGATCTGAATCTGGGCGTCAACGAAATCGGCAATGAAATGCTGAAGATCTCGCGAGCTACAGCCATTATTCTTCTCGCGGCCTATCTACTCTATCTCCTCTTCCAAATGAAATCCCACGACAACCTCTTCCACGAGATCTTCGAGCAGGACGAGCTCATTGACAAGGACCGCCATAAGGAGCTCGCTAAGCCAAAGCTGACCCTGACCGAGTGCGTCATTGGGCTCCTAATTTCCTTGGCATGCGTTTCTCTGATTGCTGTCTTCCTGGTTCTTGAAATCCCGTTCATGGTAGAGGAACGACATGTTAGCGATGCATTCATGGGTCTCATCCTAGTTCCTGTGGTTGAGAAGGCAGCTGGTACGTTCGTTGTTCAATCCGACTTCAATAGACTAACGTCCTCGCAGAGCATCTCCTTGCCATTGATGAAGCCTGGGATGGTCAAATGAACCTCGCTCTCGCTCACGTTCTCGGCGCATCCATCCAGACTGCACTCCTCAATACTCCTCTCGTCATCATAGTTGGTTGGTGCATAGGTGTCCACATGGATATGAAGTTTGAAGTCTTCGACGCCGTCTCCCTCATCCTCGCCATTCTTGTTGTCGGTTCCTTCCTACGCGATAAGAAGTCAAACTACCTCGAAGGCAGCCTGCTTGTCTTTATCTATATCATCATTGCCATTGCTGCTTTCTACTATCCGAACCCCCCTCATGGAGGAGGCGGTGGAAGCCACGGCGAAGCATCTGGCGAAGCATCTGGTGAAGCATCCGGGGGTCACAGAAGAGGAATTACCTTCTAGGCGGCTGGTCGCTAGTCAAGGTAGGAACCTCGGAGATTGTCGAAAGCGAAAGATGTGATAAGGTTGGGTTGATGATGATTGTGCATATTGCGGTAGTTTTTTAGCGTGTCAAGCGGTATTAGAGAAGCGATATTGATTTTTTATAGTTATTGTTGAGATATTTGAATTTTAATTATATAAGAGTTTTTCACACTTCTGCAATTACTACATGTTCTTAAGTTCTATGCTCTGCGTGGTGGTTGTCTGGAGCAGTGCCAAGACCCTATATCGGAACGGAAAAATAGTACGCACATTCGCTTAGCAATTTGTACGGTTTACTCAACTCTGCTATCACCAAGGCCTTGCCAGCGCGACCGATCAACCTACAGCCCCTCCGACCTCCCTCAAACCCACATAGCCAGCCGTCAACATGGGTCGCGTTCGCACCAAGACCGTCAAGAAGTCCGCCAAGGTACGTTTCGGTACCTTCACGATGCTCAAGCGGAGAAACCGAATTGCAGATGCAATGTACCATACAGAATGGAAGATTGACAGAAGACCAGGTCATCATTGAGCGATACTACCCCAAGCTCTCTCTTGACTTCGAGACCAACAAGAGAATCTGCGACGAGGTTGCCATTATTGCCTCCAAGCGCCTTCGAAACAAGATTGCCGGATATGCCACACACTTGTACGTCTGCATCAGCGTGATGCACAAGCTGGGAGAAACATAGCTAATTCGCTATAGGATGAAGCGTATCCAGAGAGGACCTGTCCGTGGTATCTCCTTCAAGCTCCAGGAAGAGGAACGTGAGCGCAAGGATCAATACGTACCCGAGATCTCTGCTCTCGACTTCACCCAGAACAGCGAGTCCGGCTCTTTGGATGTCGACCAGGAGACCAAGGACCTACTCAAGAGCTTGGGCGTATGTTATCTTCACTCCATAGCTATTAGGGAAAAGCTAATGCTGTGCCACAGTTCGACTCCATCCCCGTCAATGTCGTCGCCGTCTCCGCACAGCAGACTGTTGAGCGCCCCCGCCGCTTCGGCGACCGCAACCCTCGCTCTTAGGCGCTCGACTCGATGTTTCCTTCCTCGGTTAGGTGATTATGTGATGCATGGGTTTCGGATCTTCCCACGATTACGGCTTGGGACATGGCTCCTTATGAGAGCTTCATGATTAGGAGTCAAATGAAAAAAGGTTATTTCCCCATTAGGTGTCGCTGAATCTGAGTTCTGCATTGGACAAAGATGAGGCTTGATTGCCATTCTCCCCCATTGCTGTGTGATGTGAATGTATGCGATTACTGCATGAGCGAGGCGTGCTTTTTTGATGTAGTTTTGGAAGTTAGGTAAGTCGAATTTTCTTCGATGACAGAAAAGACATTTTCTGCAAGTCAAATATCAACGGTGATTCAAAAGTCTCTTGCTGTTTTCGATTGTCGAATGTTGTTGGTATCAAGTCGGCGCCCAACAGTTGAAACTTTAGGGGGCATTGTATCATCGCGTGACGCCTTTGTCACAATGAGAATTGAAAATCAAACTGCATTGTTTAACTGCTTGACTCTCTTCTTCATTCTGATCCTTTTTGAGACTTTGCCACTGGCATACCTCCATTGTAGGATGAACATTCAACTTCATTGCGTTACCCCTCTGCGCGGAAGTCCAAAGCCAGACTCCGTCGTTGAACCTTACTGTTCACAGGCCTTGATGTCGCCTTCCTTGTTTGCGAACGGTATATCATACCTCTAACACTGGCCTGATTTCCATGTCATCGTCATTTTTGTCATCACTCTTCCTTTGCGCCAAAGGAACCATCTCCATCGCCTCTTTCTTCTGCGCCTGATTGCACATCCCGCACCTCTGGCAGTGTCCCTTTCCGCTTGCTCTCTCTCCACCATACTGTTTTCCAGGAGCGGGTGGCTGCGTTGCCATGTCATAGCTACCCACCACCCGTTTTCCAGCTTCCTGGCGTCCCACCATTTGCCTTCCACCGCCTCCGGCCAAGTCCTGGAGCTGTCCGGCATCCTGTCTTTCCACGGGGCGCTTGCCTTCTCTGATGATCTGGCGTCGCTGCGTCTCGGTCCATCGACCATGGAACTCTAGGTCTTGTTGATGCCCCGAGGCCTCCGCTCTGCCCACCCAGCCCGGGTGAGAAGCTTTGTTGCGTGGGTCCGCCGTCCATCGGTGCAGCCAGATGACGGCCCAGACGAGGCCAAAAACCCAGAAAGCGCACATGGCGACGAGGATGGCGAAGGTGATAAGCTGCTTGTCATCGGTCGCGCTTTTGGGGCGCTACGTGTAAGTACTGGAGGACAGAGGAGATACTTTGCAGGGCGTGGCCAGAAGGCTTTGGATTGCCTTGAGGGACACTGCGTATAATCGTACTTACGGTAGGTCGTTCAAAGTGCCACGGCTGTAGTGGTTCTTCTGAAAAGTGGGGCTATTTTCAAGGAGGGTAGTAGAGGACGACGAGGTGCGGGTGGCGGTTGCTAGAGTGGAGGACATGTTGTGCAATTTGGCTGCGGTGGGGTGAGTGGAGGCGAAAGAAGAGTATGTTTTCCTGGACGGCGGGTTGAGGCTTTGTAGGGCATAAACATTGATCCGTTCAGTTAGCGTTTCTCGCTGTCTCATTCACTGTCAGTGTGGGGTAGACTTAAAGACTACTAGTTGACTTTCACTTTTGCTAATAACGAGACTTTACGTCCATCACAGGCTCTTAACCCCAATTGAGAATTCATCTACCAACAGTCTACAGGCCTAGAACTACTATATAGCTGACGTAGTAGGAGAGCTCACTAGTATGAGGCTCTAACTTTGAGGTAGAGTTCTTTTTCTTTGAGAAAGGCAGCTCTATTTTTATCTGTCCATTTTACATATCTTCCGCCATTGTGAGCATTCGATGAAACATTGAATCTCGATAGCCTCAAACCAGCTCATATATACACAAACTTTCACGGCGTTAGATGGTATATAGAATTCTTCAAGGAGACCACGATAGGAGGTAAGTAACTACCATTTTCTTGTTTACTAGGGCTATTTTCATACAAAACATAGGCTTCCAGATTACAGAAATGTATTGAGCATGAAAGTCTTCATCATTGGGATACGCAGGCGTGTTTCATCCATAGGCAAATTGGAGAGAAGAATTTCAAGATTTATGGTTCTACTCCAAGCCAAATAGTACGCCTCCCAGAGGACCTGAATTCTCTCATACTCCCAGATAATGATTCTGGAAAGTAAAAGGAAGCTAAAAGGACAGAGTCAATCAAAGAGACAACTTCCAAACATCATTGACTAAGCCACCGTCTTCGCATTCTCGGCCATCAGGTCAAACCACAACCCAATTCGCTCAACCAGCTGGTAGTCTACCAAGTACTGCGCAGTGCATACGTCACACGATCCTGGCCACCAATTCGGCGGGGCAACACGCCCTTCCAGTGCTTCTCCTTCTGTATGTGTGCCGTCAAAGTCACCGATTACAACCTCACCTTTTGCGGGGTCCACGAAAATGTTCTCGGGCCGAATATCACAGTGCACAAGCCCCAGGCCATGCATGTGGTGCATGCCGTTCGTGATCGCTTGGATGATAGACTCTTTGCTCAGCGGTTCCGAAGCGGGTAGGCCGTGCAACGATGGCGTGTTCTCGACCAGGGTAAAAAGATCAGTAGCATACCGCTTGTAAGCCAAGCCGATAACACGGTCCTTTGCATCTGTCACCACGCCCATGTAGGTACAAATATTTGCGTGCGGGTTCCTGAGCAGGAGCTCGCAGCTCCGGATCTCCCGCTTGATGAGCGAACGAATCTCACGTTGGACGTTGGCATCGCAGTAAAAGTTCGTAAAGGATATGATCCTGGGAAGTTTGATGTAGACGGATGGATCGCTTTCTGAGCCTGCATAGCGTGTCATTTTACTGTTGTAAACGGGAAAGAATGCGTTGGGGTTGAGATAGCTACTGCATGGAAGGCGCCCAGGGGGCATGCTACGGATTTCGGAGGGCGTACGGGCGGTAGAACCCCAGAAGAGGGCTCCGTCAGATGCTCGGACGAGGTAACGTGTTGTGACGCGGCTGCGGGCCCAGGTTTGGACGACGGTGAGAGTCATATCAAGATGTGTGATGGTTGATGCTGTACTTGGTATCTTTACTTTATATATCTATCGGATGGAAGAAGAGAGTCACAGAGGCTGAGGCTGCCCATAAATAAATATGAACTAAGTTGTTGTCAATACACAATGAGACAATATCTGCTAGTAGTGAGATTGAGTTTCGTGGTCTTGACACGCATT
>Ga0247757_10000130_pt1 | contig 60508 bp, 64 predicted proteins | sample UWRJL126311R4_FD_180929 | JGI IMG/M metagenome (GOLD analysis project Ga0247757, IMG submission 180929) | Plant litter microbial communities from Arlington Agricultural Research Station in Wisconsin, United States - UWRJ-L126-311R-4 | ecosystem: Environmental > Terrestrial > Plant litter >... | reverse complement strand
CAAGAACGAGGGATATGCTGAGAAGGAGTTCAAGCGTCTGCAAGGCCTTATTGGAAAGGGCAATCTAGCGCAAGAGAAGCTTGATGATCTCATGAGCAGGAGCAATATTCTCAAGAAATTCTTGCCTACTGCTGATGAAGAGAAGAGCGAATTGTAGAGGATCTTTGGCTAAAAACGAATTCCCAATGATTCACGCAGGTTGGATGACCAGAACTCGTACGTCTGTTGTCCTTGGTTGCCTATAGGTCCGGCGAAGAGGTGTGATGATACCACGAGAAGATGATGCAAGCGCCTACGGACTTGCCCTCAATGGCCCAGGTTGAAAACGCCATGTTTGCGTAGATATGGAATTGTACTATGTATCATTGTTATACGAAGGCTTCGCTCTTGCTTGTAGCGGTGTATTTGAGCAGATAATAAAACAAGATTCGAACGTAAAGGTGCCGAATAAATTAGATTACAAGTGACTTGTACCTAAACGCCTACCTTAAAATACCTGGACGCAAAACATTTAAGATCTACCCTTGATAAAAGCTAAGGCGTTCATAGTTGCAAATACACAGTCGTTGCGCAGGTTATTTGCCCGCCCCGGATGCTTTGTTCCCATCGCTTGCCTGTATGGTGGCCTCCAGGCTGTCAAGCCTTTTTGACATTTCGTCCACTGAGTTTAATGTCAGAAGAATGGTAAAATCCTATATCTAGATGTTCATGCGTACTCTTTGTGAGCAGTTCGCTACTAACGGTAGTAAACTTGTTGTTCAACTGCGTCAGGAGATCATCGACAACTTGGGCCAGCTCGGTTGAGCTGTCAGTACTGGAGTTGAGTGCGGCCGACTCAGGCTGGGTCAGTATTTGCTCTACTGGTGAGGAAATAGGGGATGTTCGTACAGCGCTGTCGCTAGTACTACGGTCTGTAGTGGGCCGATTTGACATAGTGGGGTAGGTTGTGTGGGAGCTTGTGGTGAGAATCAAGATCAAGCGTTCGGGCCTCTTGTAAAAACAGGAGATATAGTGTATGTAGTGTGTCTCAGAAGTATGCCAGCATGAATGTCCTAGTATGTCCCAGGTGAGTAGGGCTGTGCTCATGTACAGTCCTACTAATAGGTTGACAGCATAGGAGCACGTCACGTGCTCGCCTCGGCTGCTTCCCTAGGCGGAGGCGGTCCTGCTAGCGGCGGCAGAACATTTCTCTTGCGCCAAGATTTCGATCCTCATCCGACAATTTTCGTGTGCTAGGAGTCCCAAGCAACAGCACACCCTATCCTCTCACATTATCTACTCATCCTCTGCTTTCCTTTGCGCCTTCAAGTTTCGATACAAAAATGGCGCGCAGTAAGCTCAAGGCTGCGCTCGAAAATGAGAAGGGTCGGAACATCAAGCTGGAGAAGCAGCGCAAGAAGGAAAAAGACGCCCAGAAACGGAAGGAAAAAAATAATCCAGAGAATAGCGAAGACTCTGGGGACGAAGGAGGCGTAGAGCTGGATGAGTCGACAGCTATTGAAATCAATGGCAAAGCGAAGAAGAATAAAACCAATGGCGCAAAAATGGCAACACCCGCAGATGGCGAGCCCGAATGGGAAACGGACGACAGCGAAGATGAAGACGATATGGAGGTGCGACCTGCACTGGATCTCTCACGTCTTGAGGAGAGCGAGAGTGAGGTTAGTGGGGACGACGAGGAAGACGAAGATGGAGACGAGGATGAAGAGCAAGAGGATGACATACCCCTCTCCGATATTGAGTCGCTTGCCGATGAAGAAAAGGGTGATATTATCCCACACCAGCGCCTCACCATCAACAACACGGCCGCACTTACAGCCGCACTTAACCGCATTTCCCTTCCCTACTCAAAGCTTGCTTTCTCAGAGTACATGTCCCTCACCACAGATGAGCCAGTCGAGATCGCCGACGTCGAAGATGACCTCAACCGCGAGCTTGCCTTCTATAAACAATCGCTATCTGCGGTAAAGGATGCGCGTGGCTTATTGAAGAAAGAGGGTGTTCCCTTCTCGCGACCGGCCGACTATTTCGCCGAGATGGTGAAGAGCGATGAACACATGGGCAAAATCAAACAGAAACTGATTGATGAGGCAGCTGGCAAAAAGGCAGCTGCGGAGGCCAGGAAGCAGCGTGATTTGAAGAAGTTTGGCAAGCAGGTCCAGGTTGCGAAGATGCAGGAGAGGGCAAAAGAGAAGCGTGATACATTAGAAAAGATCAGTCAGCTTAAGAGGAGTACGCTTTCACCCAAGCGCTTTCGTGAGTAGTATACTAATAGTGATCCAGAGCGTTCTGGGGCCGAGCTCACAAACACCAACGAAGAGGATCTTTTCGATGTCGAGCTTGACAACGTAACTAAACCTGATCGTCGTGGAGGAGGCTCAACCGGCTTCAAGCGACAAAAGAAGAACGAAAAGTACGGTTTCGGTGGTAAGAAGAGGCACGCTAAGAGCAATGACGCGATATCAAGTGCAGATGGTCGGGGTTTTTCGCACAAGAAAATGAAGGGTAAGGCTGGCGGCGCTACAAAACGGCCGGGAAAGAGCAGGAGAATGAAGGCAAGGTAGAAAAATTAAGGCTGATCTTAAAGTGTTTCATGCATATAATGGCGCTTTGGCGTTTATGTAGCACGGGTGACACTAGGTACGAATACCCGATCTGAGAGGGTGGAGCTTCGAGTTTATTTCATTTAGCCTTGATACCGTCTAACAAATATGTTTAAGCTGAATTCGTAGCTCGGTGAACTGAGACTGTTAGGGAAGCATGTTTCTTTCACTAACTATTTCCGTTCATCAACCTATCACTTAACCGTTCGTCCATGCTCTACATTGCCTATCCAATTTGTGTCTCTCGCGGAGTAGGAAATAATAAAGACGCTAGTACCACTATTAAAGGCATCTCATAGGCTTTTACTTTCTTCTTTCATTATATTTAAGAACCATCTGTAAGGGTAATCAAGGGAGGTATTATCAGTTCCCACAAGAGCTGTGTAGCTATCTTTTTATCTCAGAACTACCCAGTGTTCAGATTCATTTGTCAAGGCAAAGCGTTCAACACTACAATCCATCAAACGTTGCCCACTCTAGTATTGGCAATGGCCGAAACAGATCTGCATCCTTCGTCGGCGCATGCTCTGGACCCAGCTTCACTCTTTGACAAAAAACATGACAACTTTTCAGCTCCACCTGTCGCTCCCGGCACTATCTTTTATCTAGTCACCGCGCACCTGCCCGACGACAAATGGGAGCTTCATGGCCCAGCCATCGAGTTCACAACTCTCCTTCCGACTGTCAAAAAACTCGTCAGAGGCCACCCTCGGGCGCAAGGAAAGTTAGAGTATGCGCTTAACGGCAATGTCTATCCAGCTTCCGAGCTTGAGCAAACAGTATGTGATGGCGAAAATGAGAAAGCTATGGCGCAGAAGCGTAAAAGGATGTTCCTTGAGCGAGGCTTTACCATCCTATATCTCCATGAAAACGACAAAAAGACCGAGATACGCGTGATCCGAGAGGTGAATGCCGCCGCTAAACACATGCTCGTCAAGTTGCCTATCTATACCGTCACACGTCACGGACCGCTGATGCACGATATCGATCCGCAAACCGGGAAGGTGAGGTCCGGACATCCTAAAGGAAGGGCTCAGACGTCTGAGATTGTGGGATCGTTCAGTAAGTATTTTCTCTTCCATCTTAGTCCTATCCATATTTTGTATCGCCTTTACAAGATCCCCAACAAGCTAACACGTATACCAGCAACTCCTGATGCAGCACGTGATGCCGCTAGCAAAGCTATGGACTTTCTTCTCGCATCCGAGAAGAAGAGTGTCATCCGTACCGAGGTGTTCGACCAGAAAAGCCTCGGTGGCGGTATCATCATGGCCATGGACGACAAGGCCATGTGGGAGGTTAGGATAAAGTTCGAGACGGATGCAATCGAGGAGGCAAAGGCCCGGATGCAGCCAGACGATGGAAGTCCTGGTAAAGGCCGGGAGTGGTTACGTCGGAGACTGAGGTGAAGACGGTCATCAGAGCCAGACCGTTCATAATTAGAAGTAGAATTTTACATAGAGCGGTAAGTAGGATGAGTAATTGACTATACTGGCTAGAAATTACGGCGGGACGCATGTCGGCGTGATGGCCAGTCATGAAGACATTGAAGGCGTTCTTCATCAACTTATTAAAGGGTGTTGGACCCAACCAAACCCTCCATTCGAATAGCAGAACGAGCTAGTAATACGTCAACAGGCCCTTTTCTTCCGAATACATCGTCTCTTTAAACAGCGGTCTTCCCACACTTGCCACAAACCAGTGTCTTTTTTTCCTTGCCCCCAAGCCCACTCCATCTCATCTTGAAATCAGTACTGCCACAGTAAACGCATTTTTCCTCTTCTTCCCGCTCACTCTCTTCGCTACTCAACATACTCACTGTACTGGACCTGCCCCTTAATTCAGGCCTCAACTCCTCTTCTGTGCGTGGTGCGAGTAGACCTTTGCTCGCCATTTGCTCCATGCGCTTCTTTTGGTTCCAAAATGCCCAGCTTTGTCCGTTGTAAATCGCAAGCGGGTTTGAGATGGAATGCGAAAGTGGTGTCTCTGAAGGGTTTGATGGGTCAAGAGCAGAGATATCGGGCGATATCATCTGGCGAGGTGTTCTTTGGTCTGACCGAGGAGTTGAGGTCTCAGAAGTAGGTTTACTGAGTGTGGTTGATGAGCGATCTATCGAAAATGAGGTTTTTGGTGTGCCGGTACCGGAGGTGATTATGATTGGCGTTGGGCCTAGTGCTGGTGAGTCGGATGGCCGCGTCGACGACAGGCTGTTGTGACTCTTTGACTTCCGTGGCGATACACTACGGCCCATGCTGTGCCGAGGTGTGCTACCCATACTATCGAAAGCCCCATGTGAGAGGTCCTGCCGCCATGAAATGATGCGCTCGTTCGCGGGTTGGGTAGAAGTGCTGTCTCGCCTCGTGCGACCTGTTCTTTGAGACATAATGCTGCTGGGACGACCGATTTTGGCTGAGCCGGTACGTCTTGAGAAAACAGACGACGTATCCCAATTGTCTGCGACGCGCATTCTCTTATGATAAGCGCAATCTTGACGATAAACCTTGATCGAGCCTGTATAATCCGCGGTGATGATGATGTGGCCATCTGTGTGAGCGGAACGTGCGATATACGCAGGGCTTTCGGCTACTCTCCTAAAGTTAGATTCGGCAGGTGTAGGTAATGCTGAACCTGCTTCAGTAGGCGATTTAGAACCGTTGAGAGATTCATCGCGTGATATTAACGTGACAGGCGGAGGATTGCATAAGTCAAATATAGGGTCTTCCGAGGCGCTAAGTAGTTGTCTGGTTTTGAGTGGAGCAATTGTGGCACAAGTAGTGATTGAACTGTGCGCCTCGAACATTTCCACGGGACTTTGATTCCTCTTCTCACCTTCAAAGCCGCTAGTGGACCAGATGTATGCCTTCCTGTCTTCGCTACCACAGATGATATGCTCTGTATCATCAGCGAATGCTGCCCTGATTTGACTACAGTTATTCTCATGGCCACGGAACTTCATCTCTAGATTCTTTTCTCTCAACCCATATACTCGTACTCTAGAGTCGTTGCTGGTGACTAATAACTTCACGTCACCAGTACCGTAGCTAGTCCCGGGTGGCCAGTGAACAGCCTGTATTCCTGTAATCTTGCTGCCTTTCGCGTTCTGACCTCTGGTTGACTTGACATGAATCTGGCTTTGATGCTTGAGTCCTTCGGTGTCATAGAACATGCATAATCCGCCAAGGGTTCCGGCAATACAAGTCTTCCCATCCGGAGTGAAGGCTACCGAAGTGATCATATCCGGGACTGATGCAGTGTATGCGACAGATTTATCAGGTATGCTCCATAGTCGCAGTTTTGTATCCAGGGATCCAGCAAGAAAAAAGCGGTCATCTTGAGGATGGAATTTAATGGATGGTACGAAGTCAGTGTGCTTGAATATGCAAAGGTTCTCGTTTCGACTAATGTGCCAGAGCCTAACGGTCTTGTCCATGGATGAAGACAACAGAAAATTGTTCTAGATAGATCAGCGTCATGTACCTGTAGTCTTGCATAATTTTCAAAGCTCACTTTACTCCAACTCAAGTCCAGTATTGTAGATTCGTGACCTTGATATTCTCGGTAAGGCTTCTGCTGGAAGACTGGTGCGCTAAGACGGGTAGATACACCTGAAGAACCAGTACTGTGCTCATCATTTTCGTGAGCTCTACGCTCTTCCGGGGTGGATATGACTGCCCAGACGCGTAGAACCCTATCTTGCCCACCGGCAGCCAGATACCTTCCATCTTTACTGAATTCAGTGGCCCATACGGGATTCTGGACACCTGCAACGCCAGATTGCGGGTTGGCTGGCGCACCTCCACTTGAATGTCGCTTTTTCTCCCCACGCGTTCTCAATTCTTGAGCAAGAAACACGCGATCGAACTGTCTGTCCTTCTTGAATTTACTCCTAACTTTAATATATGCAGGGGGCTGGAGATGCTTGGGGCTGAACCCCAGATTGTCAACAGTGTGACTGAAGATCTGAGCGTCCATACCCTCCGGTCTGGGTCCAGAATCGCCAATCTCAGAGTCATTGTCGTCTGCTTCTCCGGGGGTATTTTTTTTCTTCGTTCCTATAAAACGACTAAGGAATGAAACGCCTTTCCTGTATGAGCGTTAGCGAATCAGCCTTAGTGTTCTTGTGCTCCGCCCCGTTACGCACGCAACGTAGCCATCGTAACCAACACGAAAAGAGCAAAAAGGGTATAGTTTGCGAGAGTTGCGAAGCGGTATGTTTCGTCTGACCTCATTACTGCCTTGAGGTTCTGCGCGCTTCTATGAAAAGTTGAAAGTGGTATATACCACCACCCTCGGAAGTCATCAACGTGGCTGGTGACGCCCTATTTTCTCTTTTCCATAGAGGCAAGCAGTTGTTGACTAGCAACCGTCTCGCAAAAGGAATTCCAAAATAGCAACTGGAAGCGAGCTCACTTTTTGTCTGCCTTGGGCCCTCCGCCACTGTTCTCTCGCGGTGCATCGCCTGCTGTCCTAACATCTGTTCTTTCCTCCCTTGGGCTCGTGGGCGATTGACCGGTCGACTCGATGTTCTGGGCACGCAGCTTTTGGATAGTAAACGAGGTGTTGGTTCGCTGAAGGATTTGCTGCGGTCTCATAATCAGCCTTGTATCTCCCTAGACACTTTCCAAGGCTACGTACCTGAGAAAGCGGATCTATAGCAGGGGATTCGGACGGGGGCGGCGATCTGCCTTCGCCATTCGCCGGCTTGGGTGAGTCTCCATTGGATTGCTGCACACTTGTGGTGGTTATTGGGCTCCTCAACTTTGCAGCAAGCTTGCCTCCGCTTGCAAGGGTGCCTGCAGTGCTTGGGGTCAGCATGGGCACTTTTGTGTACTTGTATCCGCACGCTGTTGTCGGCCATACCGTCGCCTTTTACCGAAAACTTGCCAGTGTCCTGACGTTCTAGGGCAATGATATCTTTGCTGGGTGGGTCTGGTGCCCTAATCTTGGGGACGACGTCGGCCATTGGCGTTGGCGATGCTTATGAAGCTTCATGGGTGGACCCGGAGTTCAGGTAGGCGGTTCTGGTTGCTATGCTGCAATGGCACCACTTCAGAGGCTGCAATTCGTCTCTATAGCGTCGCAGGTGCTGGACTGGACGTTGTGCATACGGCAGTTGAAGCGGCAGCAGCTGTGGGTGGGCTGGACTTTTTGTCGGGCCTTGCTCAGGCGCATGCGGGAGGCTGCGGAAAGTGGCAGCGGTCGCTAGCCTCTCAAACAAACAGCAATAGCTTATCGATAGCGTCAAGGCGTTGGGGCGTCGAGGGCATCTTAATGCCAACCAGCAAGATCATCCTAATTCGACAGAATGATGACATGTAGAAAATATTACTTATTCCTTATGTATTCTGTGGCGAATTACTGGTTCGTCAGCGTTCGACGTCATGTTATTCGCACTAGTCCCGACATGACATGACGCTCCAGTACAGTGGAGGAGTGGGTTACACAATGAAATGCTGACACTTTAGCCTGACATCGCTAAGTCTGCAGGTAGATGTATATATGTATCAATTAATGAAATATCATGGCCCCATCATGTCCTATCTCATCCCAACTATCAGTCCCATTGCCTTCCGCCATGACAGAAAAATCAGAGCTTTCACCATCCAACGCCGTATTATCCAACCGTCAGGATGTTAGGTATCAAAAGCGGGTCTAATCACCCTTCACCCAGATCCATGAAACACAGTACTTGCTGTGTTCTGTCCAACCTAGGAAAATGCTAAGAGAAGCACCAATATGCAAATCCATGAGGTCACGCCATGCCTTAGCTGACCTAAAAAACTGTACATGTAACATAAGAATAGAAACCCAACCGTTGCCGTGCCTAAAAGTCCTCGTCAAAGTTGAAGTCACCCGACGTATTTTTGGTTTCCTCAACATTCGAGTTGGACTCTGATGTGGTTTCGACCTTCCTGGTGCTGGCCATCACACCAGCCTTCTGGTAGTCGCCGACACGCTTCTCGAAGAAGTTGGTCTTGCCTGCTAGAGAAATATTCTCCATGAAGTCGAATGGGTTGGTAGCATTGTAGAACTTCGCGTTGCCGAGAGACAGGAGCAGACGATCAGCAACGAACTCAATGTACTGGCACATGAGGTTGGCGTTCATGCCGAGCAGCGCAACAGGGAGAGCGTCGGTCAGGAACTCCTTCTCAATCGCGACGGCTTCAGTGATAATATCCTGCACAAGGCTCCTGTCCGGGCGCTTCTTGAGAAGAGAGAAAAGAAGGCAAGCAAAGTCTGTGTGCATACCCTCGTCACGAGAGATGAGCTCGTTGGAGAAGGTGAGACCGGGCATTAGGCCGCGCTTCTTGAGCCAAAAGATGGAAGCGAAAGAGCCGCTGAAGAAGATGCCCTCAACAGCAGCGAATGCGATTAGACGCGTCGCGAAGGTCGAGTTTTTGTCCGAGATCCATCGCAGGGCCCAATCGGCCTTCTTACGGATGCAAGGAACTGGATTACGTATTAGAGACGCGTTAATTCGAACTAGTCTTGGAAGACTTACTGTTGTCAATAGCGTTGAACAGGTATTTCCGCTGTTTGGGCTCGCTGATGTATGTATCGATCAACAATGAGTACGTCTCAGAGTGAATGTTCTCCATCATGATCTGGAAGCCGTAGAAGCATCGTGCCTCGGGTATTTGCACTTCGCCGCTAAACCGCTCGACAAGATTCTCATTGACAATACCATCCGATGCGGCGAAGAAAGCGAGGACATGTGAGATGAAGAAACGTTCGTCGTCATTCAATCGCTTGTTCCAATCATGAAGGTCCTTTGACAGGTCGATCTCTTCAGCGGTCCAAAAGGAGGCCTCGGCCTTCTTGTACATTTGCCATACCTGTTATGATGGTTAGCTATGTCTATCGAGGAGACGTACAGAGCGCGAGGTAATAGAAAGACGCGTCGACTTACATCGTGGTACCTAATAGGAAACAACACGAAGCGTTGGGGGTTCTCTTGGAGCAGAGGCTCATCTGCCTCTTCGGCTTTGATAGTGGTGGCAGTGGTAGGCTTCACATTGGACGCGTCCTCTTCTGGAAGATCAGGAATGCCAACAATGGGCTTGTAGATGTTCTCCTTGTTGGCTGAAGACTCGAAGTTGAGCTTTTTCACTGGAGAATCGGTCATCTTCAAGGACTCGATTGCGGATGCGGCCTGCAAACACGTTAATACACGCGTATATGAATAGTCCTATGTATGGATCGCGACGCACCTTCTTGGATGGGGTTATGTGGATAGCAGACATTGTAACGAGAAAACAAACGTGTAAGAGTTAAAGGCGATTAGGGAAGCAGGTGTGTCGTCAAGGAATACTCAAGACGAGAGTGTTGCGTTGGGAATGCTGTAGATGTATAGGGCAGAACAGAGCGACGCGGTTCTTAAAAGTACGCCCTCACGTGAGAAGGCGCGAGGGGCGGGGGGGTCGGGCTTCGCGCTTTGTCTAGTCAAGGGAGCTATGACGTTCCTCGGCAACTTTGTCTCGACGCGACCTTCTGCAGCCACCAGGCCGCCGCCTTTACTGAGCTTCTGCCTTCCGCTTCGCTGGTTAGACAATGCAGCATGTGCATTCCAAAGAGACCCATATTGACCTGTTTTTTAAGCTGCATCAAGCAGCAATTCAATGCTAAGGGTACTCGTCGCGTCGTTCCAGCCACTACGTGCGCGTACCGCAAACAGTCCGTGCTCGACGCGTCGCCGCTGCAAACGCGTTCTGATTCGGCCAGACCCACCGTCTCCACGCAGGAACGGACCTACGTCTGCTGCATGATGTGCCGCATCAAGTCGCTGCTGCACCTAGTGGCTGAATTAGGTCTCTACCGTTTGTACTTAGAAATGATGTCCGGAGCGTGTCCTATGGGCATGATTCATATCCAAAGAGTAGAGCAGCTATAGCAGACGCGCCGCATATTCTAGCATTGCAGCTATCACAGGAGAAGACAAGAATTAGAAGAAGCGCGTTCATAAGTGTTGGATTGCGGTGTATACAGACGTACCCATGTGAGCTCGGATCATCTCGGATCAGATTAGATTTCAGGCAACAAGCAGGGCGCCCCACTATGGAGAGTTACTCCGATATTGTGGCTTGCACATTACAGACGCGTCTCAGGACGCGTCTAGTCGCCCAGCATACACTTTCAACCCCGCTTGCTACATGGGTCTCATGGAAACGTCATGTTGATCTATCATACCACATCTCATCCACCCCATTTACATTAACCGAGCAGGTCAATGAAGTTGGGCGTGACGACAAATTTCTCTTTGATCCGACCATACGAAAAGGCCTCACCCGCGTCTTCTGGCGGGTCGCGTTTGTCCACCGGTGTAATGTTCAGGGAAGCAACCTCCTGTAAGAATTGCCCTGGAGTGCCCGGTCCTAGCAAGTAGCTCGTACCACCCCAGTCTAAGGTAGTGCGGCCGGAGCGATGCACACGCAGTTTGCCTACACACCCATTGACGAACCGTGGGCCTGCAGGGGTTTTACCTCGTGGGTCTGAGAACTCCTCTTCTTCCTTTTTTATGCCTACTTCTGCTCTGACCAAGGCTGGGGAGTCAGTGGTGGCAGCATGTTGTTCCTTCTTGATGCCAGCTGTATGGAGTTCAGGCATGATTGGTGGAAGCTGGAACAGATAAACGTGATCGTCCCTGATGCTTGGCCTACTATTGTCAGCAGACGTGTCAGCCATCAAAACGTCGCCACCAGTATCGATCATGGGCTGCTCTTCTTCTACCGGTCCCAATTCTGCTGTCATGGCCTTTAGGTTATGCTGAATTCGTTCCCATTCCTCACGCTCTTCCTCTGTACCAAATTCTGGTACATTCCTGTCAGCAGTTTTGGTCTTCCGCTCTCTCCCCAGCGATTGTTCTCCTCTGGTCGAAGTTGCACCAATCCCCACCTGCTCTTTAGCTTCTGTTTCATCATCACTTGATACGGGCTCCACTTTGATATTGACCTGAGCATCATCAGAGTCCTGCCACATACCCTTGTATGGTTTCCTCTCGCCCGTAATCTCAACGTCCTTTGCCTTGCCCTTTCCTTTGTGCAAAGTCTCGCTCCCCGCATATCTGACAGGTACTTCTCCTTGTCCAGTTTTCTTGACGTTAGTCTGCACAACAGCTTCTGGGTTCATACTAATCTTTCGCTCCTTATGTTCTTCCCTTCTTATACGGACGGGCAGATTAGCATATGCCCTTTGATCGCCACGTGCTTCAGCATCATCGTCCTCGATAGATAAATCAATGAATTCAATGTCCTTTCGTGGGAACTCTGCATTTTCTTCGTCGTCATCGTCCGAAGGAACGTAACCGTTGCCTTCCCGTTTGAATCTCAATCTTGATTCATCGAATTCGTCTTTGACTCGCGAGGCTCGGGATCCTGACCCTCCAAAAGTGTGGTCTGGATGGGCCGATCGTTTATCTAAGACAGCTTGTTAGACCTTTATACCATTACTGAGTTACAGGTAGACATACCGGATCTGCTGGGGCCGCCGAAGAATGAGGAAACACCACTGAATCCGCCTCGACCTCGGCCTACTGCTCGTTGCTGTGCACGTCGTTCTGCCGCTTCGATTGCTTTCTGCTTCTTCTCAGCAAGATTGTCACGCTCTCTATTTCGCTCTCTTTCTCGTTGAAGATCTGCTGCGTTCCGCGCATCACGTTCTTCTTTGCTACGACGGCCAGCATTAGTAGGCAGGGCCACCTGTGATTTCTTCCCTCGACTAGATGCTCCGCGACGCACAGCAGGTGACGCAGATCGCGAGAGAGGCTCGGTACTTCTCAATGTGCTGAGCCGCAGCGTTGGTGGTCGCGTAGTGGGTTCGTTCAAGGGAGTGGAACTAACTCTAGGTTAATAAGAGAAGCACCAACAAGCAGGACGGATACTTACGATGATGACGTTACAGAGGAGGGATTTTGATTCTCCACTGAATTCGAAACAGTGGATTCTGCAATGGCTTCCTGTCCACCGCCCTCTTGTCTGGGCATGACTGATGTCTCGGATGGTGGGGTGGTAGCTTGAGTGTCAGTGAGCTGCATATCTGCAACAGGCTGTGCAGAGTCTGGTCCTCCACGACCTGTTGCACGGCCACGACCGCCGCCTCTTCCTCTCGCCTTTGGTGGCATCTTGTGGTTGTGGGCTGTGGGCTGTGGGCGGGCGCGTGGAGCTGGGGTTTGTTTTGAGAAAATGTCACTCCTTATCGATATCGGATAAACTTCGGGCAACAGCGTCAGAAACACTCGACGTCACTCAGAGGGGCAGACTTATGCATTCTCAAGCATCAAAGCTACTCGCATAAATCATTTCCTATTCTGCTTCCTTGCATAGCCTACGAATAGCTGTGGGGTTTTACCAGCCCACCGTCCGAACCTAATCACAATCTTTACATAACAAAAAGTGGCCATGCATTAGACCAAGAACAACTGGACCCTGGTATGCCGCAAACAATTATGAAACCCAATCCAATGCTCGCTATGAATTTTGAGGGTAATTCGGTAGATCGCTCCTGAACGCCTTGTAATCCAGCATCATGCAGATATCTGGGTAGGAGCAACACAGACAGGAAAGATATTAGCAAAACGCAAAATGAAAGCGAATAGCGGGGATGGGAAAGTGGGTATAGTGAAACAGTTCAGAGGTCTAACCCTCCATCAGAGTCTTCGGAGTCGTGCCTAAAATCTCAAGGCAACGGCGTGCAAGGCTAACCACTTCGCCCTCACCATCTTCGTTGTCCTCATCGTCAGACTCTATGTTACGTTCAGATATATCGGTGACCATTCGGACAATTTCGTTCGACTTGGATATACGTTCAAGTAACCGAGCGTCCTCAGATTCAAGGAGTTGTAACAGTGTCCAAATAGCAATATGCTGAAAAGTGGGATCCCCGCTGGCAAGAAAGCGGCGGAGATAGCCATGAATTCCACCAGCAGGTTCTGTCCAGTTTTGAATGAATATAGTGTAATCACCAACTATTTCAAATTAGTCAAAACGCGACCAAAGAGAAGGATGTTACTCACCCTTGGATGATAGGTTTCCTAATGCTGCAGCGCTGTTTCCTTGAACCTCGATACTATCAGATTCTGTAAGTGGTATAAGAACATCGAAAACACCAAGATTTAACAAGTGAGGTTTCAACTCTTCGCTCAAAGCGAGGACTGCGATGGCAGCCGTCATTTCTGACTGCACCGGAAGACGGACGTTTAGTACCAACTGCTTGCACTTCTGTACAGCTCCAGCTTCAAGGACTAGCTGTTTGTTCTTGTCCGAACTAGCGGCAAGGTTACGCAGAGTGGAAATAGCATGGCATTGGATCTCATCATTGTCAGTTGAACCCAAGAGATCCACGAGCGGTCGAAGGAATCCAGCATCAATGATAGGAGACTCGTTCAAAGGGTGAATGGATATGTTCCGTATGCAAGCAACAGCAGAAAGGATGAGAGGAAGGTATGATGATTGCAATAACCGAAGCAGGGAGGGAAGTCCACGAGCGCGCACAATGTCAAGCTGGTAACGTTCATCCGATGCAAGATTTCGAAGTGCTAGAGCGGCCTGGCATTGCACCTTTGGCGACGATGACTCCATAAGATGGACCAGAGATTGAACTAGACGTCCTTCGGTCTGCGCAAGTTTAGCTCGGTTACTGGCGTCGACAGCGATGTTGCTTAAGGCCGTTGTACAATAGTACTGCACGTCCACATCTTGGGAGTTGAGAAGTTGTACGAGTACGGGGATAGCGCCAGCGTTAACAAGCTGCTGTCTGTTGTCATCTGCACCTAACATTAGCATGTCAAAGGTTCGACGACTTGAAATATTCAGGGACGACGCACCTGAATGTGTCATGTTGAGCAGCGCACCAGTCGCATTGCGCTGCACGCGCATGTCTTTCGATTTAGCAAGTCTGGTTAGCGGTTGGAGGGCCCCCGAGCGGGCTATCTTAGACTTGTTGTCCTCGTGCGTAGCTAGGTTTGTGATGCATCCGACGGCGTTGCATTGTACTTCGACGTTGAGCGAGTTCATCTGTTTGATCAATGGTGCTAGGCCTCCAAGGGCAACAATCTCAACCTTGTTTTCGGCTACCATCTGTCAGCACAAACCTAGACTCTCAGTATGGTGTGGCACGTACTGTTGACGGCCAGATTGCCCAAAGCAGCGCTCGCTGCTCGCTGCACTTCGATATCTGGGTTCTGAAGCAAGAATAGAATCGGCTCGAGTGTGTTGCGGTCCACCTCTCTGACATCTTGCAGTGTAGTCATTAGCATAGGCAGCACAAGGTTTAGTCAAGGGAGCAGGTACCTCTTTCTGTGATCTCGGCGAAGGTCAAGCTCGCCGATCTTTGCAAATCAATGTTGTCTGAATATACCAGCGTACTTAATGCGTTGAGGGGCTCTCCCGAGAAGAAGTCAGTTTCGGCTCGCTGCAGCGGGTCAGTAGGTGGCGAGGTGCGAGGGGTGAGAGGACGTACGTTTTCCAAGAAGCCCAACAAATCGGCGACGGCTTCACGCTCGCTGTCTGCCAACACTGGATCATAGATGCTATCCTTGGAGCGTCCTGGATGACGTGGTTAGCGATGTGGCGCGATGAGGGCGCGCTTGCGGGGAGCTTACCGCCGCAGCAGGCCGCGAAGAGCTTCGAGCAGAAGCTGGACAGCCCCATGGCGGGCAGCGTCACAGCGGAACGGCCACTCAACGTCGGACGGACGGGCGGGCGAAGCGGAAAGGCAAAGGATGACGGGCGCGGCGAGGTGAGGCAGATCCAGAGGGCAGCGGGGCAGGCGTGTTGCAGCGTGCGGGCGATGAAGATGGCCGTGGTCGAGCAGCAGCAACAGTGCTCAGAGCTGCGATACGACTTGGACGTTCGTTCCAAGAGACAACAACGCTCGTGGCGCTTAGCCACATAGGGCATGGCCGCACATACGGCCAGCCTCACCTCCAAGCTCAGATCACAGACGCAGCCTCGTCCACCACCAAAGCTCCACTATCGCCCGAGCTCGCCGCCAAAGCCCAGCCTGTGCATGTTCCTGAGGACACTGGCCCGCCGAGACACAGACGGCGCTGCTCGGGACGGAAGGCTTGGGTCGCTGACCCCAACTGCCATGGCCGCCATAGCTGCCATAGCTGCCATAGGTCCAGTTGCGCGTGCCCGTCGACGTCATGTGCAGCGCCGCCGTCCACTGTCCACCGTCCGCCGCCTTGGACTGACGCCTCCAATTTGCCGCCGGGTCAGCGTCCAAGTCGTTCGTGTTTCATCGCTACTCGCTTCGCCTGTTCTGCTCGAGCGGGCCGAGATCTGCTGCCCTGCATATTCCGCCCACGCCCGGCTTGCGTAACAGATTCAGACTCCAGGGCGAGGAGTGCGCTGCGAGGTGCCCGTGGTCGCCGGCACACACAGGGCACTTTGGTGCATTCGGCCCTGCTGCCTACCCCTCGCAGAAGCAACAGGCCAGAGATGAGGTACCAAACACCACTGCTGGAGGGCTCTTGTGCTCTTTTATTGGCCCTTTTGGCTACCTAAAAGCCTATTCTGAAGATCCTCACTCGAGAGTATTATATCCGACTTTTTCGGCTGCACAAGCGTCTGCTCGTCTGCTTGCCTCGCGTCCTCGCGTCCTCGCGTTACCATTCGTCCTGCCGTGCGCGACGCATGGCTGGGCGGCAACGAATGATGGTGGGCTTTTACTCACGTGTCCAGCCTCTGCCCCGGCCCTTTCCGAAGGCGTGGGGTTGCACTGGTAGAAAACGTAAACGTCCGCCTCCACCTTCCGCCCTCCGCCCTCCCAAGCCCAGACACTCGACAAAGAAATCTCCCGCCGTCTACCACACTCACGCCCCTGTCTTGCATAGTCTACCCGCCTGCCTGTCTCTTCGATACATCCACATCCACCTCCCACACTAGCCCCATTGCCTCCGAGCGCATCGCCGCTCGAGGCGCGGCGACCTGCGAAGCTCCGTCGCCCGTCGCACAGCGATTCTATTACCATTGCACATTACCCCCGCCCAGCAACCTCACCCCACGGGCGCCGCATATTAATCCACGGCTCGCACCTGAGGTCTGCACCCACAGTGACTCTTTCTGCCGGTTACATGGCCCCAATTACGGGATCCTCACACAGTTTCCAGAAGCTCAAGCTCGATACCTCGGCGCCTCACAAGCCCGTACAGTCTACCTTTGCCTCCATCGCCAGGCGCGACACTCCCCAAAGCGATGTTGCTCCCCCACAGCTCTCTGCAGATGGCATGATAGCAGGCGGGCTCTATCGCCCGTACGGCTTTGCGATAACCTGCTCATCTCACGCCGCTCATGGCCACACACCTTATGAGGAAGGCACGGCGATTGCCGTTGGTAGCAGCGAAGAGGAGGACGACATTGAGGCACAGTTTCGACGGCGGGCCAAATCAATCAGCTTCAACAATGAAGTCACGCTGGACAGCGGCGGCCGTCTATCCATTGACGACCCGTTGCCCAAGCCTTCCATGCCCCCAGTGTTACCGCAGAGCTACAGCAGTGAAGGCTCAAACGAGCAGGATTATCTAGAAATGACCATGAGTCAACGCCGACGCCCACACCTTCAGATAAACCGCTCCAGATACCCACTACTTCAAGCAACCGTCGACGAGCTTGCGACTGATCCAGAGTACACTGATCACGTTGCTTCTTTGACTTCTGAGGCTACGGCATCCCCCTTGGAAGAAGTGCGTACGCCACTGGAGACGCCTACCGAATATTTGCTCTCACCGCTACCCACATCATCTCCAATCGAGTTCCACCAAATGTGCGGAAGGCGCAGCGCTGCCGTACGCTCTAAGAGTTATCAGGTCGGGGATGGGGATAGCATTCTTCGAAGAGGGAGCCGTCGAGCTTCGAATCGTTCTGGTCGCTCGTTGTCCTCTATGTCGCCTGCAGCATCATTTTTAGCCAGGTACAAAAACAGCGATGGGCCGCTGAAACCCACCGAACCTGACGATGAAGGGCAAGGAATCGGGTATGATGCCGAGTACATTATTGGAAAACGGATTGGATATGGTGGATTTAGTGTCGTGAAGGAAGTTACAAGCATAGAGAATGGCAAAAGGGTGGTTAATGCGGTCAAAATTGTTCGTAAGCAAGTCAAAGAGAAGTCCGAATTTGAGAACGAGGAGATACAAACACAGTTTGATCATGAGGTGGAGATATGGCGGTTCTTGCGGCATTCTTATATTCTCCCGCTTCTTCGGGTGTATACGACTGATTTTGCTACTTTTTGCATCACTAGACTGAATCAAGGGGGGACCCTTTTCGATCTGGTGCGCGACCTTCGACGGAAAAAAAGGACGGGGTTACCAGAACGATTGGCAAAGCGATACGTATACCAGCTCGCCTCAGCTATGCGCTACCTGCACAATGATGTGCAAGTTGTGCACCGAGATATCAAGCTAGAGAACTGTCTCCTTGATATGAGTGGGCCAAATGCAGAGGTCGAGGGCGGAGATGTGCTTCTCTGCGATTTCGGCATGGCAGATTTCATTGTAAGCGACCAACGGGATGGTCCTGAACCGCAGTCGATTGGCACGAACCAAAACATTGGCCCTGCCGGTGCGAGTACGTCGATTGCGGGCAGCCTGCAATATGCTGCTCCTGAGCTATTCACGGCCAACGGGCCAGTGTTTTCTACGGCAGCAGATGTGTGGGCTTTTGGAGTAGTCGTATACGCACTGTTGACCTCCACGCTGCCTTTCAATGAAGGTCTGGACGCCAGGACGGCGGCTAAAATCCAAAAGAGCGAGTACGACATCGACTTAGTCCGAAGCGCAGAGGCGCTCCAAGGTGGCGGTATGGAGGACGCCATTGACCTCGTCAAAGGGTGCTTGGAATCGGATTTTGAACGACGCTGGGCCGTCAACGATATTCTTAGCTGCCGTTGGTTGGCCGGCTGCATGGAGATGTACGAAGACGTTGCACGACCATGGATGGCAGACTCCTAGAAGTATTTTTTTTTTCCGTGTGGCTACTCGCAGCTTGTATGATTGGCTTGGATACCCTTTCGCTTTCAGTTTTATACCTCTTTCTTATCCTATGGCATCACACGGTGCTACAATTATTCTGACGTCTTAGGATACCCCGCTTCAATCTTACCACTCTTCCCACATCGATTGATCGAAGTCCTTTTCAAAGCATGGCGTTTCCTTTTGTTTTACGCAGTACGATATCTAGCTTTGTATGCAATCTACCTTGGCATTTGCGGCAACAGTGTGTAGTCGAACGCAGGATCCTGTGACCTTTATTTAGCGCAGTGCAACACCTACCGATAGATTCAGGAGCACCTGAAATAGTTCTAAGTTCGCACCGCCTCTATCCGATGTTTCACTACGCTCCTTCGTTTGACCGGCCGTTGCCGCACACAGCCTCCTCTTTCCGAACTGCGCAGTATCAGCTGTGAAGAGACAAGAGACCGGGAGAATGCTATCACGGGCATTAGAGTTGGTATATGCATTATTATGCAAAGTCGCAAGCCTAGATGCAACAGCTGAGTGGTGTGAATGTGAGTTGCCACATTGGGCGTTGATGTGCCGCAGGGATGCTCAAGCGCCATGCACGCCTGACCCCCCGTTTACTGTCGTTACCCTCCGCTCTCCTCCACGACAAGCTCTCTATTCCCCGGACGCCATCATGCACCATTCTGCGCCATTCTGCAGCTTTCACGCACGTCTACCCCGCTCACGCGATGCAACCTTGTTCGGGAGTAGGTTCTTTCTTGGTGGGCATTCCCACCACTGGCAGCCCAGCAGTGATTCATTGTCACTACCGTTGAATGCCTCCTTCCTCTTTGCATTCGGCCTTGGCTATGCTTGTGTGGATGTCGTTCATGTATCCATACGTAACCTTCCATAGCAGTGGATACCATCATCTCACACTTGCTCCTGGAGCGCCATCACGAGGCTGCTGCACCTTTGTGTCGGACTGCAGGTAGACTGCGATCGACATCATGTCACTGCATTTAGATAATGAACCCTAGCCATCGCATGTGGCAGTCTTACCAGCGTAGGATGGCTTTCGAAAGGCCAGTAGGCAGGCCCTCGCGGCCCAACAACACGGCTGTCAAGGCTAAGCCATGACTCGCCTGAACACAGCCTCGCGATCCCTCAATGACGTCCAATGGGGCCAAACGCCTCAGAAAACGCTGGTGAAACAATTTAAAGAAAGTTGGATTTGTACAAGATACAATCAAGAGCTGTAGAGGTCCTTAGACACCAGTAAATGATGACACTGTCCAAGCTTTCCATGGCCACCAGACCGCCTGCAGTGTATAAGCGGGTTTCCAATCCTACTTCAAGATGTGAGCCACAGCAAGCACCTTCAACTGTCCTGGCGCATGCAAAAGTACGTGCGCTTTTGTGCGACAATTATTCGCCCTAAGAAACAACTGCTCTTTCGTCATCTACGCAGCTTAGGATTCTTGTGTTGCTCATGTGCCGCCATGCTTCCGAGGTGCATTAACCGGTCCAACGCACCCTGGTCGTCGTTAGGCTTCCTTTCCCGGTCATGGGTGCGTGCCCTAGTTCTCAATTTCCGTTGCGCTGTCAGGTACCGCCCCAGTACCGCAACCTCTATCTAGGCTGCGCTGCTGCTGACGGCAATTGATCCGACTTTTTTTGACTCTTGCTACGTACCATGCGATACGTAAGGTTGAACGGCTCGAACCCCGCCGTTCGCCCTTGGCGCTTTTCGCTACTACACCTTCCCTGCCTGATGCTGGCTGTGTGGCTCCTGCTTGCTCTATGTACGTGAATCCTTGCTACACGTGAATAAGGCAAGCGCTCCCACACGCTTTGAACTACGTCTATATAACGGGCACATTCCAGTCTTCTGAAACCTGCCCACTCCATCCATCCACCGTGGCTCTAAGACCGTCCATCGCTAAGCAGTATTGCTAACATGCATCTTCCGATAGCAAGCAGTTTGATTGGCCTAGCTACTCATGTTGTCGGCCAGTCAACCTTTACTCCAGCTCGCCCTCCCTCAATACCTTTGGCAGTCAAGAGCCCCTACCTGAGTACCTGGTTCCCAGTCGGCAGCGACAGCGGAAATGGAGGCTATTTGCCCGGTCAATGGCCATCGTTTTATACGTACGTATCAATAGTTTTTCGCCTGCCGTTTCATATCTGACGCCAGCACAGCGGCCAAATAACTGGATGGGCAGGTTTGATCCGTGTGGATGGCAAGGCCTTTACATGGATGGGGGCGCCTCGCGACATCGAAGCTGCCAGTCAAGTAGCGTTCGAGTACACCAGCTCAAAAAGTATCTTTACGATTGAAGTCGATCAGAAAGTGTCACTGAAAGCCACCTTCCTGTCTCCCCTCACTCCCACCGATCTTAAGCGCCAGTCCCTCATTGCTTCGTACTTGTCTGTCGAGGTATCCTCACTAGATGGCTCCAACCACGATGTGGAATTGTACACGGATGTCTCAGCCGGTACGTCGGATCCTTTGAAAGCACGATTTTCTAAAACTAAACCGGGCGTTAGAATGGGTCTCTGGTGATCTAGGAGCCGTAGCCCAGTGGGACTATGGGACAGCAGATGGCCTCGCGTACCATAAGATCTGGAAGCAGAATCAGCAACCATTCAATGAGAGAGGTGATCGAGCTGAGTGGGGTAATATCGTATGTGAATCCCAAAAGGATGTAAAGTTTTTCCGCTAACAACGTGAGCAGTACTACACCACAGACGCCGCAGACAGCTTGACATACCAGTCAGGGGCAGACACTGACGTGCGAGGGACTTTTGTCTCCCAAGGAAAGCTTGGCAATTCGAAGGATACCAACTTCCGAGCTATTCAAGATAGATGGCCGGTTTTCGGTTATGCCACTGATCTCGGCTCAGTAGGCTCCGCGCCAGTCTCAACTTTGTTTTCCATCGGACTTTACCAACAAGAAGCAATTCAGTTCCTTGGTGCAAATGGCCAGACAACCCTAAAATCTCTATGGACGGACTACTTCAATGGTGATATATCTGCATTGTCATTTTTCCATAAAGACTTCTCCAACTCGAACAGTTTGTCATCAGGGTTCGATTCCAAAGTGGTGGAAGACTCCAAAGCCGCTGCCGGGGATGATTATGCAATCTTAACCGCTTTAGCTGCTCGTCAGGCCCTTGGGGCTGTCCAACTCGTTGGCACACAGGATAAACATTACGTATTCTTGAAGGAAATTTCGTCCAATGGAAATACGCAAACTATCGACGTGATCTACCCTGCAGCACCTTTCTTCTACTACGCTAACCCTGAATATATCAAGTTGCTGTTGGATCCGCACTTTGAGAATCAAGAAAGTGGTCACTATCCTAACAAATGGGCTATACACGACCTTGGTACTCACTATCCCAACGCGACTGGTCATTCAGATGGCAATGATGAGCACATGCCTCTTGAAGAATGTGGAAACAACATCATCATGGTCCTCGCATACGCGCAACGTTCCAAGAACAACGCATATCTCAAGCAGCACTATCCTATTCTCAAACAGTGGGCGGAGTATCTGGTGGAAGACAGCTTATATCCCTCTGAGCAGCTCTCTACCGACGATTTTGCGGGACATCTTGTCAACCAGACCAACCTTGGCTTGAAAGGAATCATCGGTATCGAAGCAATGGCTGAAATAGCGAGGATTGTTGGCGAGACCGCTGATGCAAACAATTATACAACAATAGCGCACGACTACATTGACAAATGGCAAAAGCTTGGCCTCAACACAAACGATAACCCGCCCCACTCCATCCTAAGCTACAACAATGCATCTACACATGGTCTCCTCTACAACCTCTATAACGACCAGCTGGTTAAGACGAACCTTGTTCCTCAATCCGTTTATGACATGCAATCGAAGTTCTACCCAACCGTCAAACAAAAGTACGGTGTGCCCCTCGACACGAGAAACGTTTACTACACAAAGGGCGATTGGGAAATTTTCTGCGCCGCTGTCGCTAGCCAAGAGACGCGAGACATGTTTATCAGCAACATTGCCAAATGGGTTAGGGAGACACCAACCAGCAAACCTTTTACAGACATCTACCAGACGAATGATGGCACCGGTGCACCTGGCATTGACTTCAAGGCTCGTCCAGTCATTGGAGGAATGTACGCGTTATTAGTATTACAATAGAGGTTATGAAATGCCTCTTGTCGATCTTTACATTCTGGATCTTTAGATATAAGAAAAAGGAGGTAGAGAGTGAACATTGAACATGGCTAAGTCCCCCGAGGTGGCCTTGGCATCTTTATAATACTCATGAGGGATGCTTTTGTCATAGAACCATTGGTAGAAATATTATTGTCTGTACTCTATATCTTTTGGGCAGCCAGAAGCTGCAGCATGAAAGTCACTGCTGTTGCAGGGCTCCTGTAGGCTTTGTCCTCACGAGGGTCTTCAAGGGGGTTGTGTCTGACTTTTTCTTCTCCACGAGAGTTTCAGGGAAATGCGCTCTCTTGAACCTTCCAAGATTGTTTCGTGCTATTGAGTTCAACTTGAATCTTGAATAGAGAAGAATCTTAAATGCTTCGATGCATAGCTTATGCATTACCGTAGCAGAGATACATAATGACCATAGACGCCAGCATTCCAGAACCGGATGGCCAACATTCCTGCGTCTGTGTAACACCAGGCTTATTAAAAATTCCCAGACCTTCTCTTTTACCACAACGTGAATCACTTCCATCCTGATTTACAAAAGCCTTCGGCTGGAAAATCATCACTATTCGTAACAGACACAACTCCATGTGTATCACATTCCTCTGCATCCGGCACCGCAGCGAACAGCACGCAACCCAGCAGCCGAGAAGCCACGGCATGCATGGCCTCTCCTACGTCGTGGCAAGAGCTCGCCATAGCCACACATCAGACCCAACAACCTTCACCAGCTCTGCCGCACCCCCCATGCCCCTGCAAACCGACGCCAACGGCGCATACACGCGCGGAAAACCATGGCATAGCGGCGGCATGCCCGGCCGTGTCATCCTCGCACGAGTAGTAAGTCCATATTCGTGTCTTGTTACCATCTGGACCATGAGCTGGGATTCGGGGTTTGGATGGACGGGGGGAATTGTGGGAGAGGTGAACGTTGAGAAGGGATGGACAGGTAGTAATGTATATCCGTTCATCTTAGCTGACGTGCAAAGGAAGAAAAGTGACGACGGGCTGAAGATCTTGCTGATGGGTGGCGGCGAAGGATCCGGGAGGTAGTCAATCAGGCACTGAGGTGGTTATGGTGAAGATTAGAACCCCCCACGGTGCGACATGCGTACAAATTCATCGCAATTGCTCGGGTAGAAAATGCTTTGAGACTTTTTCAGTCTCCCAATACAACTAGTATTCAAATGGAGATGGTCTGGGTAACCATCAAGGGTGAATTCAAGATTTCGTGTGGTGGGAAGACTATAGGCAATGTTCTGTTTCACAAATCGTCAATCGAACTAATCATCCCAAACCTCGTTTGGAAGTACCCCAGACTAGGGCCTCTCTTGAAAGTAGCTTTAAGGAGCTAGGGTTTCGAAGGGGTGTTTCGATTTTTGTTCGTGTCATTTTATTTTGTTCTTTTTTACCGCTATCTTTCAACGAGCGTGAAGTCGTCATGGTATTAGGCGGACTTCAAAGCTCTATGGTTGATAGGGGTTAGAAGCAATTTCGAAGACACTTGATAGCTATAGCCTTTCCCCATGATAACCCTGGAGATAAGTCCAGATTACTCGGACTCACCCCAACTTCCGGTAGAGGTGAATTTGATATCGCATATTTTCCAACTCAACCGGATACTTTAAGCTTTCATCTAGACGGAACCATCTGCTCTCCGCTTCCTCGATCTTCTCCCACTGCGCCTCGATATTTTCATCTTTTGTTTTCCCACTACTCAGTAGCGTGTGGTCCAATAGCCACTGCATCGGATACTTCTTTTCAGCACCGTTCAAGGTCACAGTTGAGTAGCTCCCTGGGCTATCCACAACCAAGAGACATGCACCCGGTTTCAAGGAAGTAGTCAGACTGAGTAACAACTTTTGAGTCATTGAGAGCGAAGTAGCGTACAATTCGTTAAGTGTGAACATCAAAGTTATGATATGAGCGTTGCCTACTAGGGATGCCAAGGTAGAGAATGGCGTATTGAGTACGTCGTGTTGGTGGAAATCGACGGCGAAGCAGGCAGGATCAGTGAGCGCCACGTTTGCCGCCTGGGCAGCTGCAGATGCGTATTTAGAGAGCGGCGGCTTGTTCACTATGCTTTCTCGGAGCATATTGGCTACGCTCCCCCAGTCGGCAATGTCGATGGCTGTTACGTGCATGTTTTGCCCATGCTCGTCTTCCTCCAGTACATTGAAATACGCGCCCAGGGCGGCAATCTCTGCGCCCGCGCCGCCACCAAGACACACAACCTTCCATTCGGATTCTTCCGACTCTTGAGACGTATGCGAGAATGGCTGCAATTTCTTCTTCAAATCTGAAAAGATCTGTAAATAGCCAAGCGCGCGGCTAGGGCTCCAACGGGCGGCATACGCCTCAAGATACTCTGGCTTCCCGAACGCAGCCTGGAAGTCGCGGCGGTAAAGATGTCCTTTGACTTCCTGCAGCAAGGGTTTAATGTCCTGTTCTAGTCTCTCGGAAAATGTGTTTTTAAAAACGTTCAGTACGAGCTGTTGCAACTCAAGCGGTAACGTCACACCCGGCTCCTCTGCATCCCGAGTCTTTGGCTCTTTCCGCGGCTTCGTACTTGTCGGTAGCTTCTTGCCGCTTTTACCTTTAGCCTTGGGCGGTGCCATCCTGTCGTTGTTTTGCCATCAAAAATGGAGATTCTGTGATAGTTGAGGAGAACAAGCTGCCTGTTAGTAAGCGGATCGGGCCCACCCTCAGAAGCGTTTCCGACCATTTCAACCATCCATTTCGGATCACCACTTTATGACTCAACCTCACGATACCGAACGCTCAAATTGAAAATGCGACTTCCATACATACCCCAAAATCCACAGTTCGAGGATGTAGAGGACCGTGCAATCCTCCAACGTATCCATGACCGACGCGGCCCCACAGGACTCATTGAACTCGACCGCGCGTTGCTCCATGCACCGCCCGTGGCTGATGGATGGTGCGTAGTTTCGTATATTGTTCTATTTTATTGAATCAGGCAACGAAAAGGGTATCTCAGAAACCAATTTATACTGCCTTTTATTGGACTGTCAAAGAAGATGCATTAACAGGAATGGAAACTTCGAAGGGGGGGAGGTTCATCAAGAAAAAAAGGCTCCTGCTACTTATTAGTAGTCATCGCATACAGCCTCACCCTCCTTTTTTTTCTGTTTCCATCCACGAGAAATCTTTCCTACCTCGCCACACGACCCATTTATCTTTCATCCATCCCTTAAACCTCCTGACTTTGCCCCCCCAGGAACTCATTCCTCCGCTCCATCCGCACCCAAACCACGCTGCCCACCTCCATCCTGGAGCTCGCCATTTGCCGCGTTGCGGTCCTGAACCGCGCCTGGTACGAATGGGACCATCACTCTCCCCTCCTGCTCTCCGCACCTGGTATAACTCAGGAGCACCTTGACGCCGTGCTCGAAGCGCCTCCTCATGACCACAGCAGCATCCAGCGGATCTTTGACGATCGGCATGCCGCGGTAGCCGCCTATGCCGATGCTATGACCCTCGATGTGCACGTACCGGAGGATGTATTTGCGGCGCTACGGAGGTGGTTCGGTGAGAGGGAAGTGGTTGAGATCACCGCGACGGTGGGAGCGTACAATTGTGTGAGTCGCTTTTTGGTTGCGCTGGATGTGGGAGAGATGAATGGGAAAACGCCAGGCAAAGGTACCACGCCAGAAAAGAAGCCGTCTTGATCGCGAGAAAGTGAACAATAATGGCTCGCCTCATCTGGAATTTTTATTGTGGGATGGGATACCCCATTGAACTTTTTAAAATTATTTGTTCCAATTAAGTATATGAGAAACCCATTTTTTATACCAAAGAAGAGGGTTGCTAGAACTTATGGTTATACTCTTCCATCAGACTAATCGGACCTTGCACACTCGTGCTTGCCGCTCCACCACTCCGGTATCCGCCTGTTGAGTTGCCAGCATTCGCACCCAGCACCGTGATGTTTTGAATGACGAGATCAGTCTGGTAGCCGAATGAGCCAGTCATGCTGAAGACGCCACGGTCATAGCTGAAGTGGATTTGTGAAGTGGCAGGCTGGTCAAGAGCATCACCTTCGTCCAAGTAGAGTGATCCTTCAGCTTGATTGGTAGCGTTGACAGCAACCCAGAGAACGAAGTTCTGTTTGCGGAGCTCCGTGGTTGTGTTGGTAGATTCAGCACGAAGGGGAATGATGGAGCCACCCTTGATATAGAGCGGCATCGCTGTAAAAGGAACATCGGACAGCTGGACGAATGCCCCGGTACCTTCGATTCTCTCATGTGTAAAGAAATCGTAGAAGATGTCTTTGGGTAAGTAAATGGAGACATCTGTGCTGTTCTCCTCGGTAACTGGGCTTACGAGAAGGCTATCACCGTAAAAGAATTGCAGGTCAATTGGAAAGGTGTTCTCATCCTCGGGGTATTGGAAGAATAAGGGGTTGAGCAGAGGCAATCCCGTTTCAGTTTGCCGGTGGAGGTGCGTGTAGATGTAATCCAATAACCGATACCTGGTGCTGATGGCATTCTTTCCGGCTTCCGCCACGGTTGGCCAGTTGTAAAACTCTTGTGGGATTGAGTCATAGCCGGCGTGATTGCGATAGAACGGATAGAAAGCGCCCAGCCAAGCCCATCGGGAGCAGAGGGTCTCGGTGGTGTTGCCGCCAAAACCACAGACGTCGGCACCGACCATTGGTATTTGGAAAATTGAGGCAAATTGGAGTATGCCACTGATGCTGTTACGGTAGTGGTGCCATGTTGAAAGATTGTCTCCCAGCCATTTACCCACATGTGAGCCGGCTCCGGCATACTTGTAGATGTTAGATACGATGAAACACAGTTGAAAGGAATGAACCTTACAGTAGAACGGGTAATGACCAAGGGACGCCTCTCTGGTCTACGAGCAAGCAGGGCATGACGGGAAGCCACAGACATCATGCTCCCATACAGATTGTGCGTGTCATATTGATGGGTACCGTCGTAATTCTGCACATCAGTGGAGACTGTTTTATTGCTGATGGATCCAGCAGCATTTTGAATTTTATATGTAGGGTCGAGGAGATCACGACCTGGTAGTCCAATAGGAGTGCCAGTGCCATTCGATTGACGCAATAATAGGGCACGCTTTGCGACAGACGGTGGCTGGAAGCTAGCTGGAAAGCCTGGAATCGGGCGACCACTGTTGTTCCGGACTGGAGGCGGTTGCGGAGGATTTCCTGCTTCTTCGGCCCAGGCTTTACGATTGTCAGCCTATTCTGTGAATGGAAAGAATTTCTACTCACCATCTGGGTTCGCGCATGGGAAATCACAGAAATTTGCTGCTTCATTCATGTCGATCCACAGCGCGTCGATGTCGACTCCGGTATCCTTATTGAAGAAACTCAAGAACTGGTCATCCCAGTATTTCTGAGTTGATGGATGAAACCAATCAGGGAAGACGGTTGGGCCAGGCCAAACTACGCCAGTGAACAGGGATCCATTGGAGGTCTTTTGGAAAATGTCCATCTCGACACCGACATTAAAGGCTTCGTAATCGCCTCGCCAAGTCGCTGGGTCTACCATTAAAACATAATGTTGCTGGTGAGCATGGAGATAGTCAACCAACTGGCGAACCATTTCGAGCGGAAACCTTTCGGGATCCAGCGTGAAGACACGACGCAACTCCATGTAGTCGATGTCGGTCCACATGGTCTAATACAATCAGCATCTGTAGGCGCAAAATCAGTTTAAATGGACTTACCTCCAAAGGAATGCCCGCAAGAGAGTAGTTTGCTACGACTTCGGCAACATTGAATACATCTCTGTAGCCGTACTTGCATTGATGGTATCCAAATCCCCAATAGGGCATCATAGCTGCCTTACCAACAATCTCGGAGTATTGAACGCTCACCTCCTTTGGCGTCGGTCCAGCAATAAAGTAGAAATCCAAGATCCCACCAAGAGTGTTATACTCGAGGAACTGGCCTTTGCTGTTGTCAATTTTAATGTCCATGCCACTAGAGCTGAGAAGGAAGACGCCATGGGTGCCGGATGAACCCCGGTGGTCAAAGTAGATGGGATGGTGGCCGTAGAGGTTACTGCCGCCAGGTACACCGTATGCATCACGATTCCACAACTAACTTCGATCAGCAATGTGAACAAAGGCAGCGTAGCTTTACTTACGGTTCTTGTGTACTTTGTAGTGTTTAATTGAAATGGATCGGTGTGTTCACCCAAACCATACAAGTGAGGCGAGTCAGGCAAACTGGTCCTCAATCGAAGATATTGGCTCTCGAAGACAAGGCTTGCGGCTGAAGTATCAAAGAGGGTTTCATTCGTGCTCTTTCGTACGATGGCGAATGAGAATGGATTTGCCGTCCACGTAAATGCTAGCGCCGAGGCCGACGCGTTGATGCTATCCTTGGCTGGCCTTGGGAAGACGGCTTCTGGTACTTGGTAGACCTGTTGTGCAGCATCAAAAATCTTGACGTGTAGGCGCGTTTCTGCTCGACAATTAGCGATGGCGAGCGGGCCGTTGAAACATGCACCCACCAGTCTGGTACTCGACTTCCAATTTGAGATCAGTTAGATCATCGCCGTAGACATTGCACGCGGGACCGGCAAGGCGCAGGTCAGCAGTGACCTTGGACCCATCGTCGTGGACGTTGGTGGCTGCATAACCAGGACACGCCTCGAGTGAAGCGTTTTGTGCACGAGGTGCAATGGCAAAAGCGAATATGGGACCAACCAGGCCCAAAAGGACGGGCACGTTGCACAACTTCATGGCGGCGGTGGTACATCTTAGATGCGTACTTTGGTAGGCCTTTATATGTACTGCTGGGGCTTGCTTATAGGCTATTGCAGCTGCCCAGGGTTCGTGATGTAATTTCCTAGCGGATGTGCAGCGAGGCCATTACCCACTTGCAATGCAAGCGGAGGGCATGGCACCTGCCATGGTTGTACGTTTTCCCCGCAATCTTGGAGGGATGGGGATAGGCGCATCATCTCGGCCCTGGAGATCAAATCGGGTATGTGAGATGATTTGTTGACGCCAGGTCAACACGGGAGTGGCTTTTTGCTCTGCAGCCGAGGAGCGAATCCAGGACCCGCCATTGGCAGACTGTCGGTCCGAGATGCTAAGCGTCACGAGAGCCAAGACTACGCACAATATCAGACAGTTGAGAATCACCAGGTTGCACTGCTACACTGGAACCTTAACCTAAACTGTCCTACATGTGATGATGCACCGCGATCCTTCCACAAAAATCTGCTCCTACTCCTTCTTACTTCTCAACATCCTCTTCCGCTGCTTCAGCATGTACGTGAAGAGGGTGTAGAAGCCGGGAATGTATGTTGCCAGGATACCATAGAGCGCATATCCATACTTTTCGTCAATCTTCGAGGCGGGTGGAATGGCACGATAAATGAGCCAAGTCTCGCTCGCAACCCCAAGTGGGTAGAGGATTAGGAAGGTGTTGTATCTAGGGAAAACATCTCAGCCCTTTGCATTTCCACTTTGGAAGCAGGTGAAGACATACCGGAGCCACGTCCATAGGCGTGGAACGCCGGAACCTCCCAGCACAAACACAAAGTACGAGTATCGAATGACTTCGGTGACACTCCAGGCGATGAGCATCGTACTATACGCGGGGCTGTGCTTGGTTGTTTGTGGGAAATTGTATGCAATCCCCCAGACAAGGAGCAGCCGACTCGCAACTTGCATCAGCGTTGTGAAGAGCGGAGCTCTCACCAGACCTGTCACACTGGTCAACGACTTCCTATTAACAGCCCTGTTACTTCACTTACCAACTAAGCTGTGAAGCACTTCCAACCCTGCAGCGCTTTGCGTGAGCCTGCAAAATCTTTCCGTCTCCTCGTATACCTTGCCGTTCCCTACACCCTCTGCGAATGCATACATGACAACGTGCGCCAGGACGCCGAACCATAGAGTGGCGCTGATGGCATTGTAGCTGATCAAATACTGTCTTTTGACATCAGCTACCGTAGGCTCGGTGTTGGGATTCGGAACCATTGCGGCAGGTTTTATGTCCAAATCTTTGAGGAATTTGGAGCAACCGATCAAGCAAAGACGAGCGAAAGCGGAGCTCTTGGTGGGATCGCAGATGGTGTGTTGCTGAACTGGCCAGTCTGCCGAGGCTTGGATTTTTTGGGGCCGCCCAAAACCGATGAGCTTGGCCTAGTGCAAACCCCGCCTTAGCTCCGAGTACTATGATCTCATTCTACATTCGTCAGCTCCATATTAGCATGCAGATGTTCCTCCGTCACCTCTACTTTGTACTACGGATGAGTTCAATGATGAGAATACTGTGTAAAATCCCATCAAATTACATGGCCTGTTGCTTTAAAAGGGTAACTGATGCAGAACCACTGTGTGCTGCGTATCTTGGTACTGATGACACATTCGTGAATAAATAATCTGTTAATTATATACAATCGTGGGGATCATCTTCCCATTGCTCATTCACAACGCCTAGCATTACGTTCTACGCTCAGACCCAATCCCCTTCATTCCACAAGCTCAGCTACAGATCGGTGTTGGACCCAAAGCGCCGTATTACACAAGGCGCACATGCGCCACTGGGAAAGCGCTAACAATGGGAGAAGCCATGCATGGAGCCATTCCAGAACGGGAAACCATAAGTGCAGACATGTGGGTATCGCTAAAGATTCCACCCAAGTCAAAGTTGTGACGCCAAGTGGTAGGAAACAAGGAAAACGCTCAATGAACCAACGGATGCCGAATTTGTGGTACATGTGGAGGGCATGTGCACATTACAGGAAGATCTGGATCATCGCGCTTTTGTTCGATAGCTTCTTCTGGCAATTCTCCACCACACACTCCTTGAACGGCTTTGTCTTGGATGCTGGTTGCTTTTCTTTGCCTTTGGCTGACCTCTTGATGTGGCGGTTCTGTGTGCACTCACCGCAATAAACCTAGTCTTGTTAGCTCAAAATGTACAGCCAGTAATAAATACGTAGTGCATACATGACCACAGGACTTGACAATCCACACTTGTCTCTTCTGGTCGGAGTCACCAACACACAACTCATCACCACAATTAGGACATATTAGAACACCATCCTCTTGTGGACTGCGTGTGAAGCCATCGGGCGCCTTGTCGGGTGCATTGTATGTTGGGGGCGCAGCAGGCGCATCGGCGGCAATATCTTCATCGAATTGTAAGCCTAGATCAAAGCCAACAGCAGTGAAGTTCATAGTAGGTGCAATGAAGCCAATATGAAGGTGGCCTCTCCTCCTGGGTGGTATATGAAATGCAGTTCCTCTATTTCGAGACGACTCAAACAACTGCTCCATTCGTTCCATCTGCCTAGCATGGTTGTTGACCACCCTAGCTCGGCGTTCAATTTGTTGTCTCAGGTGCGGCACATGTGCACGGACTCCAGGGGCATCGAGGAGAGATGTAATGAGGCCAACGTCCATGTTTCTCCGTCTTCGTGACTCGGGCAGAGGCCTTTCCCTTAAAAATTCCACTTCGTCTTCTTCTTGGCCGTTATGTTCGAAAAGGATAGGGCTTGACCTACGAGATGGCTCTATCCGACGTGAAGATACGAATTGTATCTCTGGCGACTCGGGGGCTCCTGCCCTACCACCATCATTTCCGTCAGGCTCATCCAAAGCTATAATCTCCCGTCCAAATCGAGGTGGGCGAGCGACACGTATAGGGTGCTGCGCTTGACTTGGCGCACCAGAAGGCCCCGCATCGTCATCGGTTAAGTCAATGATGTTGACAGCGGCGGGTTCAGTGGGTCCTGTGGGCGCAGGTCGACGATAGTCGAAGCCGTCACCCGCAAAGCGTCGAGGGGGTGACCCAGGCATATCGTTTGTGTGTTGGTCCGGCCACGGCGCCGTCTGCGTATGTGCGTCGCTTGAGGATGGCTCGTGAGAGACGGAGAGGCGGCGACCGAATGGGTTCCAGTTTGATGAAGCAGAGTCTTCCACCTCCATGTGAGCATGAGGGCGCTTTGTACTATGTCAGTTGCCGCCCGCCCGCAAGAATCGCCCCGGCGCTACGTGCAGGAACTCGACTGACCTTGTGTCTGTGGGTGTAGCCAAATGGCAGGTGGCCGTCCATGCTCTGCGGGGCTGTAAAGACGGCGATCGGTAGGGTGAGAGAAGGGTGGAGGTAAAGTGGCAAGGAGTGGTGGTGTTTATAAGGGAGGGTGGGTCTGGGCAGATGGCGGCCGTGTAAAGTGTCGTTGGTGTGAGTGGTGGCAAGGATGAGGTTTCGAGCCGCAAACCGAATCTCGGAACTAACGCCCTGCAGCGGCATGCGCTTGCTCATTGCCAGAACCCTGCCTTTCACCAAATCTTTGCTGCCTGTTGCTTAGTGCAAGGCCTCTCTGACAACTTCATACCAATTTGTTTCGCTCAACCTTCCCTTTGTGACACCCGTTCAGCGCGAAGCGCCAAGACAGGCTTTCACATCAAAAGAAACGTGACACTGCACATGGAAGCACCTTTCCCTTCAAGTTTCATGGTACCCAATGGCTATTATTCTATGTTACATTTTGATTGCCGCTGACCATGGCAGCAAGAGGCATTCCGCCACAAAATCCATCAAACCCTTGTCCAGCAGACTCAATATCTCACTCTGTTCAGAAATACAGAAGGGGTGCTCTTAGCTTGCCATCTTTCCACCCATAACTTTAGCCTTCGGAAGTCTGCCCTTTAGACGTCTGGAGACCTATTCAACCAAGGATGCTCAATCCTCCCTCAGGTGTGAGAGCAACCAAGGCAGATGCCTTAGCGCCCCATGCAATGTCCCTCGCCGAAACTGCTCTTCGCAGTGGTTCCGACCAGCTCTTAGAAGACTTTGTATACTGTTGCACAGACACGCTCCCAGATCCAGCTGTCGCCAGAAACTGACCGGTATAATCCCAACGGACGCTATCAATGGGGCTTCCAACGTCGAGCGTCTTGATCGCTACTTGCTTCCGGAGGTCCCACACGGAAACGCTGCTGGATCCTTTTTCTGCTACAGCGAACCATGTTCCATTTTCTGAGAAGGAAATCGCACGAACGGGGCCACCTGTCTCCAGTATACCCACGGAGGCGCCAGTCTTCACCTCGAAAATGCGGATTTTCCCATCCGAACCGCCGGTGAAGAAAAGAAGGCCGTCAACATGGAAATCGCAGCATGTGATTTCGGCCTCAGTGTAAACCTGTGAAACGGACTTGAACGTCGAGAGTTCATAAAACATGAAGCGCTTATCAGCTCCGGCAGAGGCTAGGATGGCGCCGCTTGGGTGTAGAGAGATAGAAGTAACGGGTCCTGCGTGTGAGCCCATCTGTGCAATCTCCGCTCCATCCTCAAATACTTTGACAGTGCCAGCAGAAGTTGCTACTATGGCTTTCGATCCCCACCATGCAGTTGCCATGACTGCTGCGCCAGCCTTTAAAGCGGATACCAACTTTTGCTCAGATATCGAGAAGACACCTGCAACACCGTCCGCCCCTCCGAATAATGCAAGGTCTCCAGACTCATCAATAGAAACTTCTGTGCTTCCTGGGTAAAACGGGTCGGTTGAGGACATGTTGTCAAACGCGGAAACGTCGTCGCCTGTAGCCCAGCCTTCAGGAACAGGTCGCTTGCGGCGCGTCGAAAATAGCCTTTGTTAAATCAGATTTATCCTGTGGATGTATATCACGTAAACGTACTGTTGTTGGGTTTCATCCACTTTGGCTGCAAGCTCTTCTGGTAGGCCCTGGTTGTCCACTTGCATCGCATCACCGTTGGCTGTGCTGCTGCCACTAATCGTGACGTTTGACAAGGCTTCTCTTGCCTCGTTGCGCTCACGCGTCAGGCGGGCGATAACGCGTGTGGCCGCATCGTTTTGATACAGCGCGGTACTGAGCTCCTGTCTTGTCTGCGCCAGCTGCTGTTTCAAGGTGAATGTCTCCAGTACAATAGAATCCCACTCGTTCTGAAAAGCGCTAAGCAATGACGGTATGGAGGTGAGGTTTGGTGGTCGCGGGGCCACTACGCGAGGCGACTTGAGCTCGATGAGGTCGTCCACAGAGAGGTCCTCGCCCGTGACAGGGTCGGTGCGGTGTTCGGCGATGTGCGCTTCGATCAACCGTCTTTCGAAGACATTTCCACTCTTACGTGATGCGACCGGTGACTGGGGTGCTTCTCCTGAGATTGCGCAGAGCATTGTGGTTGTTGTGGCGTGGTTATGGGTATCTTGCTGCCTCTGGAGAGCTTGTCGCGAAATCTTGGGAGAATATACGCCAAGCTCAGTACGGCTTACATAAGCTATCGACCGGGATCACCTCCCTTAACAATCACAACCAGATTTTTTGCTGCTATCTTTTGAGATGGTACTTTAATTAACTTCCCGACGCCTAAAAAGGTCTACTGCTTCCACTTCACTATTCGCATTGTCCCTACTTCAAAGTACTGCTTCACACTCACCAAGCATTCTACCTTAGAGATTACCGAAGTATTCATTATACTACCAAAATACATTAGATTTACATAGCCTTCATGCATCGTAAATATTGCCAATAACAGAGACGTCCTACGTAAGCATCATCGCCCATGTTCCGAGCGCAAACATTACACCCATACATCCCCATTGTACATTAATATCAGCGGCAGCTCCAGGAGCTGCGGGTGCTGTAGGGGATCCAGAGCTTGAACTTCCAACCCCACCAGTGCCGGTGCCGGTGCCAGTAGCCACAGAGGTCGAAGCTTCCAGGCTATTGGTCCCAGTAGTTTTCGCACTCAGCGTGGCAGCACTCGATACTCCGCTGGTCCCGGCTATCAAGACAGTGCTTCCATCTGAATTTGTCGTAAGTTGGTAAGTAGTGCCCGACACTGTGACAGTACCTCCACCAGTCAATACTTCAGTGCCAATGGTAAATTGGGTCAGTGAATTAGCCGTGAACGTAGACGACCCCACAGTCACAACCATGGGAGGAACAGTTTGAGCACTGTTTGGGAGGGGAAGAGGAATCGTAGACCCATCAACCACGATCTGCGTTCCACCAGGAGCTAAACTGACCGTCGTACCGCCAACAACAATGGTGCTGCCAGGCTGAAGTGTTGTTCCCGCGACCACGATAGGTTCCGATGGAGCCACAGTGATTGTCTGATCACCAACCGTTACTACGGGCGTAGGTTGCGCTGTCACAGGAGGTGGAAGATTTATTGTCGATGTGCCACCAACGATCACCTGGGTTCCCTGCGGATCCAAGACAAGTTGTGTTCCCCCAGAAACGGTTGTTTGTCCGTTAGGTAGCGTGGAGGTCGATCCACCGACAGTGATGACTCCACCAGGAGATAGCGTCTGGGTGCCAATGATAATTACTGTGTTTCCTGGGCTAGGATTTGCGGGGTTCACGGGGGAAATGATCGTTGGCTGCAGAGTAATAACAGGCGGGTTAGGGTTCGGAGGATTGCCGTTACTTGGGCTAGGGTTCGAAGGACCCCCACCGCTTGGACTAGGGTTTGAAGGACTTCCGTTACTTGGGCTGGGATTCGAAGGGCTTCCGTTACTTGGACTGGGATTTGAAGGCATCCCATTGCTTGGGCTAGGATTCGAGGGATTTCCGTTACCAGGAGTAGGATTATTTCCAGTCGGACCGGTTGGTTCAGGACCGAGGGTTATCACAGGTGGAGAAGGACCGCTAGGGTTGGGAGCAGCCGTGGAAGGCGGTCCAGGGATGATTATAGTGGTGGACGAGCCCTGTGTAGGGTCATTGGACTGTTGCGGAGGACTCTGATTTGAACTGGGTTGAACCGGGGGATCGACTGGTGGAGTAGACTCCTGGGGGTTATTAGGAACCGATGTCTGAGGGTTACTAGGAACTGATGTTTGAGGGTTGTTAGGAGCCGATGTTTGAGGGTTGTTAGGAGCCGATGTCTGAGGATTGTTAGGAGCCGATGTTTGAGGATTGTTGGGAGCTGATGTTTGTGGATCATTAGGAGTAGGTGTTTGAGATGTAGGGTCTCCTTGAGACGATCCGGGGTCCTCAGGTACTATGCTCGTCTCAGGAGGTGGAGGTGGTGTACTAGTGGGGATGTTCGTGGCACTCGGGCTTGCCTGGGAAGACGGCGGTTGCGAGGTGGCAACAGAAGGATCGGAGGCCGTTGTTGGAACCAACAAGGCACCTGGATGTAACGTTTTTGGAGGGTCATAGAAGCCTCCGTACACTGGCTTACAATTGGTCCATTCGGGCTGTAATTCCCATAGTTTTGTTGGAAGAGCAATGACGGGATGGCAGGGATCGCCAGCGTCGATGCCGCCTAGAGATGGATTCGAGGCAAACCAAGAGTATCCTGGTAAGGTTGAGCCTGTGGCGGTGGCATCAGCAAACGCAAAACAGCCATCATAAGCAGGCTAAGGACTTACAATCTTGGGCAACATCTGCAATAGTGAGAGGTTGCGGATCTGGTGTAATTATATCTGCCCTAACCGTGGTAGTAGGGGCTCCAAAGTAGTCTGTTCCAGTTACGGTACAACTGCCCCGAGTCACCCATGGGAGCATGGTGCTAATGTCGGTAAGATCAAAGCCAACCGTCGTATTGTAGATCTCGGTTCCGCGAGGCCCTGAAAATCATAGTCAGCTACAGCTGGATACCGTGAGCAAATGGACAGTTACATACCACATTGATCGCGCGCACCAAGATGAGTAAACGCGAGATATATGCTCGGCGAGGTAAATGTGAAGCCGGAGTCGTCTACGTAGATTCCCTTCGCATTCGAAGGCAGAACAGTGACCGAAGCCGTTGCATTTGGAGGTAGACCCGTCACGCTTGGGGTAACATCTGCGGTAGAGGTGGGCCACCAGAAGAGCTCGATAGTCGGATCATTAAATCTGCATTGTCCACAGCAAGGTGAGTCGAGCGTGACAAGCTGAGCCGGGGGAACTGTGTATGTGACGGTTACTATATCCAAGCTTAGGCTGGTGATGACCGTGCCGGTTCCAGAAATGCCTTGGAAAAATGTCCGAGTAGTTGTCGTAATGACAGGTGAATTAGAGTAGGTGGCCATGATATCATACCAGGTATTATTCCATTGATCTTCACAGTACGATGCAAGGCAGGTGTCTTTGTAATACCAGAATGCGTCATAAATAAACTGCCTCTGTGCAGAAACACAGGCCTCTGTGAACGATGTTATCTCTTGCGGAAAATCCGCTGGGAAGCTTGCTGGACAAGTTCCATTGGTGCTGCTTGGTGCTAATTTGGGTGACTTGGGCAAGGGCGCGGTAGTGATGGTCGCTACAGTGCTCGAGGACCCTGTTGATGCCGGGGTGGACAGCGTAGTACTAGGAGCAAACGTCCCATTCGAAATGGCTTTTCGGATTTAGCGCAAAGACTCACCAGCTGCACTTTGTACACATACCTTGACGAGGAAGCACACCATACTTGGGAATTCCATATGCAGCGACCGAAGGCAGGGCTGTCATCGCAATGGGCAAGAGACGAAGCATGTTCACGGGCGGTACCATCGTGAGTCCGCTCTATCACGCCGTCGGTCCGCAGAAGCTTGCAGTAGTAGCGGCCCATGGGTGTTCGCCCGCGTTATTAAGGCAGCCATATTTGGGGTCTGCAATGGGGTGGGGTCAACGATCGGAAGGTTCCACAGCTGGAAGCACCGCGATCGACGCAATTTGCACTCGAAGTTGGCCTGGCTGCCGCTATACGATGCTGATGCAGCCTTGGACTGGCCGACGAGGCTGGCGGTTGGGTGTGGAATCTGTAGATTGCTCCACGCCAAGTCACGGCGCTGTCCAGCTAAGGTTTGGCCCCTGGAATTAGCTTGTAAACTAGCGGCTCTACCCTTCAAATGTCACCGGCGGCGCAGCGCGAAGGATTAGATAGTCCCTAAACCGGCCTGATCCTTGCCCTTTCAATAGTCATGTCACGAAGCCAACCGCTCAGTAAGCATCTGGGCCCCGTCTCTTCGTTGCTGTCGCCTTGCGACCATTGTCTGTTTTGGATGCTGCATGCGCCATCGCTCCATCCAGCACGTCCCAGGCCGCCAGCAACGGCACGTGTACCCTCGCCGGCTGGGGTAGTGTGCCACTGCCATCAATTGGCTTTGCATTGCCCTCACGAAAATCCCAATTTTTTTCCCGAGGGGGCGTGCTCACTGAGGACCTCAGTCCATGAGCCCCACGCCACGTACTGACAACATCTGTCCCTCACGAATCCTTTTCATGGGAGATGGTCACATTGGCCCGGCCCTCTCTGGAGACGACGCGCGGGGAGGCCCAGAGAGTCGAGGGACGGGCGCATAGGCGACAGGTAGATAATTCCACGGCGCCTGAACCCATCAGCGCCAGGTATGTGATGTATCGACCCAGAAGACCTTGTATTGAGCATAGGCAGTGTATCCCAATACTGGGAAGGGAACGATGGTCCATGGTCATCCTTCGCCATTCAAGTCGGCACAAGAGCACAGAACGTTCGCGTTCTTCCATCGACAGCCTCACCGAACACATGGGTTGTCTACTCGGAAGGTTGCCCCACGGACGCACCCTCCAATTGTCCAGATCTTCGCGGTGGGACGTTCAATCCAAACAACTCGCTCACATGGATCCCTAATTCTATCTTTAACCTAGGTATCGACGATAATCTCGATTACAACGTTTTTGGCGACTTCGGCTTTGACACGGTCACGTTGGGTTGGCAAGGCTCAAATGGACCGTCTGTGGAGCACTCCATCGTTGCTGGTATCGCAGATACTTCCTTCTCTTGGCTCGGGGTGCTGGGCTTGAATCCCCGTCCAACTAATTTCTCGACCTTTCCTAACAGTCCTCAGCCTAGCTTCGTACAGCTTCTCAAAGACAAGAACAGTATTCCTAGCGTGTCGTGGGCATACACAGCAGGAGCACAATATCGTCAGTGCCCTTTGAGGAAGTAGTTATGTAATCGCAGAGACTGACTTTAACAGGGTTGGATAAGGTATTCGGATCGCTTACTCTGGGTGGCTATGATGAGTCACGCTTCAACAAGCCATCCGCCACGGCACAAACCCTTACTTTCCCATTCTATACGGATATTGCCCGTGATCTCCTCGTTGGTATCTCATCCATAACAACCAGCAAAACCGTATCATCTTCATCCGAGTCAAAACTCCTCAGCGATGGTATATTTGCATTCATCGACACGACCTTGCCGTATCTATGGCTGCCCACATCCGTTTGCGAATCTTTTGAAAATGCGTTTGGCCTAACTTGGAACTCTACTACTGAACTCTACACCTTGAATGCAACACAGCATTCAACGCTTTCCAAATTGGACCCCACGATAACTTTTAATTTATCACCCAACCTTCCTGCATCAGCCAACGACCAGTCTGTATCGATATCGTTTCCCTACTCGGCCTTTGATCTTAATGTTTCCTGGCCCTATGCCGAGACATCAACCTACTACTTTCCGCTAAAGCGCGCCTCCAATGACACACAGTTTACGCTTGGGCGTGCTTTCCTTCAAGAAGCATACCTTATTGCAGATTATGAGCGTCAGAATTTCTCTATATGGCCTTGCAAATGGGACGCTCAAACTACGAAAGCAAACATTGTTCCCATTCTGTCCAAAGATGCAAAAACCAATAGCTCAAGTCCAAATGATGGCGGAGGAGGAGAAACTACTTCGCCATCTTCCGGAAAAGGCCTCGGCTCGGGTGCAATAGCAGGTATCGCCGTTGGTTGTGCAATTGTCGGTATAGTCGCCATTATAGCCCTATGGATATACCTGCGACGAAGGAAAGCGTCGAATTCCAAGGGCCAATCCGTCGAACTTGAAGGCAGCAGGGCACACAAATCGGTCGCTGCCAATCCTGTCGAAGCAAACGGCACGGGCGTCATAGAAGCCCCCATGAACGAAAAGAAAGTGGCTGCGCCGGAGGAACTCGAGGGTTCGTATCCAGTCCATGGTGAGGAGCTCGAGTCGCACTCCAAATACTTGGCCGAGGTGGATGGGCGGGGAATGAGAGGTCCCCGTGCTATTTACGAAATCGGCGACGGTACTATAATTCACGAAGCTGATGGCACGGGGACGAAGAACATGGGATCGGGACCTAGTGCAGTACAGCCGTATGCAGGGCCAGAGCGGCGTTTTTCTTTCGAGCAAGAGGCGGGGGCGACGGCTGGGCCGGTTCCTGCTTGGTCAGAAAGACAGCCGGAGAAGCGATAGTGGGCGCGGCATACAAATGTCTGTTTAGTCTCCTTGAGTTAAGATACCAGCCCTTACGTTTAGTAAATAAGATAGTGCTTAATACCAACCAGGTGCTCAAAGTCATATAACAGACGCATTTGCAGAAGAAAAAAGTCGAAGGCACTAGGCACTGCTATTAGCAGGCCATCATATCCTTGTATCTTTACTTGTTATTCTATTTATACCCCTTCCATAGAGGCCCTCGAGGAGATATTGTTACATCTGACCTTTTCATTTCCATAAGAGCTGAGGACAGCATATTGATACCTGCAAGCGCTAATTACATTCCACTTTGCGCCCAGCTTGCTGAATTGCTTGTCATGACAACCAAATTAGAAGACCGTCAACAGGCTAACCCTTTTTTCAACAAAAGACTCCCTTGTCACCATGGATCAGAGAAAGGATCATCCACATCCTCCTTCCTCGTATCTGGCTGTGGGAACTTCATTTCAACGGTACTTCTCCGAGCATCTTGCTGACGACGGCTCATATTTGCACGAGCCTGTTTTACTTGCTCAAAGAAGTGGGGGCCCGGGCCTTCGCATGGCTCTGGGTGAAGAGATGAAGGGTCAAGAAGAGGGGCACGTCGTGTAGACTGAGAATTGATTGGATTGGCGGCAGTCGGCCTCTCGGGAAGCGTTGTTCTGGTGAGGTAAGAATTGACATGTGCCCTTATTGCTGCGAGGTGACCGAACAACGCATTAGGAGCGGCCGGCTGGGGAGCGGATTCCGTGTTTACTGGTGAAGGATTCACCCTGTTGGTTGAGGCCGTACGCGGGAGAACGCACAAAGACGGATAGTCCTTGATTTTCTTCATCTCCGGTGAAATACGAGGCCCGTTATCAGCTTCACGCTCTCCATACGTCGAACCATCTCTCTGCCTTGGATCATTTACGGGATGAGGGCACCTACTGTCGAAATCCCTTCCAGGCGCACCTCCCCTAAGGTAAGGACTCGGTAGGTCAGGTAAGCTGGAATCTGGTGCTGTTCCGCTGTTATCTTTATTATCGCTGAACTCCCATTTCCTCCAGTCAGACTGCACAAATGGAAGATCGCAGAACGTACATCTGTCTCTGTTCTCATCCAACCTAGAATGATTCAGCCAATACTCACAGCCCTCCCCTTTTTTGTGACGCCACATTTCCCATTCATCATCTTCGTCTTCGATTTTTCGTGCTGTCTCGTTTTCTTTTTCTCCAGCCTCGTGCATCTGATTCACTTCCTCGCATGAAGAGCTCAACTCATATTCCCGGGAGATTATGCTGTAGGAAGAGGCTCTTGAGCGACCATGACCCCGCTCATAACCAGAAGTTGGTGACAGATAAAGCTCATCCACATCTTGAGATCTTTCGGAGAGATTCTCAATGCTTCCATGCAATTTCACTCCACAAACTGAATCAGAGTAAGGTGGAGAGGCACAACCAGAAAGCTCAAAAGGCGAGTGTGAATGTAAAGGAAGAGAAGTTGGAGGCATCGGTAGCGTCTCGGTAAGCTTCCTCCGAAAACCCGTCGAAACGACAGAACGGGGTTCGGAGATTTCTTTGACGAGGGATGTGAGCTTATTCTCCGAAGCTACGCGAGAGATGGTGTTGATCTCGTTGATCAAATCGCTTGCATCAATGAACGTTTCTTCGGCTGTGCTGCTCTCAGGCGAAAGGTGAGACCGGTCGTTAGCAATTGGCACCCTTAAATTCTCGATGCTTCGCTTGAGCATCTTCTCATACTCGTAATCACCGAATCGGGTTGCCGCATAATGTGATGGCTGGATCACAGGCGAATTTCCCTCGCTTGCTGGAGCGCTGATCAGAATCTGGCGCCCAGAACTAGTATTCGGAAGGGCAATCGCCATTTTCTCTCTTGCTTCAAAGATCTTACGAGCTTGATCAAGATGCTCACCATCCTCCATACCTTCATACCGTCCCTCCATCACGAAGTCTCGAACTTGGGCAAGCGAAGTGTTCTCCGGCCACTGGAAGTACCTAGGGGGGTAAGTTAAGAGGACGAGGATTGATACACTCGGAAAGAAGTAGAAGGCTGAAGCGGATATTTGATGTGTGTTGGATATGTCATTTTCCCCCGTCTCGTTGGCGCCGCCGCGCATTCTGGCGCTTCTCTGGTTGCGCGGTGCCCCACTAATAGGACGCTGCCCGTGCTCTTCGGTCTGCCAGGAGAGTCTTCCCTTCAGATGGTCGATGTGGTCATAAGCCAGTCCCAGCTGCTCATCCTGCCACTGAATCGTCTCTTCAGCATCTTTGATAATATCATGTAGCTGTTTAATCATGCGGAGATGAGAAGCATTCTGAAGCTCAAGGTTGCGAGTATACGCTTGAGTGTCAATACCAACACTACCACTGACTCCACAGACATTAGCAAGTGTTTTCTGACGAGAGCTATTGGGAGGGGAGTTTGCTGCTGATACGAAACAACGCCTCTGGGTACCCAGGGCACCGCCCCTTAGCTGCGTGTTTCCTTTTAAAGACGTCGGACGTGCAGCGGACGACATGGCGGGCTGACGATCAGACAGGAAGGTGGCAGAGGGTCTGCGACCCCTCTGTTCTGAGGCCGAGTCCGGCTCCTTCACTTCTGCGAAAGGATTCTCATGTCTTCGCGTTCCAGGCGAGGGTATGGATTGGACAAAGTTTGAGGAGTGGGATGGAAAAATCCTACGATCATCCAGTTTTGCAGAATCGTTGACTTCCCTGTTCCTCGAATTCAACGACGGATCCTGATGTCTGGTTATGCGCTCGGCAGGCTCCGAAGCAGGTGTCTCAACAGTATTTATCTCGCTCCTGGTAGGCAGTTGGCTGACCGCAATTTCCAACCTCTCGACTATACGCTCAAGTTGGTTGGCTGTCTGTTCCCTGTGTCTCCATGCGTTCTCAACAGTCGTTACCAGCACCTCGTTAAGCTCTTTAATCTCAGCCTTGCGATTCACTAGATCTTGTTGCAGCCGTCCCACTGCTTCTTCCAAGGCCCCTTTCATCTCCTCTAGCTCTGACAAAGTCTCCTCCAGGTCCGATATCTTCCCGCGCTCGACTAGGAACCCCTTCCATCCTTCAACTCCGAGGCGCTGAATATCCATTACCAATTCTACCAGTGCCACCAGAAGAGATTCCTTCTCAGTGCATTCCTCGCATGAAGAATTCCTCGGAATACGGATAATGAGGCGACTCAGACGAGAGGCGATATAATGAACAGCCTGAATGTCCCGGTCCGAGGGGAAGGCCCCAGCAGGAAATGTGGAGATGAGGCTCGCAAAAGTAGTTGGGCTGTTCATTGGCGAGAAAACGTCCGAGCCCGCAGTGATGCAATGTGTATAGGACTGCGATAATCAAATCGCCTTGATTGGTGAAAGCTCTCGGATTTGCTGCAATAGAGGGCAGAGCAAATGTAATGCTTTGGTTCGGGAATATCCAACGAGAAGTCCAATGTTGGGAAATTGACGCAATAAGATTGAGGAGAAGCACCTTTTAAGAGCAGAGTGTTCTTCATATACACAGCAGCGTTTCGTGAAGACAATGGGTGTGAAGCCTCACCCATCACATAGAATATATCACTGCCTGGACGTGAACCACAATACTTTCTTCTATATTGTCCATGTGTACACTGAATTGTTAGTGCAGTTATTCATGCGCACATGATCCTCTTCTCGTTGGTCAGAGACGTAATGTCACAGCCACGAAGCAATAGTGACAGGATCATTTTCTACCACACCAGTGCACACAGCTAGTACGGATAGAAATTGTATTAAGTGTAAACGCACGTTGCTTCTATTACGAACGAGAAAATCCAATCACGACCATGCTAAACGCCTAACTCTATATTCCAGCCACAAGAAAAGCATTAAGGATCCGTTCGCTGTAATCGAAAAATCATCGTGATCTATGGAATAAACACGCCGATGTGGGTATACCGTATACTCGCTTTTGTCGCTTGAGGTGCCATTCTCATGATGGTAAAAAAGAGAAATCACAATTGAATAAATATTTTGGTTAACAAGCATTACTGCTATCATGGAAATCCCTATGGTAGGGGTGTGGCCCTTCGGACCGAAGGGCGGATAAAGAGATGCGGTAGATCGTCAGGCCTGAAGCGAGATGTTCCAGAAGTGACGAACGTGCAGAGTCGTCATGTGAATGGTGAAGTGACAAACAAGTGTTGTTGGCGCATACGGCGTCGTTGGGTAGGCCTGAATAAGTCGTGTTGAAAGCTCAAGGTCACAATTGTCGAATGCCAAACCATGGCGAGTGACATTCATCCACGCAGCTAGGGTAGCGAACAGCCGAGCAAGTGTCCACCGTGCTCACGCGCGGTCTGTGACAGCTTGCTCCAACGCAGCTTTCCTCAGAGCTGGCCCCACTTCATCGAGCACGATTCTGGGGCTCCGTTGCCCTCTCGTAAAGCTGTTTCTCCGGGAATTTGCTTGACTTGTGCTGGCTGATCCAACATAGCTATTCGCTCTTGTGGACGCCTTGCTCGATCCATCACGTATGCTTCCTGTAGGGCGGTACTGCGTGCTTCGTGACTCCTGACTGCTCCTTCTCGAACCATTAGGATTAGGGCGCTCTGGAGAATTGGCTCTCGAAACAGCACGTGAATTTGACTGTGAGCGCTGGTACTCTGGGTCGTCACCACGAAGCATATGTCGGAACTTGTTGGTGCGCGCATCGATGCACCAAAGCTTGTATGGGCCAGGAATGAACTCGCCTTCCTCATCCCAGCAGTTCACCCACGCAACTTCGTCGTCCAGCTTAAAGAAGCCAACCTGCACCGACTTTCCGCGATAATCTTCAATGGTGCCGTACTTCTTGCGCATCTCGTAGTCTGGGCCCAAGAGGTACTTTTTAAGGACTTTGGAATACCGGACCGGTACTGGTGGGGTCATCTTGATTGTCTCCTTGAGATGATCGGGAACAGAGCCAACGGAGCCTCCTTCTGTGATAGTTTCGACGGCAGATTTTTCGGTGCCACCATTTTTATATGTGGCAACGAGGTACCATCCACGACCAGGAATATATTCGTACACGCCTGGTATGGGCGACTCCCAGTGCTCGGTTCTCCTCTGAGGGCGTTCGTTTGATGACCTGTTTTTGAACCATCTATGCGGCTGGAAAACCTTTTGGGTTGCAACGAAAAGATTTGGCGTCATTCTCAATGCTCTATTGAGTTACGTTCTTGACCTTTCCTTTTTGGTGCACAAAAACTGCGAGACTTTTGTTGGGGTGCCCAGGGTATTTCTGGAGAAGTCGAAGTCTGGGTGCGGTGTGCTGATTAAATTTCTTTGCAAGCACCCAACGGCTGGGTAAGAGGCAAACCACGTGAAAAGTGAAATGCAAATCCGTAAAGTTGGCTGGTCACACAACAGAAACCAAGCTTTCGTCAAGCTTTCGTAAAGACCAGGAAAAAAAACCGAGCGAGCCGGACGGAGCAAGCAACCGCAAATCGGGCACTCTCGTGCGAGGCGCACGACTGCAACCGAGGCCGAAAAGGAAAAAAACCTCGTCCGTTACGATAGCGAGGGAAAGGAGGCTCTCGTTTGAACCCAAGGGAAATTCTCCTTCTCTTTACCGAAGAGGCGGCAGCGGGAGCTAAAGTAGTAGGGAAAAAAAGGATGGGTAGTTAAACCCTTATTTCAACTGTTGGGCAGCGCTTAAAAACATACCAACGGTAAGGCGTGTATTATGAGAGAATTACGCCTCGACGCAACTCTGCACCGTGAGCAAGCCAGCCCAAGGGTGGATGCAACCACAGACGATGGCGCCATGGGAAACGTGGGTGTGCTGGGTTAGTTAGATGGAAGGGGATGAGGCATGGGCCGTTTGTTTTGCCATAGCACCACAACAGCACCGCACAATGCACCGCGCGCCGCAGCCGTGTCCTCAGTGCATGGGAAGAGGATGCCGGGGAGCCATGGCCATGGCATGCACATACTGAGGCTTCGTCATCGAGCACTCCGCCGTGGACCGCATCCGCGCCATCAGCGACAATCAGCTCCGGTTCATTCCCTTGATGCAGCCTCCTTCACCCTGACCGCATTCCCCTCTGCGACACCCACAGCTGTGCCCACATCGAGAAGGCCAATGAATGCCCACCGCGGGTCCCCGTGCAGACTCGCTATGCGAGATAACGCGGCGGTCAGGTGTGTGACGGGATGAGCACACTGTGTGTGCCATAAAGGAAGCATCATTGCCCTGCCGACTGGGCCGCCATGTCGGTGAGCGCTGGCCTGGTTTAGGGGAAGCGGCTGAGACGCCGTCGGGTTCTGGAGATGGGCGGCCGGTTCTAGATTGGAGGGCCTGTCCTGGCTGTTTTCGTTCGGGGTGAGCGGTGTACACAGTGGTTGATGGACATTTGGTGGTTTGTGTTGGTGATGGCTATCTTTTGTCGCGTGCGCCACCTGTGACCATGACAATTCTCACCTTGTCCCAGCACCCATCCTCTCCTATCTGACTCGGTTCCACATAGCAGCATTATTGCCCAGCCCAGGCAAACAGCTTAGCATCTACACTTAGCCGCTGGAGTCGCCCTTTGAGCCGTGTCTGGAGACATGTTGCTGATTTAAGCTCATGCATTCGGATAAGCACATAGGATATCCTAATCCCACCTCGCCTTCGCCAATCTATCTCGCCGACGGGCATTCGCTGCACCACCCTTACCTTTTCGTCACAGGCATGTTTCTGCATCTCAGATGCCGTGCATACACGTACAGGCCCTTCTTCCGAACCTACTATCTACAACATGTACATCTTGACCTTCGGGTCTCATCGGCCGATCTGGATCCGACCTATGGCCTGACATATGCAACTATACGGTTGAAAGGCACCTTTGTCGGCTTACTGGATATCACCCGCAACGCTGTGTGACGACATGTGCCGCATGTAGCCACCCTCTCTCAGACAGCATCCGGCTTTGCACACTAACCCACGAGATCAACCGACAGGTGACCCGCAAGAACATCACTTGCCAACGCATGGCTCTAGAAATAGCAAGTCGTCGTTTCGCATTGCCCTATCACTCACTCACGACCATGACCTCAATACCAGTTCGTTTGGCCCGTCTGAATCTGTCATGAATTTTTGTTTCATACATGCCCTCCTCGTGAGGTATCAGGGCTGACGGAAAAGCCACAACCCGTAGCCGTGCCTAAGTCAGAGAGACGCCGTGTATGCCCCCGCCCAAGAAAATGATACTTTACGACTCCGTCTTGACCCTAGCCTTGCTGTTCGTCACCTTCACACCAAGCTGCTTCGCCTTGGTGATGATGTCGATGCGCTTGCGTGCCGAGACAGAGTGCGAGATCCTACATTCGCGTTAGCATCCTGTTTCATATGCTCGATATTGTGGTCGGTAAGACATACTCTGCGGCGAAGGTCTGGTTGTGCATAAGGAGAAGGTCAACATCGCGGGCTGCATGTCGTTAGTCCTGTCCTTGCCAAATCAGGCTCGAAGGTCATAGCGTACGGTTGTGAACGAGGAAAGCCTTGTGGCCGCTGGGCATAAGGTGACGGGTCTTCTTGTTGGAGCCGTAGCCGATCTGCACGCCGCCGCGTTAGCAAAACTCCTAATACAGTGCTCTTCCATTGAGGGCGGTTTCTCCAACGATTCCAACTCCAAATACTTTTGGCAAATCCATGTAATATCGGAGTGTCGTACCTTGGGCATGGCAGCCTGACCCTTGAATCGCCTTCGGACACGATTGTCAATACCCTTGGGCTTTCTCCATGACGGGTCAACGCCTATCCATTATCAGAATTGTCTATCGCCTAGCCAAAATCACTGCCATCTCTCACGTTTAAAGCGGTCCGACTGGTGGCGGTTGAAGCGCTTGGTGTCTATTACAGCTGTCAGTCGCAAAATCTCGAAGTTTCGGGAGGATGGGCGTACGCTTCTTCACGATCGCAATGTGCTTCTTAGCGGCAACCATCTGTGAGAATTATTGTCAGTAAATTAACAGCAGTCAAATTGCGGGGGATTCGCACTTTGTCAGGTCGAGGTGGTTGTCTCTACGGGTTGACGTTGAAGTTCGTCCAAATCGAAAATGTGAGAGGCACCGATGGTGGGCAGGCCAAGGCGCTAACACAAGCGAGTCTGCACGCACCACGTTAGCCAATGAGCGGATGCAGTTAAATCACCTTGCTCGTGTGAAAACCAACACCACGTCGCTCATCATGAAAAGTTTACAGAGAATGTTATGAGTATAGTTACAATTCAATTTCCATTTCATAAGAGTGCCTTGCTGATGCATATTCGGAGTTTGGCTAAGCTGGCTCAGAAGTGTTCTGTGGAAACAGAATGCTCCATCCAAAAAGATGTTGGGTATGTATGTTGATGCTGCTCGTGACTGTCTATTATGCGCCCTTAAACCCAACTGAATCGCCCATTCTCGTCATGTCATAACGTCTCCTCGCTATCAATCCGAGAGTTCACCTACTCTTCCATCAAATCGGTGGCTTTTTGGCCGTCTCGCTTCTCGTTTCGGACCCACTCTACGAAGTCGTCAATGACGGACGGCCATGAAGATTCCTCATTCCAGAAGCTCATCGCCTCATCTTCCAACGTTAGTTTAGCAAACTTGAGCGTTTCATTCCACATATCTCGGTTGACACTCTTCTTCCACACAGAGTTGAGAAACTCCGTCCACCAGCTGAACCAAGGCGAGCTTGGGGTTGTCCATTGCACGGCTGACAAGGGTGAGGTGAAGAGCAGCTCCCAGTAAGTGAGGGCTACATCCAATGGAACAGCCTTTTGGTTGCCAGTTTTGCCGAGGAGGAAGGTGTATTTATATACTTTGTCAAACGCCTCCTTGTTGGATGCCATCTGCTGCTTTAGCATCTTAACGTGGGCTTTCTGTTTATCAAGGGTATCGCAGCTACACGAACGTTAGATTGGATGCCTGGCCGAAGAGAATAGCACACTTACTTGACAGCTGACCATCCCTCGACGAATCCTTCACGGTTCATCTCACCCATTGTGGGTGCCTGTATGACTTCTAAAACAGCCAGAACCTCCATACCCTCAACGTCAACACCTATTTCCTCGAAGTACTGTAAAGATCCATCAGTGGCAACAGAGTCAGGCGAAGTTGCAACATCTTCTCGATAACTGTCGAACAATTTGTTGAGATTATTCTTGGTCGCAGTTGAGGCTCCTGGGCCGCCGCCGCCGCCACTGAAGTAGCTATTCATTTGGTCAGCAAATGCTAATAAAGAACTACCAGCTTCGATAATACGAAGCGAGAGAAAAACAAAAATTAGGCAGTACGTAGTAAAAGGATCCATATCAGAAGTGGCCATTCTGTCTTTGCTCCATTGGATCAACATAGCGTGAGTTGCTGAAAGCGGCGCACTAGTGGATCTCGGGAGTGGAAGCCGTTTGATTAGGCCATCTGTAAATTCAAGCATAATATGGGAACCATAGCGTGATTCAACGGCCTCCAAAGCCTCGTGAAGCATCATGGCTGGCAGAGTACACGAGGAAGATTCCACAACTGCATGAGGTCCAGCTTGCTCGATTGCAGTCTGCCGGTATTGTATGATACGTTTGAAAGTTTGCTTCTGCATGTGCGATAGTTCTTGGAACCAGTCCCGCTTCAATCTTGCCGACAAAGAGTCACTGAGTGTGCCCCAAGGGTTTCCTTGAAATAACCGCACAAAACGTGCTCTTTCGCCCAAAGACAGGTTATTAAGAAATGTACCAAAACCAGGACAGTTCAGAGGTGTAATAGGTTCGTTCCAGAGTGGAAAGTGTTTAGTTTTGTGGATCCATTCATCCCACTCAAAGTAGCTGAGTGCCGGGATGGTGCGAGCCCAAACGAGTAACCGTGGAGTTGACGGATTGGGCACAGCCTCGGTTGGGATCTTTGTGATTGAAGTAAGGGGTTCACCGTTTGAGCGGATAGAGTAGAAGGGAGTACCATCGTTTACGGGGGTGACGTCCCCACAGCCTCGAACCTGAGTAAACTGTATGCGTGTCAGCTATAACCTTTCACATGTTGTCAGAATTAAAATATAACCTACCTCTTGAGACTGAGCACAATTAGGTCCATGGACAGCTTCCATCACCGACGTGACATGAACCCCAGTTAACAGCTTTGAGGGATGAGATACTATGTGGCGAGATGGGAGATGCAAACTTGAAGAATAGCTAGCGGCACGTCGGCCATAATATGACGATGTCAGATTTGGGGCAGATGGGTTCCCGTAGAGGATGGTGCTGAGGTGTTCAGGTCGATTCTTTTGGTGTATTAGTAGTGTCTGCAGGTGCGCAGCGGACTGATCTGCGCTTTCATGCAAAGTCGAAGGGACGGACGAATAGGCTGACAGGTCTGTAAACAAGCTCGAAGTTCCACGTATACTTAGATCCGCAGGGGACAGCTCATGGCTGTTTTTGTGCTTGGCAATCTTGTTTCCAAGTGTATGTCCATTACTATGCGGTGGAGAATGCGGAGGATACGAGGAGGTATTCTGGCTCGTGTCCCGCGCAGTTTGATTGATATGGTGCGCATCCCGACCCATGAAAGTATATGTCGTCTGAAGCTGAGTTGGATTCTGTGTCGAAGAGGTGAAGGAGCGGCAACTTGTATACGAACTGCCTGAAGTTTTTCGTTCTTTTCGATGACGTCCAGCGAGCTGTCTGGCTCTATCTTCCGAGGAACCAAACATCTGTAGTCGTCGAAGCAAAGAGAAGACAGACTAGGCAGATCGGAGGGAACGAGTGTGTAGGTAGTGGTGATGGCGAACTGGGTAGGGGCTCGAAATCATGCCTGTGTACAGCTCCGGCTGCAGTTGCATGCCTATCCAAGGTCGACTTCCAAGCTGCGTGGACGATGCCCAAATCTGAAAGCGGCACCTGCCTGATTACACCATGTCCACACCTCCTCCTTAGGCCTTTCTCCCAAAGCCATGTACATTCCCTGATAATCTACCGGTTGGCGCTTTCATTTGTCCAGAAATACGTGCAGGCTGGTTTGGTGGGATTCCTAGGATACCTGGATGGGGAATAGTTGCCCTGGTTCTCCCATGCATTCCATGTATAAATTTAAAAAGAAAAACTGCAAAATGGACTTACGCAGTGACAGCTGAGGTGGCATCCCATCCTGCACTCTTTAAGAACTGTTACCACATCAGCTAACTGCCCATATTCCTCGGTTTCCTTGCTTCGGCTCGACCCACCTTGACTGCCGTGGATCTATCCGTCGATGTAAAGCTCATAAACTGGCTGATGGCCGCTTTTTGCTGGGCATTGTACCCTGGAGGCATGGTGAGTCAACAGTCGTCGTCAACCTAGGATTGTTTTCTTTATGAAGTAGTGGGGTTTAAGCGTTGAGGGCGCGGACGATAACTCGGCAGCGGGGTCGGAATGGCAGATCGGGTAGTGCCGCCAGCCGTAGAGGTAAGAGGTGTATGTTTTGCTATAACAAAGGGTAAAGCGTGCGTGGAGCGTTCTAAGTAAAGGCAGGTTGCGACGTGGGCGTTGGCAGCCAGCAACTCGACGGCGAACGAGAACGAGCCCCTCCAAATCCGCGAGCCTGGGAGACCAGGCACCTTCGTCACCGACCGAGGCCCAAGCTCCCGCTGCCCGCAGTCGTCAAGGAAAAATTACACATAACTCACATGCGCTATGACCTGGCCCTACGGCCGATTCTTTGGTCCTCTTCGAACTGTTAGGCGCCCTGCCCTCTTCCGAGCGCGCCTTTCGTTTCATGGTTCTGGTGCGTCCCGAATTGCAGCACAGGGACCGAATGAACAGCTTTAGCATGCAACGGGCGGCCTCCACTCAGCCACGTATGTCCGACGTAGACGCTGGAGAACAGTATGTGATGCGAGTAAGAGGTGTGAAAGCAGGAGCAGTAGGCGGAGGATGCTGTGCAGAGGGAGAGAAAGAGCCTGCTGTTGCCAGTGCGTCGGGTGGCTTCGTATGCGTGGCAACTGCGAGTGTGCACCGTGATTCCCTTGTCACAAAATTGACCGACGTGATGTCAGAGCTGAATTGGTGGGTGAATACGTAAATCGAGCATGGTGCTGTTGTGTGTTGAACGATACGTGCGCTGATTGCGCGCGTTTAACAGCCCAGTTATATATAACATGCACTGCACTTTGCGACTTTGATATCAAACACGTCCAAAGTAAAACATTATTTACCCAGTGAACAAGCACGTAACCTGGCCTATGTGTGCTGCCAGCTCAATGAACAATGGATATACAGGTTGCACCCCGAAGATGCCAAACAAAGACAATTGCTCCCGCTGGATCCGACATGCCATCAACAATTTCTACCGCCTTGTCCTTTCGCCATCTTTCATTCACCCAAAGGCATCCCCTCGACCTCTTCGCTCAACGCTCTCCAGTTTTCAGCTTGGAGTTCGGCATATTTCACCCGCTCCTGGCTCCAGTCTTGGTGGAGTCGACTGACATGGTACTGGCTCTGCTGGAAGTAGAGAAGCTCGTCACGAATGCACTCCTTGATGAAAACTCCTCTTGCGTGTTGCTGAACAATGCTTTCTTTGTCCTATGCACATGTTAGCATCCCGAATTTCCCGTTGGCTTAACAGACTAGCTTACCTTGAAGATTGCGTCCTCCACCTTCTCTGCCTCGCCGGCCTTGATCAAATCTGGAGGCTTGCTCCTAATGGCCTGCAGCCTCTGCTCGTTGTTCGCTATCCTCTTCTCCAGAGCCGGAATGTTATCCCTGGCATACTTGTCCCTCCGGTCAAACAAATCCCTCATACTGACCAGAGTATCACGCTGGCGCTTCAGATCTTCCAGAACTCCCTCTTCCCAACCTCTGGCCTCATCCTCCAAAAATCTACGAGATTGTTCCAGATGTTTCGCAGTCGAGTGTAAGCCTTCGTTGAGTAGTGGTACATCATTGGAGTCGCAAGCATAGGTATCCTTAGAAGCTTCAGTCACAGCTTGCAGAGCAGTCGCAAAGCGGAAATATTCCGCAGCCATCCCATCGTTGCGCTTTGCAAGCCGCTCCATCATAGTGCAAAGGTTTATATACGTTTCTGCCGATCGACGAACACCGGAACGAACGGTGTCAAACAGATCAGGCAAGGTTTTGGGCAGGGAGTCCTCAAGGTCCGGCGGTAGTGTCTTACCAGTGAACTCTTCTTGGACGGACAAATTGGCCTGTTTACGCCATACAGCTAATTCCTGCTTATCATCAGATGTGTGAAAAGACCATGATGGCCACATCCTTACCGTAGGTACAGTTAAGAACATGATGACGAGCTGCTCTTGTCCTAAAACAGGGTGCCTGACGAGCGCGTTCGCGAACCGGGCCAGGCCCCTCCTCCTTTTCTCTACAAAGCTGGCGTCCGTAGCTATATAGTTACCATTTACTAAGAGACCCTTCAATTAATACGGCAAAAGCCAGGGGCAAGGGAAACCTACTTGCAACTCTCTTAGGGGGGAGTAGGGGGAGCTGACGGAATGGGTATCGCTTGTGCAGGCAGTCTAACAGCCACACGAAGTCGCTGTACCGCCGGACGACCTTGCTGTTGCGTCGTGCACTGGTGACCTCGTAATTACGGTGCTGGAACATGAACATGCCCTCCTTCTCTGCTATCGCTGTGACAGTGATAACCTCCTCTGGGCCCGTTCCTGCGACTCGTCCCCCACCGAGAGATCGTCCTAGATTCGCTGGAGCGCTTGCTCCCCCATCCCCACCAGAGGGTTGGCCAAATCCTGTACCACCAAGTGTGGGATTAGAGAAGTTTTGGTCCGTATTTGGATTGAAAGCTCCCCAACCGCCCTCACTAGTGTACGAACTTGAACGCTGCACGGTCTGCTCGGACGTAGTGTTGGTATTCGTAGCTGCAGAATTGGTGGTGAACTGACTCGTCGTTCGCGTCGCTGAAGGTACATTCATGCCGTTTGTTTGCGAAGGCACGGTGGTGTAGCTCGAGTGGTTGTGCCCTTTGTGGAGATCAGGACTTCCCCAGGGGTCGCTTTCAACATCGCCAAAAGACTGCTTCCGCAAGGGGGCACGCGATCTCTCAGGAGTTGAATTAACCGACGGCGCAGGCTGCTGCTGGGGTGGCGTAGGCGGCGGTTCTTGAGCTGGAGGCCGGGGATCGTTTGCTGGTTTCGGCGGCTGCGGGAGCGACATTGAAGGCACTGGGAGGTCTGGTGATAAACGTCAGTTTGAGCTTGAAATAGTTAGACCTTGCAGCTTACTTCGTTTCCTCTCGTCTACGCTGTCCAGTGTAACGTCGTCCCCCTCTTGCGCGAGACCAACTAGCGCATAGAGTACATTGAACTCGTTCCTTCCCAGGCCCGCGCTTGCCTGCTCAGGTTGGGACACAATATTCAAAATAGCAGATTGGATATCGCTGGATAGTCCGCTGGTACCCAAGAGCTTCTCAATCTCCGCTATGCTGATGCTATTACCGGTGCGCTCGCCAGATGCCAGCAGCCTGTCGAATGCATTGATGTACGAGTCTGGTACGTCTGTAGCGGGAAGCAGCGACTTCACGAGCGATCCGCGACCAGCTTTCTTCGGCGTTGGAAAGCCCCACGGCGAGTCATCACCCTGTAAGTCGTCGGCGAACAAGCTGCCGCCCGTCGGCTTTGGGTCGTCATCGAAGAGTGATGACGACTGTTTGGGGCGCGAGGGCACGTCGTCATCGCCGAAGAGAGACATGGCTGCTCAAAACAAATATATGGCTAGGTATATATGCCTTTTTCGCGCGCATAAAGAGAAACTATGCGCAAATCGGCCTTTGCTGGCGGGGAGAAGAAGAAGTACGAAGAAGTACGCGGCGACGATACCATAGCCGCCACTGGAGCTACGATACGCGGCGGGATCAAGGACAGAGAGCTCACCGTGCACCATTGGCCCAAGCTCCTGCGGTTCGCGGGCCATCAACTTGGCAGGCTCACAAGGTCTTTGCACGCATGTATACCCATGTCCACAACAATATTGTCTGTGTTTTGAAACTTTTCAGAATTGATATTTGATACTGTGCTGTAAAACTCGCGCTGTACATGCCGAGCTGCATACACTTAGGTACGCCATTTGGTAATCCACCATTCCTACGACCATGAACGAGCCCAAAGCAAAGCTGAATCTCCTAATTCAGCGGGTATCCCAGCGACTGACCAATGCAATCCTAACAAAAATGACATGCCCCAAAAATATGATTCGCCAGTTCAATGCAAATGCGGTCCTTTCCATCCAACAACATGCAGCCATCATCAATCACCCACTGAACCTCCAGAAGAATGCGAATTAAAACAGATATGAGAAGGAGATTTTCTAGCCCTTCATCTGTCGTGGTTGGTTGGCTGTAAGGGTGTTGAATTGTTGCTACGATCTGGTTGCTCGTTTGACCCATGCGGCATGGGCGCTTCCAGATCAGAGTGAAGAATCTCAGTGCCCAAAATAACAGACGAAGGAGTTGGTTGCGGCGACCCAGTACTTGCAGCCGACCTTAAGTCTGAAGGTTGAAAGGTGTCTGGGGTGAATCGCACACGAGAATGACCATCGCCACCTGAACCACCAGACTCATCTGGCTGAGGCGAGGGAGTTTGGTTTGGGTGGTCAACCGCAGCGGCCGAAGCTGATGAACCGTTCGGTATTGCAGGATCAACAGTAGTTGTCGCCTGTTGCTGTTGCTGTTGCTGCAGAATCTCCGGAGACCACGTCCTCCCACGTGGCTGAGCGGGTATGATGGTAACGGGTAAACTCGCCTCTGTCTGTTGAGTAGTAGTCTTTTTGCTTCGTAACCGATCACCTTGTTGAGCCGCAAACGTGCCAAGTCGATTTTTAAGAGCTAGCCCACTGTAGTTACGTTGCGGTATGTTGAGTGGAACATCTTCAACAACCAGAGGCTCGATAACACGTCCCCTTTGTACTTCTGGTGGGGGCGAACGCCCTCTTCTCTTGAATGGGTTCATGCTTGCCACTGTCTGCCAATTCCACTGAGTTCTCCCACGGTACTCAATCGCGTTCTCTGGCCCTGAGTTGCCCTTTTCTGGGTCGTCATTTGGCAATGGGAGATGCGATTGCCCTTCAACTCGTGTCTGGTCTGAGGGTCCATTTTGCGTTCGCTCTCCAATGGCATTCAACTGACCGGGCACAGGCGGAGTGTCGTTGATAGGGTGATATCGTACAGCATACACTGTGCTATCGGCGCTTGTCGTGTCGGTTCTACTCACAGGAGATGAAATATTTGGTGGTGGGGTACGCGGACTCTGCAACGGCACGTACGAATTTCGATTGCTGCGCTGACCAGATAGGGAGCGTCGAGCAGCAGGAGGCGGTGCGGGGATGTGTATAGTCCTCTTTTTGCGGGCTTCTGCACTTGCTGTTTGTTTCCTGCTAAGTGCAAACCTATTTGCAATATTATTCAGGCGGCTGAAATGGCCTGATGTGAATGCGCCATCGTGCCCATTCCCTGGCTTTTTCAGATCGTCTGATATATTTGCGTGACGTTGCGATCGTGGCCAGTTGACTTCTTGTGATGGTGTAGTGTCGAGCATCTCGTCGCCGTCATAAATTTCTCTACCCAAGATTCCGTCCTTCCTTTCTTCTCTTTCTAGGGCCTCTATTCGTTCCACCCATTCCCAAACAATGACACTGGCTGCTGCTGCTCCAACCCATCTGAAATAATCTCCCCATCCGGCAATCGTGTAGTTGGAGATATCTGTGATAAAGAAAACAACGGGCGTGAGGATGGCAACGACAGAGAGTAGTGCAACAAGAGAGATGTTCCACATCATAGGATGATAAAAAGCGTAACGACGTTTTGTGATGGAATAGTACATGACCCACGCGGCGTAGAGCATGCTAAGGGAGAGTTGAAATAGGTAACTTAACGCGGGGATCGCGGTTTCAAAGTGGCGAGGACTGTGACTTCTGTTGTATGGGCCAAAGCTGTTGAGCGAATTGAAGGTGATATCGAGGAGAATGAGGGCAAATCCTATCCATTTGATCATGACTTTCTCTTTGTGGCGTGGAAACAGGCGTATCAGGGTCTGTACTTGGGCAAGCCAAAGAAAGATGTCGGATATGATGCGTGAGACTTTGATTTCTGTTCCGGAGACAACCTCATTTCGCAGCTTCAACGCGTCCATGAAGCCTTCCGCGTACTGTCGCTCAGCGATTTTGAAAGTGTCGGCGGTGGCGAGGGTAAGCGATACGGCAACGGTGAGAGCAGCCACTTTCTGCAGCCAGGGACGCGTTCCCACTCCAATAATGGACCCTCGACCAGAAGCTCCACTGATCACACCGCGCCTGCCCATCAAGCCAGAGCGGCCTGACGTGCCTCCGACAAAGAAAGTCCTTGGGGTGATGATGAGCATGATGACGAGCATCCAGGCGATGACCGTGGCAGCGCCTGTCGCGTAGGCTTGCGGAGTGATGGAGGCGTGAAAGGGGTCCCTCAGGTCAGCGATGCTCGTGATGTTGCCGTCGGCTGCACCACTTCCTTCGTTGACCTGCGACTGCTCCGAAGGGGGGCATTGTGGCGTGAAGACGGCGTCGGCCTCGAGGGTGATGGTGTGGTCTGGCGAGAGCTGAATGACGCCCAGCGAGGGTAGTTTGAAGGGCGCGCAGTGCTGTCGGGCGGCGTCAGTTCGCTCCTCCAGCAAGGGCAGCATCGAGGGATGCGCGATACGTACGCGAGCGGCTTCGTTGTAGGCTGGCTGCGCCCTTTTCCGCCAGGGGTCAGGACGGTACATCCTCCTCGGCGACTATACTGGTCCAGCAGTAGTGGGTGGCACGACAGGTTGTCCCATAGCAGATCAGACGGTCAACATGAGCCGTCGCGTGGTTTCGCGTGTGTCGTAGAGGGATGGAAGGCTCAGCGGCGGTAAGAGGCCGGCACGAAGGCTTGACTGAACTTGGCGCTCTTGGGCTGCGAGAGTGCTGGAAAGAGGGGGCCGGGCTGGGGGGCGTGCACAGATGGCTCACGACCCCAGCTGTAACGCAGCGTGCGGCATCCTCGCCGCCGGCTGCTCGATAGAGTTGATCCGGGGCCCCAAAGTAGACTAGACACGCCTCTTTTTCCATCGGAACCAGCCCAGCCCAGACCAGACCAGACGAGACGCCTCGTGTCGAAACCTGCGCAGAGTCTGCGCTGCCACCCACCACACCAGCTGCCAGAGGCCGGACGGGATGGGTGACAGGATGGACAGGACAACGAGTGTGTGGACATGCGCACGGCGAGAAGCCCAACCAACCAACCAACCAGCCGGTGGGCGGACTCGACAGCGTTCAGGCGGCTTTCCGACGAGCCAGCTGGCCGGACCTGAGACCTCGCTGCATACGCGCATGTATGCACCATGCGACCGCACTCAATTGGAGCAATTTGCACGGCACGTGATAAACATCTCGAGCTCGCAGCACTGAGATGATTGATGGATCGAGCATACATGTGACCAGAAGTTGAGACAAAATCTCGACGTGCCATCGCCACTAGCGCCTGTAAAACAAGTCAAGAAGGAAGCACCACCGTCAGACTCATTGACAAACCGAGCGGCTTCGAGGCAATCGGTCCTGTCTGACTAAGCTCATGTGACGCTGCTATAAGCCCGCCTGCATGTCCCGAGATATTAATAACTCCCACCACCCGGCTTTGCCCGTCGTCGGACCGCTCGCAAGCCAGCCTGAATTCACCATCGTCAGCCTTGACCTGTGTATTCACATCCAGACGGCAAATCAACCAGACAACGCCCTTTTCAGTTAAAGCGCTGACAGGAACCACCACCACCACAGCTGTCCAGACATCACAAAGTCTTGATGTGTGCATCGCAAGAGCAAGTGTGTGTGTGTGTGTGTGTGTGTGTGTGTGGCTCGCTAACCCTATTGCGCGTGACCATTCAGCTGTTAATCAATTCTTCTTGTCCTACAAACAGCTACCATACCTTGCGTTGGTCCGGAAGAAATCCATGTGTACGCCTCCATTCAGCTCGAACCAGTTGTTGGATGCCAACAATCAGTCATGCAGCTCATCACAGTATTGAAGTCTCCAGGCTCGGCTTTTACGAGAAACGGACAGGTAGATGCCCACCAACATCACGATCGCGGCTTGTTGAAGGGCTCCCAACGAAGACCCCTCTTCTGCCATTAGTCAGTCCTTCTTCGAGCATTAACAATCCAGATGTCAGTGATGTGTTGGATGGACACTTGGTCTGGATTAGCATGTATAGCTCTGCCCGAATCAATGACTTCAATCGTGATCCTGTGAATTCTATTCTTTGAATCGCAAGACATAGACTTGGTGAACATTAGTACACCTTGAACTACCCTTAGAAATAGTACTGCACCTCTTGGGACCCATTTTCCCTATGTGGGTGTTTACCAATACCATTTAGGGAAAGGATATTCCTACTCCGATCGATCTGGGAAACTGCTCCCATGTAAACGCCCTACTAGTAATCAGCCCAGTGAAAACAAAGTTCCCTACAACTGCATGCCGTACACGTAATAACCACACCCCGGAATGCTTGAAACGCTTGGTCTCCCAAGCCACCTTCACGTGGAGGGCTTGTGACCTCGACATTGAAATTTCCTTCTAGCACCTTTTGAAAAAAAAAAAAAAAAAAAAAAAAAAAAAAAAAACCCTACAAAC
>Ga0247757_10000129_pt1 | contig 61004 bp, 53 predicted proteins | sample UWRJL126311R4_FD_180929 | JGI IMG/M metagenome (GOLD analysis project Ga0247757, IMG submission 180929) | Plant litter microbial communities from Arlington Agricultural Research Station in Wisconsin, United States - UWRJ-L126-311R-4 | ecosystem: Environmental > Terrestrial > Plant litter >... | reverse complement strand
CACCGCCACCCCAGCGACCGCCACCTCCGCCACCGCCACGCATGCGCGAGAGGACGAGCGGGATCAGGATCGGCGAGATGAAAAATAGCAGCACCAACCAGCCGAACGGACTCGAGCTGCGACGGCGTGCGCTTCGATCCGCGGCGCCCTCGGGCGCGGCGACGTCTTCGCCCGCTGCCTTCTGCATCAAGAGCTCGAACGCTTGATCGAAACCGCGTGCGGCGTTGCCCGCGCGCATCGCGGGGATCAGCACGTTGCGAATGACACGCGCCGAGAAGGCGTCCGTGATGTCGCCCTCGAGGCCATATCCGACCTCGATGCGCAGCTTGTGTTCTTTGTTGGCGACGAGCAGGAGCAGGCCGTCGTCTTTGCCTTTCTTGCCGAGCTTCCAAGCTTCGACCACGCGGATCGAGAAGCTCTCCAAGGCATCTCCCTCGAGTGAATCGACGGTCAGCAGCGCGAACTGACGGCCGTTCTTCTGCTCGTAGTCGGTCAACTTCTGCTCCAGCTGGGCGCGCGCGCTGGGTGAAAGCAGATTTGCCGTGTCGTTCACGTGAGCGACGAGCGGCGGAATGGAGCGCTCCTGTGCCGCCGCCGGCAACGCCACGAACCAGGCGACCGACAAAGAGAGCAGCCACAGCAACGCCCGGGAGACAGAGAGCGGGCGCGGCGGCGAACTCGGACGAGTCATGCGACTCACGACGGAAGGGCTCAGAACTTCACTTGCGGAGCATTCTCAGCTCCCGGTGCGGCCTCGAAGGTGGGGCGCACGGCTCGGCCGCGCATCGACGCGCCGATGCTGGTCGGAAACTTCTGCACGAGCGAATTGTACTCGGCCACGTTTTCGATGTAGCGCTTGCGGGCGACGGTGATGCGGTTCTCTGTCCCCTCGAGCTGCGATTGCAGATCGCGGAAAGAATCCGTGGCTTTCAACGTGGGGTATTGCTCGGACACGACGAGCAAGCGGGAGAGCGAGCCGGACAGTTCATTCTGCGCCGCTTCGAACTTCTTCAACTTCTCGGGGTCGTCGATGGTCGAGCTATCCACTTTGAGCCCGGCGACCTTGGAGCGAGCCTCGACCACCTTGGTCAAGGTGTCTTGCTCGAACTGGCCGGCCGCCTTGACCGTACTCACCAAGTTCGGCACCAAGTCAGCGCGGCGCTTGTATTGATTCTGCACCTCCGCCCAGCTCGCCTTCACTTGCTCGTCTCGGTCGATGACGTCGTTGTAGCCGCAAGCGGTCGTCGAGCTGGCAATCGCTCCGGCGAGCAGCACGCCGCTCAGCAGTCGGAACCCCGGGACAGCCGCAACACGCTCCAGAAAACGATCCTTTTTCATGTCTGCTCTGTGCATAAGTCGTCGCCAGGCCGTGAGCAAGGTGCACTTTCGTGAAGTTCTTTTATGGATACTCGGCGGCCGGTAGAATCGCTGGAATGTCGCTCCCCGATCACGCCGTCATTCAGGCGATCCTGAATTTCGCGCTCGAAAAGTCGCGCCGAAACCGGGAGGGCGAGCCCGCCAGCTATATTCCCGACCTCGCGACCGTACCGCTCGAACGCACGAGCGCCGCCGTGACACTGGTCAATGGCGACACGCTGGTTGCGGGAGACGCCCTCGATCACGAGTTCACGTTTCAAAGCTCGGCCAAACTGCTGACGCTGATCGGTTTGCTGGAAGAGCGCGGCCCGGTGGAGGTATTCAACATCGTCGGTTCCGAGCCTTCGGGGGATAGCTTCGGCTCGGTGGCTCGGCTCGAAACGCATGGGCCAAAACCCGCCAACCCGCTGATCAATTCCGGGGCAATCGCACTGTGCGGCCAACTGCACGGCACGGTGGAGCGGCGCGTCGCGTGGCTTCGTACCTGGGCCGAACGCCTATACGGTAAGCCGATCCCGATCGACGAGAACGTGCTGGCCAATGAGCGCACGTCTGCCGACCGCAACCGAGCGATCGCCTATTTCTTGAAGCACGGTGGAGTGCTGCACGGCGACGTGAACGAGACCCTCGACGTCTACTTCGCGCTCTGCTCGCTCAGGGGCGGAGTCACCGAGTCGGCCTTCTTGCCGGCTATTCTCGCTCACGGCGGGCTGCGCCCGGGCAGCAACGAGCGCGTGCTGTCCAAGCAGACCGTGGCCATCGTGGTCTCGATCATGGCCACGTGCGGCATGTACAACGAATCCGGGAATTACTTGATGGCGACGGGCATGCCGGCCAAGAGCGGCGTCAGCGGCGTGATCGTCGCCGTCGTGCCGAGCATTGCGGGGCTCGCGGTCTCGAGCCCGCGCCTGAACGACAAGGGCGGGAGTGTGCGCGGCCATTTGATCTTGCGCGAATTGTCGCGACAGCTCGGTTGGCACTTCGCGCTCGCTGGACAGAGTACCTAGCCAAAAATAGCGCTGGGCACGTGGATTGCTTTGCAGACGAGCAAAGGAGATCCCATGCCCAAACCTTTCACTGAGTGGACCGTTCTGCCACACGGCAAGCTCTCGCGTCTCGACGACAATTTGCTGTCCGTCACCGGCGACTTGCCCATGCCGGTCGGGGATTTTCCGCGGCGTATGACCGTGGTTCGCCTGCACGACGGCCGGCTGGTGATCTACAGCGCGATCGCGTTGGACGAGATCGAGATGCGGGCGCTGGTGGCGTTCGGTGAGCCGGGCTTTCTGATCGTGCCCAACGACATTCACCGCATGGACGCGAAAATCTGGAAAGACCGCTACCCGCAGCTACGCGTCGTGGCACCCGCCGGAGTTCGTCGGCAGGTGGAAGAGATCGTCCCCGTCGATGACACTGAACCGGACTTCGGTGATCCCCAAGTTTCGTTCGTCACCGTACCGGGCACACAGGAACGAGAGGGCGCGCTCGTGGTTCGCACTTGGAGCGGCACGACGTTGGTCGTCAACGATCTGATCTGGAACCTCGAGGATCGTCCGGGTTTCGGTGGCTGGCTTTTCCACGTCATGGGCTTCACGGGCGAAGCCCCGCGCATTCCTGCGATCGTAGAGATGCGCGCCGTCAAGGACAAGCTGGCGTTGCGCGGGCAGTTGGAGCGCTGGGCGCGCATCCCGGGTCTGAATCGCATCATCGTCTCGCACGGGAAAATCGTGAGCCGTGACGCACCCGGCGTGCTCGATCGCCTGGCCGAAAGTCTGGCCGCTTAAAAGACGATTTCGAGCGAGCTTTTGAGCTGCAAATCCGCGTGGCGCACGTCCGAAGGCGAGAGGCTCTCGTAGCGAGCAGTTGCGTCCACGCGGCTGTGCAAGAGGTCGGTGATCTTGAAGTCCACGCTGCTCACGCTGAGTACCTTATAGTCGGAGAAGTGCCCGATGCGCGGCTGGATATAGTTCACGGTACTGATCATGATCCGCTCGTCGGGATTCAAGGTGGCTGCCACGTAGTTGCTCCAGCGCTCGAACGTGCCCTCCCCTGCGGGATTCGAATCGGCGCTATCGAGCTGCGTGATTTCGACCATGTACGAGCTACCGAAGAACAGCTCGAACATGGGAACGTGCAGCGCCCGAACGCGAGGCCCGGTGCCCACGAGCTCGCGCAGTTGCACGCGTCGAAAGCGATCACTCTCGAGCTGGGCATACTCTTCCCACCATAGATCCGGGTTGATCTGCAAATTGTGGCGGAGGTGCGCGAACCATTTTGCCACGCTCACCGCGCCCCCGAGGCGCGTGTAGTCGCCGGATAGGTCGAGGTAGCCGAAGTTGCGCGCGGTCCGGCCGCCGAGCAGCGCCGAGCCGCCGAACACGACGCCTTGGGTGTTGCCGGCGTAGGTGGTCGTCGAGGCGTTGATGCGCGCGCCAAATTTGCCCGCTGTGACCTGTTGCCGCAGGGGCTCGACGTTGACCTGAGCCGCCGCTCGGCCGCACAACAGCACGCAGGACGAAAGCAACAGCAGGAGCCAAGCGAACCCGCTAGCAGCGCGGGCCCGAGAGACGCAGGACGAAAGCACCGGCTGCGCCGGCTGCAGATCCTGTGCCAAACTACGAGAATGTTCGTGATCGAGCTGATCTACAAAGCGGACCTGTCGGAGATCGACGCGCACATGAAGGCACACGTAGCCTTCCTGAAGAAATACTACGCGGCCGGCAACTTCTTGGTCTCGGGCCGCAAGATCCCGCGCGATGGCGGGATCATTCTAGCCGTCGGCAAAGACAAGCCCGAGCTCGAAGCAATCGTCAAAGAAGACCCTTTCTACAAGCATGGGCTGGCCGATTTTCGCATCATCGAGTTCCGAGCCAGCCAACGCGCACCCGACATCCAAAAGCGGATCGAGGATTAGCTCGACAAGTGCCCGACTCAGACTCGGGTCATCCCGCCGTCGAGCACGATCTCTTCGCCGGTCATGAACGAGGAGTCGTCCGAAGCCAAGAACAGCGCCGCCTTCGCCACTTCTTCGGGGGTCCCAAAGCGCTTCAGCGGGATCTGCGAGACCAAGTCCTTGGCGAAGCCCTGTACAGCCTCGCTCGAAAGCCCGAGCTTGCCGTACAAAGGGGTCTCGATCGGTCCCGGACTGACGGCGTTCACACGCACGCCAGCATCGGCCAACTCACTTGCGGCGACGCGCACGAGGGATCGCACGGCCGCCTTGGTCGCCGCGTACACGCTCGACCCTGCCATCCCGAGCTGGTTGTTGATCGAGCTATTGAACACGATCGAACCGCCTCGGCGAAGGAGCGGCGCAAAGTGCTTGATGGTCAACCAAGGGCCTCGAACGTTGATGCGAAAGGAATCATCGAACGCCGCTTCGTCGAGACTGACGATGGGCCCGAATTTAGCCACCCCCGCGTTCAGGAACAGCACGTCCACGCCCTTTCCTTGCGCTTCGAAGGCCTTCGCCAAGGCCACGATGTCCGCCCCCGAGCCCGCATCGGATGCGATCACGTCGGCCACGCCTGCGAGCTCTTTGCGCGCTGCCTCCAAGGTCTTGGGGTTGGAGCCGGTAACGCTCACTTGGGCGCCCTCCGCCGCGAACAGCTTCGCCGCCGCGAGTCCGATGCCCGTCGTGCCACCCGTGATCAAAACCACTTTGTTCGCCAGCTTGCCCATGATCTTCGCCTCGTTTTTCTGCGCCGCACCGCGCGCCGCATCGATGAATCGAACCTAGCCGCTGTCGGGTAGCCTGGGCAGGGGGGCGGCCTGCAAACCACTATTGCAAAATCCGCAACAATGCGATGGTCGCGACATGGACTTTCTGGCCAAAGCCGAAACCTTCGTGCGCATCATCGAAACTGGGTCGTTCTCGGGTGCCGGGCGCTCGCTCAACCTGTCGCTGGCCGCGATCAGCCGCCAAATCGCCGCGCTCGAGGGCGAGCTAGGGGCGAAGTTACTGCTCCGCACCACTCGTAGCCTGAACCCGACCGACGAGGGTCGACGCTTCCACGAGCACGCCAAGCGGCTGCTGAGGGAGGCGGAAGCCGCGCGGGCCAGCGTGCGACCCGAGGGGGCGATCACGGGCAGCCTGGTGGTCTCGGCCTCGGTGTCGCTCGGTATCTTGCGCATCGTGCCCAGCTTGCCCAAGTTGTTCAGCGCGCACCCCGCGCTCGAGCTCTCGCTCCGTTTGGAAGATCGCTCCGCGGACTTGGTGAGCGAAGGCGTCGACATCGCAGTACGTGCGGGTCTGGATCTGCCCGACACGACCAGCCTCGTCGGGCAGCCGTTGGCGACTTTCTCCCGCGTGCTGGTCGCATCGCCGGCCTACCTGCGCCGAAGTGGCACGCCGCGCAGCGTCGCGGCGTTGGCCGAACACCGTGCCATCCTCGGGCTAGATGGCTCGGGCAGCTGGAGTTTCGTCGAAGCGGGCGCGGTTCGATCGGTGGCGATGAACGCGCAGTTGCGGGTGGGCACGTTGCTCGCGGTGCGCGCGGCCGCGCTCGCGGGCTTGGGCGTCGCCATCCTGCCGAATTTCGTCGTCGCCCAGCAGCTGAGCGACCGGAGCCTCAAGGTCTTGCTGTCCAGCGCCGAGCTGACGCCGGTGTCTGCTCACGCGCTGTATCGCGTCGAACATCGAGGCAACCCCCGTTTCGACGCGATCATTCGTCACCTGCGGCAGACCGTGCCGCTGGCTACTTCGTGATTTGCAGCGTGCAGCTCGTGCTGCAATCGCTCTTACCGTTCTGAGATCCTTCGTCGCACTGCTCGACCGACTGAACGACTTTGTCGCCGCAGCGCGGGCCAAATTGGCAGTCTTTCCCGCATTTACCGTACGAACCGTCGTTCACGCCGTCATCGCACAGTTCGCTGCCGTTCTTGATGCCGTCACCGCAGCGAGGACCATACTTGCAGCCCGGTGCGCACTTGCCGTACCCGCCGAGATTCTTACCGTCGTCGCAGTCTTCACCGGTTTGAACCGTGTTGTCGCCGCAGCGCGCGTCGAAGGTACAAGAGGCCTTGCAGCCACCATAGCCGCCCACGTTCTTGCCATCACCCAAGTCGCACTGTTCCGTGCCGTTCTTGATGCCGTCACCGCAGCGGGCACCCGGCTGGCAATCGTAGCCACACGCTTTGCCGTAACCACCGTTGGCCGAGCCGTCGTCGCAAACCTCTTGCGGTGAATTGATGGTCTTGTCGCCGCAGAACGGGCCCGCTTTGCACGACGCGGTGCAACCACCATAGGCTCCCGTATTCTTGGCCGTGCCCTCGTCGCACTCTTCCTTGAAGGTGAAGTCGACCTTGGCGTCACCGCACTTCGGGGGCAACACGCAACCCGGGGCGCAGCCGCTGCTCGCGTTGTAACCCGCGAGATTCACGCCATTGTCGCACTGTTCAGGCCCGTTTTTGACGCCATCGCCGCAGAAGTCGCGCGCCGAACAGGTCGAGTTGCAGTGCCCATAGGCGCCCGTGTTCTCGGCCGTGCCGTCGTCGCACACCTCGCCGATCACGACCTTTCCGTCGCCACAGTTGGGGATGCACTGCGAGTGCGCGGGCAAGAAGTTCTGCAACGAGAGGCGGAAATTCGAGAGATTCGTATGGCGCTCGGCTTGGAAGAAGGAGATCTGATAGATGCCGCCTTTCACCAAGCCAAAGCGACTGTCAGCCGCGCTGTTGATGGTCGCAACGCAGGCCGGCAGACTGCCGCCACCGTGGATGGAGCATTTGCTGTCTTCATCGCCCAAAACGACGCGGCCGGTCTGGGCGCTGTGGATGCCACCGATGTCGACCGCGAGCTTGCGGTTGATGAATACCCACACGTCGTCATCGCCGCGGAACGTCAGCTCTTCACCACCGTTGTACTGGAAGAAGTAGTCGAGCTCGGTCGTGAAGTGGAAATCATGACCGGTACTGCCGTAATTGCCCAGGCCATTCGGATCGTTGTCCAACGGGAAGAACGAGCTGTTGTCGTAGGCATAGGCAGCGCCGGAGACACCCTGGCGAACCATGCGGATGCTACCGTCGACCCCTTTGTTCACCCCCGGCACGTCCTGGTACCACTGCTGAAAAGACGCGGGCGAGTTCACTCTGTCGGAGTTCAGGATGACCAGCGTGGGCTTACCGTTGGAACCGAGCACCCCGCACGTCGCTTGATTGGACTTGGTGCACGGCGCGCCCACCAGCCCCAGGTAACCACCGTTCTTGTCTTCGAAATCCGGGTGACCGCACGGGACCGGCGCATTCGGTTGGTTGCACTGCGGGTTCGATTCACCCGCGCCTTTGAAGTCGTGATAGCGCACCTTGATGTCGATGAAATCCGGGGTCGACACGGTGTCGCTGCACAAGAAGCCAGTTTCGACTTTGCAGAATGCGTCGCAGCCGTCACCCGGGTTCTTGTTGCCGTCGTCGCAGCCTTCACTGCCGACGCGGATGCCGTCACCACACGCCACGTTGGGGGTGCCGTCGGAGGCAAACGTGGGCTCGTTCTGGCACACGCCGCTGCAGCCATCGCCGTAGATGACGTTGCCATCGTCACAGCCCTCGTCGGCTTCTTTGCCGTTTTTGCCGCAGATCGCCTTCGCGCACGGAGCCCCGATGCCGCCCGCGCAGACGTAACCCGGCTCGAGCAAGCAGGATGCACTACAGCCATCTCCGGACTTGGCGTTGCCGTCTTCGCACTGCTCGTAGCCCTTGATCACCAAATCGCCGCACTTCGGAATGCATGGTTTGCCCTGCTCCGGGCAGACGAAGCCCGCCTCCACGCTGCACACGCCCGCATTCAGGCTGCAGCCATCGCCCACGACCGCGTTGCCGTCATCGCATTGTTCGTCGGGCGTGCGCACGCCGTTGCCGCAGCCCAAGGGCAAACACGCGGCCCCTGGTGTCGGGCAGACCCAAGAGGCGTCCACCGTGCAGGTCGCGCTGCAGCCATCGGCCGTCGCCGACGGGTTGCCGTCGTCGCATTCTTCACCCGCGTCGAGCGAACCGTCCCCGCAGACCGGGATCGAGATCTTGCGGCACGAATTCTTGCCCGGCTTTCCGCAGATGAAGTTGGCTTCGACAGTCAGACAATCCGACGAACAACCGTCACCACTCACCTTGTTGGCGTCGTCGCAGACTTCGTCGCCCGTTACTTGACTGTCACCGCAAACGACCGTGTTGATGCAGGCCTGGTTCAGAACAGAGCAGTCATACAGTGGGTCTTTGATCAAGCAGTCGGACGAGCAGCCGTCACCGTCTTCGGTGTTGCCATCGTCGCACGACTCGGCAGCCTCGATCACGCCGTCGCCGCACTTGATCGTCGACATGCATTCGCCGCCCGTGGGCGGACACACCGAGTAGTCCTCCTTGGTGCACGCCCCGGAGCACCCGTCGCCGGGCAGAGTATTGCCGTCGTCGCATTCCTCCGCGGCTTGATTGACCTCACCGTCCCCGCAGCCCGGTCCCGGTTCGGGAATGTCGATCGCGCCGCCGTCGGACGAACCGCCGTCTCCAGGCAAATTCAGGGTCGCGCCACTGCCGCCCGTGCCGGGGCCGGCCCCCTGACCGCCACTGCCCGCGTTGAGTGTCGGGTCTTCGCTGCCGCTGACGACCTCCGGTGAGCCGCCGCACGCGACCAAGCCGCACGCAAGGGTCACGGCGGAGAGCCAACCAACGAGTGAAAGACCAAGCAACGAGCTACGCGAACGCATGACTTCTAGGGAGTAACGGAAGCATCCGCGCCCTGCGACAGGGGCAGACGTAAAACAAGTCACACAATGTAGGAGGCACACTTCCGGATAGGGGGCTGCCACCCGCGGCTCGAGCCGTGAATGTCCTCAGCCTCGCAGCAAGTGAGTCGCGAGGAAGTTCACGGTCGTGCGTACGAAGTGTTCACGGTTCGCGCGCTGCATGACCTCGTGTCCTTCTCCGGGAAAGAGCAAGAGGTCCGCCGAGACGCCGCGGGCGCGGGCGGCCGCGACGACTTGCGTGGCTTCACCGAGTGGCACGTTCGAGTCGTTTTCACCATGAACCACCAGCAAGGGCGCGCGCAATCGATCGATTCGATGCATGGGGGACAACTCACGCAGCAGCGCTGAGTCACGCTCCGGGTGGCCATATTTGGGATAGGCTTGGGTTGCGATCCACGGCTCGGTATCGCGATAAAACGTGGCAAAATCGCTCATGCCGCAGATGTCCACGCCGGCGGCGAACAGCTCGGGGTGAAACACCAGAGCCGCGAGTGTCAGGTAGCCGCCATAAGACCTGCCCGCACAGGCGAGCGTGGCAGGCGTGGCGAGCTCGCGCCCGAACAGGAACTGGGCCGAGTCCGCGACATCGCTGATCGCGCCCCAGCGTCGTTCGCGGTTGTCCGCCTCCATGAACGCGCGCCCAAACCCGGACGAGCCCCGGACGTTGGGGGCGAACACGGCAACCCCCGCCGCCGCCAAGGCCTGAAACAGCGGGTTGTAGCTCGGTCGCTCTTGCGACTCGGGACCACCGTGGAGGTGGATGACGGCGGCCGGCGGACCGCCGCGATCACGCGCGGCCGGGTACAACCAGCCGCTGAGCTCGAGCCCGTCACGCGTCTTGAATCGCTCCAGTGTCGGAGTCGCAGCGGGCGCTTGCCAGGTGCTGGGTTGGCTCGTGACCCGGTGCCAGTTGCCATGCGTGATGTCGAGCACGTGCACTGCCTTCGGATGAGTCGGGCCTTCGAGAGTCATGGCCAGCACCTTCCCGTCCTTGGAAAATGCGCCGCCATGCGCGACTGGTTCGGGCAAGAGCAGCTCTCGCGAGTGACCGTTCGCAAGCTCGAGCAATTGGCACTCGCTGCGCCCAGCGCGATTCCAGAGCAGCGCCGCGCTATCGCCCGCAGCCGTCAAGATCAAGTCGTCGAGTTCGGCGTCCGCGTGTTCGGCGATCAACTCGACGCGCCCGAACGAGGCTTGCGAGAGGTTCACCGCGAAGAGCGCGAGGCGGTCGCGCCCGGCGTTGCTGCGCAGGTATGCGGTGGTTCCGTCGGGCGACAGACGCCCGAGATCGGTGGAGCCGAGCTCTTCGTGCACACGCAGTTCACGCTCGCGTCCGTGCTCCAGCTCGATCAGCCACACACTGCGCACGCCTCGCGGCCCGCGCCGAATCAATGCCGTACGCCGCGCGCGATCCACGTCCAGGACGAGCGGTTGACCTCCCGCTGCGATCGGCGTTTGTAGGCCGGACTCGAGGTCATGCAGCAGGGCTTCGCCCGCGTTCCGCTCGGACGTTCGTGCCAGCGCGAGCAGACCTTGGCGGTGTGTCCACGGGCCGAGGTAGCTCGCACCTTCCGTCGCGCCGGACAGGCAGCAAAGGCCGGTGCCATCTGGACGAATGGCCCAGACTTGAGTGCGCGGCGATCCACCGGGCGCGATCGAGAGCGCGATCCACCCGCCCACGACCGACCAATGCGCCTCCTGAACCGGCTCCGGTCCGGTATCGAGCGCGTGTTCGTTCTTGCCATCGACGTCGGACACGAACAAGTGCGGGGTGCCATCGCGATCTGACACGTATGCCAGACGCTGACCGTCGGGTGAAAGGGAGACGGACCAGGCACCAATCGCCGACACGAATCGAGCCGCGTTCATGTGACCCTCATTTCTTGTAGCCAAAGCTCGAGCAGCCCCACTTGCCAGAGCGCGTTGGAGCCCAGGTTGGAACGCAGTGCGTTCGGCTCGGCCAGCAAGCGATCGAGATACGAAGGCTGAAACAAGCCTCGTTCCCGCGCCGCCTGGTTGGTCAGTGCGTCGCGCACGAGGGTGAGCAACTCACCTTCGATGTGCCTGATTCCCGGGACGGGGAAGTAGCCCTTGGGGCGATCGATCACTTGCGCAGGCAGCAATTTGCGGGCTGCGCTCTTCAGTACGCCTTTGCCACCTTCAGCCAACTTCAACTCCGGCGGACACCCTGCGGCGAGCTCGACGAGTTCGTGGTCGAGGAATGGCACGCGGCCCTCCAAGCCCCAAGCCATGGTCATGTTGTCCACGCGTTTCACGGGGTCATCGACGAGCATCACGTTCGAATCCAGCCGCAAAGCCGCGTCGAGCGTCGTCTCCGCCCCCGGCGCGCCCAGGTGTTCACTGGCGAATGCGCGGCTCACGTCACCCGACGCCAGGTATTGCGGCGAAACCATTTCCGTCAGCTGCCGGTGGGTCCAATCGAAAAACACCGAAGCATATGCCGAGAGCGCGTCGTGGCGCGGCACTTGCGCGAGCGGCGGATACCACTCGTAGCCCGCGAACACTTCGTCCGCGCCCTGCCCCGATTGAACCACGGTCACGTGCTTGACCACCTCTTTCGAAAGCAGATAGAACGCCACCGCGTCGTGACTGATCATGGGCTCGCTCATCGCGCGCACAGCGGGGACGACGGCCGGCACCAAGCGCGCGTTGTCGATCCGAATCTGGTGATGCCGCGTACCGAAGGTCTTGGCGATCAGATCGGAGTACTCGAATTCATCGCCGGCCATCCCCCCCGCGGACTCGAAGCCGATACTGAACGTGTTCAGCCCGCTTTGACCCGATTCTGCGAGCAAACCAACGATCAAGCTCGAATCGAGCCCACCCGAGAGCAGCACGCCGATGGGCACGTCGGCGACCATGCGGCGCTTGACGGCAAGCTTGAGCTTTTCGAGCACCGCTTCTTGCCACTCGGCGACGCTACGCGACTGGCTGGGCCGAGTGTAATGCGCGCGCCAATACACGTGATCCAGCTCGCTGCCATCGGGTTCGATCACGCGCACCGTGGCCGGGGGCAACTTGCGGACCGCTTTCAAGATCGTGAGCGGGGCGGGCACCACGGAGTGGAACGACATGTAGTGATGCAGCGCCAAGGGATCGATGGCGGTATCGATGCCGCCGGCCTCGAGCAACGCGGGCAACGTCGAGGCAAATCGCAAGAATTGCGACGTACGCGTCACGTACAGCGGCTTGATCCCGAGGCGATCCCGCGCCATCACCAAGCGACCGGAATCGCGCTCCGCAATCACGAACGCAAACATGCCGAGAAAGCGCGTGACGCAGTTCTTGCCCCAGCGGTGGTAAGCCTTGAGGATGACCTCCGTGTCTGAATTGGAGAAGAAGCGATAGCCGAGCGTCTCCAGTTCGCGCCGCAGCTCGCGGTAGTTGTAGATGCAACCATTGAAAACCAAGGACAAGCCGAGCTCGGCATCGACCATCGGCTGCTCCCCCGCGCGGGTCAGGTCGATGATCGTCAAGCGCCGATGCGCGAGGCCGAGCGACCCACGCTGAAAGCTACCCGCGCCATCGGGCCCGCGATCGGCCATGCGCTGGTTCATGCGCGAGAGCGCGCCGAGGTCGCAAGGTTGTCCATCGAACCGCAATTCTCCCGCAAAACCGCACATTTCAGGCTCCTCTGGCGATCGCTACCGTGGCCACTGTCAGCGCAAGAGCCAAGTGTCTTTGGCCCCCCCTCCGCGTGATGAATTGACGATCAGGCTGCCGGGCCCCGCGACCCGAGTCAGCGCCGCGGGCACGACCAACGGTTCCTTCCCGTAGTAAACGAACACGCGCAAATCGATGTGCCGCGGCTCGAAGTGCCCGTCACTGAACGTCGGGTGCGTCGACAGGGAGATCGTCTGCTGCGCGATCCAGCGGCTCGGCTGCTGTTCGATCAGCTCGCGCGCTTCGGCGAGTTCTTCGTCCGACGCGCGCGGACCCACCACCACTCCGAGGCCGCCGTAACCGTCGACGGGTTTGACCACGAGCTCCTCCAAGTGATCGAGCACGTGTTGCTTTTGCTCCGGATCGGCGCAGTGAAACGTCGGAACTTGCTCGATCAGCGGGTGTTCGCCCAGGTAGTACTCGATGAACTTGGGCACGTACTCGTAGATCGCCTTGTCGTCGGCGATGCCGTTGCCGAGCGCATTGGCGAGGGTGAGATTTCCGGCCCGGACCGCGCGCAGCAGCTCGGGACCGAGGATGCGGCCGTCTTTGCCTCGCCGCTGCCAAAGCGAGTCGTCCATCCGCAAGTACACGACGTCCACTTTTTGTCGCCCGCGCGGGGTGATGCGATACAGCACGTCGCCCTCCACGAGCAGATCGGCAGGCACCGAGAGCGGGATGTCCATCGCCTCGGCCAGCATGCCGTGTTCGAAGGAAGCAGAGTCGTTACTGCCTTCACTGAGCAAGACCAGACAGGGCGCGCCGTCGCCCGTGCGCTCCGGCACAGACTCTTCCAAAGTGCGGCGCAGCAGGGCTGGCACCGTTTCTACGTCCAACAGCGCTTGCCCCGCGTCGAACTCCGGAAACACTTCACGCAGCAGGCGACGGCTCTGCATCGCGTACGCGACGCCGGAGGGCACGCGCACGTTGTCCTCCAGCACCAACCAGCGCCCGTCGCCATCACGCACGATGTCGAAACCGCACACTTGAGTGCGGCGCGCGCTCGCGGGCGCCGCACTGCCCGCGTCGCGCCGGCCGGGCGCGGTATCGACCAACCAACTGGGCACCAAGCCCTCCTTGACGATCGCGCGTTCGCCGTAGATATCGCGCAAGAACGCGTCCAGCGCGCGGGCGCGCTGAGCCGCACCGCCCTCCAAGCGACTCCACTCCTCGCCGTTCAGAATGCGCGGCACGATGTCGATCGGGAACGCGCGCGCGTCCTTGGCGTCGGTCGGGCGGAACAACACGCCGGCCGCACGTGTCTTCTCGCTGAGCTGCTGCGCGCGAGCCCGAAGCTCCGTCGGACTCAAGCCCGACAAAACCTGCATTACGTGCGCATGGCTCGGTCGCGCCTGACCATCCCCGAGTAGCGCCTCGTCATAAGCGGGAGCGCGATAGTCGCGCGCGATCGGCAAGGTCAGCGCATTCACGGTCGGGCGATGCGAGTCTCCGCGCGTTTCGGCCAAGATCAAATCCACGACATCGACGAAGCGGTTGCGCCGGCGCAACGCCTCGCGTTGGCGCGCCGCGGCGCTGCGCGCCTCGAGCGCCTGCTCGCACAGAGCGCGTACTTCATTCTCGTCACCGGCGGCCGCGAGTTCGGGCGCAAGCTCATCCACCATGGCGCGCAGCACCACGCTCGCCGGCACGGATTTCGGCCCGTGCAGATCGACCAGCTCACCCTCGAGTCCGGAGCGTGCCGCTCGCCACATCGCGGCGCGCTGCAGCGTCGGGTGCACATAGGGCGCGGCTCGGCCCCCGAGTTCGAGCGCTTTTTCACGCTGCACGATGGCGCGGAACAGGCCGGCGATCAGCACCACCGTGTCGACCGAAGGGCAGGCGTCACACACGCGCAGTTCGATCGTCGGCACGTGCGCGGACGGGCGGACGTCGAAGTAAATCATGCCTTTGTCGCTGATCGCGCCGCACGCGACCAAATTTTGAACCAAGTCTTCGTACTCGGCGGCGGATTTCAGTGGGCCCGGGCTGCCCGTGGTCGGCCAGCGTGACCAAATCAGCGAGCGGCTGCTGGCATAGCCCGTGTCGTCACCTGCGTGCGAGAAGGGCGAGCTGACCGAGAGCGCCAGCAACGGGGGCAGCCAACGCGCGACGCGGTCGATCAATCGCGCCGCAAGGTCACGATCGGCGATACCGACATGCACCTGCATGCCGCAAATCAGCTGCTCGCGCACGAGCAGCTGGTAGTCCGCGAGCATCCGTCGAAAACGCGGGCTCTCGGTGATGGACACTTCGGACATCGACAGCGGCATGGTCCCCGCCGCCGCCACCCCGATGCCGAGCCCGTGGGCCACGCCGATCAGCTCTGCGCGTTGCGCGAGCAGATTCTGGCGCAGGCCGGCGAGGGTGTCGGACACCGCGCTGTTCGTTTCGACTACGGTGCGTTGTAGTTCCGCGGCGTAGGTGTGGCGCGAGGCAGAGAGCCCATCGAGCACCTCCGCGGCACGCGCCGTCAATTGGCGCGTGCGCAGATCGACGAGGTGAAACTCTTCCTCGACGCCTAGCGTGAGCCGTTCGCTCGCGGCGCCTTCACGGGCGCTCACGAATGACCTCGGCCACGCTCCTGCTTCACGCCGCGAGCGGCGCAAGCCACGACACTGAGCGGGTCGCTGGTGCCAGACTGCCTCGCGGCCGTTTTGCAACGCGCGCCGGAGAAGTCGCGGTTGCGCGAGGTTTCTTCAATTTCAATTGCTGCGAGCGCCACGGTGTGCGGAGCAATGCACAGCCTGGGCCGACCCGTTCGACCTGACTTGACCCGCCCGGAAAGCGCGTGACAACGCCGTGACCGACGCCCCCATGGTTCGGTCACGGCGTCTCGACTTGAGCGCGGCCGAGGCCAATTTCGAACGCCACATTTCGAGCAGGTAGCGGCGACATGTACGGCGCGTGAAATGTCGCATCGCAAGCGCGAACTCCGCGATTAACCGGCAAAAATCAGCGTTTCGCGCTTGACGAGAGCACGTACCGAGTGAGGAATGTGCTGTCACGCTCGGAGCCATCTCCCCGCGATTTGGAACATGCAAAAGCTGACGACCTGGACGAAGTTGATGCTGACCGTGATTGCGGCCGGTTCGACCTTCGGCGCCGTACACACCTACGGCAAGGGCGACTTGCGCCCGCCCCCGCCCAAACCACGCGTGAGCGCCGCCGCGAACTCGAGCTCCGCCGCGCCGGATTTGGCTGGCAGCAGCGCCGCCTCTAGCCCAAAGAGCACGCCGAGCCCGCCCGCGCCAACCGGCCCGCTCACGCGCCCGGTGCGAGTCGCGCTCTCGCAGTGGCCTGGGCACATGGCTCTACTATTCGGGGCCGGCGGCCTGAAAACGCAGCCGTCCTCGATCGCCGCCGCGGAAGAGCTGAATCTCGAGATTCAGTTCATCGAAGACGCGCCGAGCAAGAACGCAGCCCTGCGCAAGGGGGATGTCGATTTCGTGTGGCAGACCGTGGACGAATTACCGATCAGCCTGGGCGAATACCGCAGCGCGGGCGTCGACGCGCGAGCATTCATTCAAATCGACTGGTCGCGCGGTGGGGATGCCTGCATCGCCTCGAAAGACGTCCTGACGGTCGAGAACGTGTACGGGCGGAAATCGGCCATGCTGATGTTCTCCCCCGATCACACCGTGTTCGAGTTCATGGTCAACAACTCGCGCCTGACGCCGGAGCAAGTCGCAGACGTGCGCAAGGCGGTCAAGTTCTCACTCGACGATCCGACCTATGCACGCACGCTGTTCAAGCAGGGCAAGGTCGATGTCGCGTGCTTGTGGGAGCCTGACGTGACATTGGCGTTGGAGGAGCGCCCCGGGTCGCACCGGTTGTTCTCCACCGCTGATGCCACCGAGCTCGTGGCCGACGTGCTCGTCGCTCGTCAGGATTTTCTGGAGGCGCAGCCCGCGCTGGCCGAAAAACTCGCGCGCGTCTGGTTCAAGTCGGTCGAGCAAGCGAATCTCAATCGACCGGCCGCCGCCAACTTGATTTCGACCGTCGCTTCGCGCTTCCGCGACGAGCTGGGTTACGACAAAACACTCAAAGCCCTGGCTTGGGCGCGCTGGACGGAGCTCTCCGACAACGTGCGTTTCTTCGGTCTGGATGGCTCGGCGCCCGCGTTCGACCGCGTGTACAACCAAGCCGACTCGATTTGGATCAGCTACCCCGAGGCCGCGATCAAGGACCGCTTCGCGCCCGCCATGCTCCGCAACGACACCGCCGTGCGCAGCGTGTGGACGGCCGCGGGCAAGCCTGCCGCGCGCAGCGCCGAGGATTTCAATCCCGCAATCGCCAATAGCGGCGCGGCCCTGTTCACCAAACCCGTCTCGATCAACTTCCCGAGCAGCGGCAATGAGCTCTCCGCGGAGGCCATCGCCGTGATCAATCGTCAGATCTTGCCGCAGCTGGAGATTGCGGGCGGCATGTCCGTGCGCGTCGAAGGCAATACCGACGGCGTTGGCGAGCGCAGCGCCAACCAAGCTTTGAGCGAGAAGCGCGCGGCGGCGATCGTGGAGTATTTGATCTCACGCGGTGTGCCCCGTTCGCGCGTCGTGGCCCGCGGCAATGGCGCGAGCAAGCCCGTGGCCCCCAACGCGACCGCCGACGGCCGCGCGCTGAACCGCCGCACTGACGTGCTCTTCATTCGCGGAGCGAAATAGCCCATGGCCGATGCCCAGCTGTCCCCCACTAGCTACCTCAAGTACGCCTTCAAGGACCAACACAACTTGGTGGTCCTGTTCGGTGCGGCCTGTTTTTCTGCGGCGTTTGCCTCGCCCTTGCCGTTGCTCGCGGCCCTGGGCGGTGAGCTGCTTTGGCTGCTGGTCGGGCCCCGCTTACCGGCGTTCCGCGACTGGGTCGATGGGCAGCTCAGCGCGCAGTACTTGGCGCGCGCCGAGACCGCGATCGACGGCGCGCTCGCGGAACTGTCCGAAGATGAGGCCGAACGTTTTCGAGCCCTGAGCCGCAACGCGACGGAGCTGGTAGCCGGTGTTCGGGAACGCTTGCCCCCGCGCCAGCTGCAGCTCGGGTTACACGCTTTGTTGGAGCTACGCCGCACGTTCCTCGACTACTTGTTCTTGAACCAGCGCGTGGAGGCATTGGTCGACTCCACGCCCCAGGCCGACATGGAGGCGGAAGCAGCTGCGTTGCAAGAGTCGTACAGCGCCGAGCGCGAGCTCACCGTGCGCATGACCATTCGCAAGTCGCTCACGGCACTGCAGCGGCGAATCAGCCAACAAGCCGCGCTCGGCAGCGTGCGCCGAAACATCGCGCTGCGCTTGGAGATGCTGGAGAAGGCGCTGCCCCAACTCAAGAGCCGGATCGCCGACCCCGCGTTCGAGCTATTCGCCCCGGAGGTCGACAGCGCGCTCGCGGATGTCGGGTCGGCCGAGACGCTGGAACTCACGGTCGACGAGATTTTCGACCAGGCTCCCGCGAGCTCACTGACTTGAGCGGCTCACCGATCCACGGCGTCGAGCTTCACGATGCCGGTATCACCCTTGACGCCATAGGCGATGCCCTGCGCGTAGCGCGGATCTTCGAGCAGCGTCGCGACGTATTCGCCGACTTGCTGGGGAGGCAACGGCGCGCCGAAACCGGCCAAGAACTCGCTCACACTCACACCCTTTTTCTTGGCGTACGTTTCGGCCGCTGAGCGTCCATGCTCGGTCTCGCCGATCATTTGCTGCGGCACGAGCGCTTGCACCGTAATGCCGAGATCGAGCTCTTTGGAAACGCCCGCCGCGTATTGCGCCATGAACCACAGCATGCGCTTGGCACCCGCGTAGCCACCGGACAGCGGCGAGCCGTTGACCGCAGCACCGCTGGAGGTCAGCAGCACTCGGCTGCCCTTCGTGAGTGGCAGGCGCAACGCATGCTGCAGCCAGTGAAAACCTGCCTTCACGTCGTTGTTCCAGCTTCGGCTGAAGCCCTCCCAAGTTTGCTCGTGAAGCGGGCCAAGCCCGGGGGTTGCGCCCGCATTGAGCAGCAATAGCGTCGGTCGCACGTCCCCAATCACCCGCTGTGCAAGCGCTTCATCGCTCACGTCACCTCGAATCACTTCCACGCCGAGCCGGCTCGACACGTCCTCCAAGCGCTCGAGGTCGCGCCCGACGACGGTCACGTGCGCGCCGCGCGCCACGAGTGACTCCACCATCGCCAGCCCCAAACCGCGATTGCCGCCGGTCACGACGGCCTTTTGGCCCTTCAGTTGTTGCATCCTTGGCTCCTTTCCCCCAAAAGACGATCGAGGGTGGCGAAAGGATGCGCGACCAGCGCAGAAAACGTTCGCTAACCCGAAGCGGGTCGTGGCAAATCGGCGTGCGCGAGTTCGAGCACCGTGGAGACTACCGCGTCCAAATTGACGGGCTTGACCAGGTGCGCATCGAAAGCCAGCGCACCGCAAGGTCGGAGTTCGTTGTAACCGGTGACAGCCACGAACTTGCAGGCTGCAAGTTCAGGACGACCCCGCAATATGTCCAGCAGCTGAAAGCCATCCATGCCCGGCAGGCCGATATCGAGCAGGGCGATGTTCGGTCGGAAAGTAATGGCGAGCGGAATGGCCTCCGGCCCGTCGTGAGCAACTCGCGTCTCGTGCCCTTCGCGCTCCAGGACCATGGCCAGCAGCTGCGCCGAGTCCTCGTTGTCGTCGACGATTAACACTCGCCGGACGTCCGAAAGCTTACGCGTCCCAGAGCTGCGACGACTGTTCATGGCAGTGGCAGGATTGCCCCAGCTTGCTTGCGCCGCAAGCAAGAACGCCCCAACTTAGAATCCGCGAGCAACAATCGTGGCTGCGTTGTCAGCAGTGCTCGCAGGCCCCTCAGAGTGTGGCGGAATGGCACGAGTTAGACGCGCTAAGTGCTTGATAACACGGTCTAAATGTCATGGCTCGGCGACGGATATGGCGGCACGCATTCTGCAATAATGCGACGCAATGGCTTTGACTCAATCGGTCAGCCCCGCTGGCGTCGATAAGACGTCCAGCGGCATCGCTGGCTTCGATCAAATCACGGGCGGCGGGCTCCCCCAGGGGCGCTCGACATTGATATGCGGCGGCCCCGGTTCCGGAAAGACGATCTTCGCGGTCGAGTTCCTGGTGCGCGGAGCCGAGCTCGGCGAACCCGGCGTGTTCATCACCTTCGAAGAGTCGGTGCGTGATCTTTCGCTCAATGTCGCCTCTCTCGGCTTCGACCTGGCTCGGCTGCAGGAGCAGAAGTTGCTCGCCGTCGACTACGTGCACCTCGATCCCGCCGAGATCGAAGAGGCGGGTGGCTACTCTCTCGACGGTCTGTTCGTCCGGCTTGCGCACGCACTCGATTCGATCGGCGCGAAGCGGGTCGCGATCGACACGCTCGAGGTGCTGTTCAGTACCCTGAAGGACGATTCGGTCGTGCGCGCCGAAACGCATCGCCTGTTCCGCTTCCTCAAGGAACGCGGGGTGACGGCGGTCGTCACCGCCGAGGCGGGTGAAGACAGTCTGACCCGTCAGGGGTTGGAAGAGTACGTGTCCGATTGCGTGGTGTCGCTCGGGCAGAGCGTCTTCGACCAGTCGACCACACGCCATTTGCGGATCGTGAAGTACCGAGGCTCGAGCCACGGTACCAACCAATATCCGTTCTTGATCGACGACACGGGCTTCTCGGTCGTTCCGGCCACTAGCCTGCAGCTGGACTACCAGGTGAGCGACGACCGAGTTTCATCGGGTATCGCTAGCCTGGATGGCATGCTCGGCGGCCACGGTTTTTTCCGGACCAGCACGATCTTGGTTTCCGGCTCGGCAGGCTGCGGCAAAAGCATTTTGGCCGCCAACTTGGCGAACGCGACCTGCGCGCGCGGGGAACGCTGCATGCTGTTTGCCTTCGAGGAGTCCCCTTCGCAGATCGTGCGCAACATGCGCTCCGTCGGGCTCGATCTGCAAAAGTGGCAGGATCAAGGACTGCTCCAGCTGCGCGCGACGCGCCCGAGCCTGTACGGCCTCGAGATGCACCTGGTCGCGATGCACAAGGCGATCGCCGATTTCAAACCGAACGCGGTCATCCTCGACCCCATCTCGAGCTTCATGTCTTCCGGCACGCCTCATCAGATCAAAGCCATGCTCGTGCGGCTCTTCGATTGGTTGAAGTCGCAACAGATCACTGGCCTCGTCACCTGCCTCACGACGCCCTTGAACCGCGAGCAAACCGACATCGGCATCTCTTCGCTAATCGACACTTGGATCGAGGTGCGAGATCTGGAAGTCGCGGGCGAGCGCAACCGCGCGCTGTACCTGCTGAAGTCGAGAGGGATGAGCCACTCCAATCAAGTGCGCGAGTTCGTCATCTCGAACAGCGGCGTATCGCTCGCTGACGTCTACTCGAGCGCCGACGGCGTGCTGATCGGTTCGGCGAAGGTCGCCGAAGGCCACCGACGCGCGCGGGAGGAGCAAGAAGCGGCCGCAGACGCCGAGCGCAGCCAACGCTTGCTGGATCTGAAGAAGCAGACCTTGGAAGCGCAAATTGCCGCCCTTCGCGCCGAATTCTCGGCGCAAGAGCAGGAGACACTCCGCCGCCTACGAGGCAGCCGAGAGAGAGACGAGGCCGCGCGCAGCGATCGAGAGAGCTTGTCTCAGTTGCGTACCGAGTCTGGCAACCGACTGAACAGGAACGGAGGTCCGACGTGACCATGACCGACAACCCGACCCGAACAAAAACGCCTCGCCCTATGTCAGTGAATGCACCTACTCCGGAAGAAGACGATACGGAACGTTGGAACTTACGCCTCTACGTCGCCGGCGAGACGCCGAAATGCGTGCAAGCCTTCCAACACCTGAAGCTGATTTGCGAGGAGCACTTGCAAGGGCGGTATACAATCGAGGTCATCGACCTGTTGAAGAACCCTACCCTCGCGCAGGGCGATCAGATTATCGCTATCCCCACGCTAGTGAGGCAATTGCCACCACCGGTAAAAAAGATCATCGGGGATCTCACCAACACCGAGCGCGTGGTAGTGGGTTTAAACCTCGTTCCGATCAAGCCAGAAACCCGACGTGCCAAGTGACGAAACCCAGACCGTCGACCGTAGCCTTCGAGACCGCCATAGAGCAGGCGGGTTCGGAGCGCTACGAGTTGCGTCTGTACATCGCAGGCACTACGCCCGCATCGAGCAAGTCGGTCGAAAACTTACGCGCCATTTGTGAAGAGCACCTCAAGGGGCGTTACGAGCTGCTGGTGATTGACGTGTTCCAGCAACCCGTGCTCGCCAAGGACGAGCAGATCATCGCCGTGCCTACGCTGATCAAGAAAATTCCCGCTCCGCTCCGTCGCATCGTGGGAGACTTGTCGAACGAACAGCGCGTGCTCGTAGGTCTGGATCTGAAACCGAAGGAACATGGCCAAGCAGGCGTCCCCCCCCGAAGCGGCTGAGCCTGAGCTGGACGTGCAAGCGCTGCTGGCCCGGCTGGAAGAAGCCGAGTCCACGCTTGCTGCGATCCGCGACGGTCACATCGAGGCCTTGGTCGTCTCCTCCGACCAGGGGCCGAAGGTGTACGCGCTCGAGGGCTCCGAACATCGCTACCGTCGCTTGGTCGAGACGATGAGTGAAGGCGCGCTACTGGTCAGCGCGGGGGGCGTGATCTTGTATTCGAATGCGGCCTTCGCCGACATGGTGGCCGCACCGCTCGAGCGCGTGATTGGCAAAACGCTGTCCGAGTTCGTGGTGCACCGACAAGAGCACCTGCTCGCGGCCCTGCTCGAAGGCGCCGGCGCCCGCGCCGGCTCGGGCGAGCTGATGTTGTGCGGCGCGGTCGGGAGCGAGCGCCCCGTTTATCTGTCAGTGGCAAAGAACAGCCCTGCCGAAGAGCCGGGCATGTCCGTGATCGTGACTGACCTCACGGAGCAGAAGCGCAATCAGCAAATCGTGGCTTCTGAGCGTTTGGCCAACGCGATCTTGGAACAGAGCGCCGAGCCCATCATCGTGTGTGACGTCAACGGCGTGATCATGCGCGCCAGCGGTGCCGCGCGCACGATCGCCGGCTCACGCGTGCTGCGTCGTCATTTTTTTCACGCCTTCCCGTTCCAAACGGCGGAAGGCGAGCAAGAGCACCCCGTGCTCGCCGCGCTCCGCGGGAACACCACCGCCGGGCGTGAAATGACCTTGGCCATCGGCGGGCGCCCGGTGCAGTCCTTTTTGTGTACCGCTGCGCCCCTGCTCGATGAAACCGCAAAGATCCTGGGCTGCGTGGTGGCCCTGGTCGATATCTCGGATCGCAAACGCGTCGAGGCGGCGCGCAGCAGCCTGCTCGATGCCGAGCGCGCCGCGCGCGCCTCCGCCGAGCACGCGCGCGGTGAAGCCGAAGCCAGCAGCCGTGCGAAAGACGAGTTCTTGGCCACCGTCTCGCACGAGCTGCGGACGCCGCTCAACGCCATGCTCGGCTGGTCACAGCTGCTGACCAACAACACCCTCCCGCCCGAAAAGCTCGCTCACGCGCTGGAGGTCATTCAACGCAATGTGCTGGCCCAATCGCGCTTGGTAGAAGACTTGCTCGACGTCTCGCGCATCGTCTCCGGACAGATGCGCCTCGACGTACAAACCTTCGAGCCGATTCGCGTGGTCGGCGCGGCCATCGAAAGCGCCAAGCCCGCAATCGAGGCCAAACACATTCGCCTCGAAGTCGACCTCGATCCGAGCGCCGGAAATGTGCTCGGCGACGCCACGCGCGTGCAGCAGATCGTTTGGAATCTGCTCTCCAACGCCACGAAGTTCACGGGCCAAGACGGCAAGATCACGGTGCGCGTCGCCCGCGTGGCCGGCAGCGTCGAAATCGTGGTCGGCGACACCGGGCAAGGCATCGAGGCGGAGTTCTTGCCGTTCGTGTTCGATCGCTTTCGGCAGGCCGATGGCAGCTTCGCGCGCCGCCACGGCGGCCTCGGCCTCGGCCTCGCCATCGCGCGCCACCTCGTCGAACTGCACGGCGGGACGATCAAGGTCGAAAGCCCCGGCCCCAATTGCGGCTCGACGTTCATCGTCAGCCTGCCCTACGCCGGTTCGCGCAACTCTCCCTTGCCGTGGGCGGGCAGCGCGCCAGTGCTCGACTTCGAACCGCCGAGTCGACTCGCCGCCCCCGAATTGCGCGGCATTCGGGTGTTGGTCGTCGACGACGACGACGACTCGCGCGATTTGGTCGTGAGCATTTTGGAAAAGTGCGAGGCCATCACTTTCTCCGCCTCCTCCGCGGAGCAAGCCCTGTCCATCATCGTGCGTGAACGGCCCGACGTGCTCGTCTCCGACATCGGCATGCCCGGGATGGACGGCTACGAGCTCGTGCGCGCCATTCGCGCGCTCCCGGACGAACGCGCGCAACGCGTGCCCGCGGTGGCCGTCACGGCCTATGCGCGCCAAGAAGACCAACGCCGCGCGCTGGCCGAGGGCTTTCAGCTGCACGTGGCGAAACCGATCGAACCCGCCGCGTTCGCGCTCGCGGTCGCACGCCTGTCGCGCACCGGCCAAGCCGTCGTCAGCCACTGACGCCCCGGGCTTCGACGCGCAACTTTTCGGTTGCGCGTCCAATCGTGCGCACGCAATATGCAACCTGGGAGTTGCCTATGCCGATCAGCCCAAGCAATGAAATCAGAAAACAAATTTTGCTGTCCGCGGCGCGCCCCCGAGTGTGGCGCGCCATCAGCAGCGGGGCCGAGTTCGGGCAGTGGTTCGGAGTGCGGCTGCAGGGTGAATTCCAAGCAAACGTCGTCACCTTCGGGCAAATCACCCATCCAGACTACGAGCACTTGAAGTTCGAGATGCACGTAGTCGAGATCCGGCCCGAGCGTTACTTCTCGTACCGCTGGCGGCCGTACGCGATCGACGCAAACAAAGACTATTCGGCCGAACCGATGACCCTGGTCGAGTTCACGCTGGACGACGCGCCCGACAACAACCGCACCCTGCTCACGATCGTGGAATCCGGATTCGACGGGATCCCCGAGGCTCGCCGCGCCGAAGCATTCCGCATGAACGACGGCGGTTGGTCGGCGCAGCTCGAGAACATCGCGCAGCATGTCACCGGCTCGTAGCCGCGCGCTCAAACTCAGCGACGCCGCGCCGCTGTTTGCCGCATTGGGAGACGAAACGCGACTCAAGCTCGTATCTCGTCTGTGCAACGAGGGCCCACTGTCCATCGCGCGCCTGAGCGAAGGCACCGACGTCACACGCCAAGCCGTCACCAAGCACCTGCGCGCCCTGGCCCACGCCGGCCTCGTGCACGACACTCGCCACGGCCGCGAACGGATCTGGGAACTCGAGCCCAAACGCATCGAAAAAGCCCGCGAACACCTGGCTCAAATCTCCCAGCAATGGGACGCCGCCCTGGACCGCCTCCAAGCCTTCCTGCGCGAGAATCCCTGACCCGACCCCGGCTGCGGTCCTTCTTACCCGCGCCACACCCGGGGTGCGGTCACTTCGTACACTTCGTACCCATCCTCCGTGAGGGTTTTTGGGTTAGCGGGCGCGGCGCGAGCGGGGCGGCGCGTAGCTCGTTCGACGACTTGCGCGCATCGAGGCTGCGTCCGCGACGCGGAAGGCGGTGACGGTTGGACGGTGGCGCGCGAGCATCAACAATCAATCATCCGGCAGCGCCGGCAGCGCCGGCAGCGCCGGCAGCGCCGGCAGCGCCGGCAGCGCCGGGAGTCACGCGGTCGAGGATCACGATTTTTTGCCAGATGGTGCGCGAGAGGTTGACGGCGAGTTCTTCGACCGCGCTCGCCGCGGAAACGGTTACGGGGTCGTCGAGTTCTTGCACGTAGAGCGCCGCGACTTTACTGATGATGGCGAGTAGCTCGGTCGAGTAATCGAGGTAACGCGTGAGTTCGAACGCGCTCATCGTGCGCTCGGGCGAGGATGGCGTGCGCGGACCGCCCGCGACGCTGCGCTCGGGATCTTTGGTGAGCTGGTGCATGTCCACGATGTGCGCGAGGGAGCGCAGCACGTGCAGAGCGGCTAGCGCGCGTTTGCGCTTGGCGCGCGTTTCGAGGCCGAGCAGGAAGTACACGGCGACGCCCACGAACACGAGGTCGTTGACCATGGCCTCGAGGCTCTGCACCCAATCGGCCCAAGTGAGCGGGCCGCTCGCCCCGCGGAGCGTGGCCGCAGCGGCAAGCACGACCGCGAGCAAGACCAGAATTGCGAGCGCGATGCCAAGTCGCAATGGTTGGTTGGGCGTGGCGAGCCAGGCCGAGAGCGCGCGAGCTTCGCGCGTGACCTGCGTCAGCTCTTGGGCGAGTTTGGCCAGCCCGGCTCCGGGAAAACGCTCCTCGATGCGGCGCTCGAGGCGGCTCGCGGTCTCCACGATCTGCTCGGAGTCGAGCTTTCTAAACATGGCTCGAAAAGCGTACTCCAAAGCGCGAGCGGACAGTGTAGGTCTATGGCGCTTCGGCCCACGGGGTGGAGCGCCGGTCGCGATTGTCGCTCGCGCTCTTTGCCCCTGGCGACGCGCTTCGGCTAGCTTCACGCTAGAGGCAAGATGGCTGAACGAATCCAAACTGCAGGCGTCATCGGAGCAGGCGTGATGGGTAGCGCAATCGCCGCGCACTTTGCGGGCGCGGGCATTCGCACGCACCTGCTCGACATCGTACCGCCCAATCTGAAGCCGGAAGAGGCGGCGAACGCCAAGGCCCGCAACCGCTTCGCGGATGGCGGCTTGGAAAAAGCGCTCAAAGCCAAACCGGCGGCGTTTTTCACGCCCGATGCGGCGCGCCTCGTCACCACGGGCAATCTCGAAGATCATCTGGAGCGCCTGAAAGAGTGCGATTTGATCGTCGAAGCGGTGATCGAAGACCTAGAGATCAAGCGCAAGCTATTCGCGAAGATCGCGCCCTACGTGCGCCCGAATGCGATTTTGGCGTCGAACACGAGCGGGCTGAGCATTGCCAGCATGACCGAGGTGCTGCCGCCGGAGCTCAAGTCACGCTTCTTGGTGCTGCACTTCTTCAATCCCGTGCGTTACATGCGCTTGCTCGAGGTCGCGAAAGCGCCCGAGACGGACCCGGCCGTGATGCAACGCATGACTGAGTTCGGTGAGTTTTTGGGCAAAGGCGTAATCGACGCCAAGGACACGCCCAACTTCGTCGCCAACCGCATCGGCGTGTACTCGATGATGCTGACCATGCATCAAATGCTCGAGACCGGCTTGAGCCTCGAGGCCGTGGACAAGATCACGGGCAAGCCCATGGGCAGGCCGAGTAGCGCGGCGTTCGGCACCGGTGATTTGGTGGGCATCGATACGCTGGTGCACGTGGCCAAGAACTGTTTCGACTCGCTGACGAAAGACGAAGCGCGCAGCACCTTCGAGGTGCCGGAATTCGTGCGTGATTTGGTCGCGGCCGGGAGGCTCGGGCGCAAGACTTCGGGCGGCTTCTACAAGAAGACCGCGAGCGACTTGCTGGTGTACGACGTGAAGACCAAAGACTATCGCCCGCAAGAGAAGGTGCGCTTCGATTCGCTGGGCGCGATCAAGAACGAGGAAGATCCGAAGAGGCGCTTGGCCAAGCTGGTGAACGCGCCGGATGCGGCAGGCAAATTCGCCTGGGGCGTGCTCTCGCGCACGCTCGTGTATAGCGCGCGGCGTTTGGGTGAGATCGCCGACGACATCGTGAGCATCGACCAGGCCATGCGTTGGGGCTTCAACTGGGACTTGGGCCCGTTCGAAGCGTGGGATGCGATCGGCGTTCCTGAATCGGTCACGCGGATGAAGCAAGAAGGCCTCGCCGTTCCGGAGTGGGTCGAGAACATGCTCGCCTCCGGACGCACTAGCTTCTATGCGGGCGGCCCCGCGGCGCCTACGTATTACGACGCCAAAGCGAAGGGCGCTCAGGCCGTACCCCGCGGCGCCAAGCAAATCAGCCTGCCCGCGCTGAAGAGCGACCCCCAGCGGCTAGTCAAAAAGAACTTCGGCGCTTCGCTCGTGGATTTGGGCGACGGCGTGCTGGGCGTCGAGTTTCACACCAAGCTGAACACGCTCGACAACGACGTGATCGCGATGTTGGGTGAAGCGGCCGAGGTCGCCGAACAGAGCTTCCAAGCCGTGGTCATCGGCAATTCCGGCGAGCACTTCTGTGCGGGCGCGAACCTGATGCTGATCGCGATGGCCGCGCAACGAAAAGCCTGGAGCGAAGTCGAAGCCGTAGTCGCCAACCTGCAGAACGCCATGCAACGCTTGCGCTACGCCAAGGTGCCGGTCGTAGCCGCGCCATTCCAGTACACGCTAGGCGGCGGCGCGGAGGTGGCAATGGCCGCGGACGCCTGTCAGGCCCACGCCGAGACCTACATGGGCTTGGTCGAAGTGGGCGTAGGGCTCGTGCCTGCGGGTGGGGGTTGCCTCCGCATGGTCGAGCGTTACACTAGTGATCTGGCAGGCGTCAGCGGAGTGGATCTGCTGCCGTTCATCGGCCAGGCTTCGCTCAACATCGCCATGGCCAAGGTGGCCACCAGCGCGGAAGAAGCCAAATCGCTGAAATACTTGCGGCAAACGGACGGCATCTCGCTCAACCCGGCGCGGCTCTTGTTCGAGGCGAAACAGCGGGCGCTCGGCCTCGCGGGCGCCGGCTACCGCCCGCCGCTCCCGCCGCTCTTGCCCGCCGCCGGCTACGACGCGGAGAAGACGATTGGCGCCCGAGTTTGGGCCATGGTCGAAGGCGGCTTCGCTTCGGCGCATGACGCGTTGATCGCCAACAAGGTCGCACACATCCTGTGCGGTGGCCCGGTCGCGGCCGGGACGCTCTTGCCCGAGCAGCACTTCCTCGATCTGGAACGTGAAGCGTTCCTCTCCCTGTGCGGCGAGCCCAAGAGCCAAGAGCGCGTGCAGTTCATGTTGATGAACAACAAACCCCTCCGGAACTGATCCGAGTCGCTGATTAGAGGTAAGAAAATGGCATTCCCCCTCAATGTGATCGTTGCTTCGGCGGTGCGTACGCCGGTCGGGCGCGCGCTCAAAGGCACGCTGCGCAGCACGCGGCCGGAAGATTTGGCGGCGGCCGCCATGGTGGCCGCGCTCGAGCGCGTCCCCGGCCTGAAAGCGGAAGACGTCGACGACGTGATCCTCGGCTGCGCCATGCCGGAAGCGGAACAGGGCCTGAACATCGCGAGAAACGCGGTGTTCTTGGCAAAATGGCCGAACAGCGTGCCGGCCGAGACGATCAACCGCTTCTGTTCGAGCGGCTTGCAAGCGATCGCCCATGCGGCGCTCAGCGTGCAGGCCGGGCTCACTCAGGTGTCGGTCGCGGGTGGCGTCGAATCGATGTCGATGGTGCCGATGAGCGGCAACAAGGTGAGCCTGAATCCGAAGCTCATGGACGAGTTTCCGGAGGCGTACATCGCCATGGGTCACACCGCCGAGCGCGTCGCACAGCGCTTCGACGTCAGCCGAGCCGCCCAAGACGAGTTCGCCGTGCGCTCCCATGAGCGGGCGTTGGCTGCGATCGCGGCGGGCCGCTTCAACGACGAGATCGTGCCCGTGAGGGCCCGCGTGTTGGAGGGCAGCGCGGTCTCCGAGCTGGAGTTCAAGATCGATGAATGCCCGCGCCCGGGCACCACGCTCGAAGTACTCGGTAAACTGAAGCCCGTCTTCAAGCAGGGCGGCTCGGTGACGGCTGGCAATAGCTCGCCGACGAATGACGGCGCGGCGGCCACGGTGCTGCTCTCGGATCGCAAGGCCAGCGAGCTGGGCGTGAAGCCGCTCGGTTACGTGCGCGGCTTCGCGTTGGCCGGCGTCGATCCGGACATCATGGGCATCGGCCCCGTGCCGGCGATTCGCAAGCTGCTCGCGCAGACGGGCCTCACGATCGCCGACATCGACTTGTTCGAGATCAACGAGGCGTTCGCGGCTCAAGCCGTGTATTGCGGCCGCGAGCTGGGCGTCCCGGACGACAAACTGAACGTCAATGGCGGCGCGATCGCGCTCGGGCATCCCCTCGGTTGCACGGGCGCCAAGCTGACGGCCACGCTGCTGCACGAGCTGCGTCGTCGGGGCGGCCGCTTGGGCATCGTTTCGATGTGCATTGGCGGCGGGATGGGCGCCGCCGGCTTGTTCGAAGTCTGAGCAGGCCGGCCGCGTGAGCCGCGGCAACGGGCAGCGGCTCACGGCTCGGACACGCGCTCAGATCGTCACGGAAACGGTGTCACGCGCGCGATAAAGCTCCCAGAATTCGTCGGCGATGGTCGAGGCTTCGAGCGTGGCATTGCCGGTGTCCCAAGCGGTGCCCTTCACGAGCCCCGTGACGACGACTTCACCCACGTAAACCCCATCGGGCTGCAGGCTCTTGCTGAGCAGGCCCACGGTCTTGTGTTGTGCGGCTTTGCCGATGGCCAACCCCTGTGCGCCCCATTGAGTCGCAGCGGCGTCCACGGCTGGGTCGAAAAACGAGAGTCCACCGCCGGTGACGAGCAACCCGCCCTTCTGCGCCTTGAGGTCGGGCAGCGCGGCTTGCACCGCGGTGATCAAGCCGTGCACCGACACGTTCAAGATCGCGCGTAGCTCGTCGATGACCGCGGTCTTCAGGTCGCCCGCGCCCCCGCTGTATGCGTTCCAGTGCAACACTTTGATCGGTCCGAGGCTGGCGCGCACATCCGCGATCAGTTTTTTCACTGCGTCGACGTCACCCAGATCGCTGGGGAACGCCTTCACGTCGATCTTCTCTGCCGACAGTTTTTGCGCAGCCGCGTTCAGCCGCTCGGCATTGCGCGCCACGATGGCGACGCGGTAGCCCTCCTTTGCAAAGCGACGCGCCACCGCGTCCGAAATCCCGACTCCGTAGCCACAAATGACGATGGTTTCAGCCATGGTGCAGGGTTAGCACCGGTTGCTGTAAATTGAGCGCGGAGACCGCAGAAAGGAGCCCTTCATGCCCCCGACCCACCTAGACCGTGCTCGAGCCTATTTCGCCGCCATCGAGGCCCGAGCTGACTTATCGCCTCACTTTTGCGAAGACGTCTTGCAGCGCGAGTTCCCGAACCAACTCGTGCGAGACGGTGCGACCCGAGATCTGCGCGCATTGCTGGAGGGGCAGCAGAAGGGCCAGCGCGTGCTCGTGTCCGAACGGTACGAGATCGTGGACTGCTTGGAGGCCGGCGAGCGCTTGGCGCTGGAGGTGATTTGGACGGGCACGCTGGCGATACCGTTGGGCAGCCTTCCGGTCGGCGGGCAGATGAAGGCGCATTTCGGCGTGTTTCTGACGTTTCGCGATGGGCGCATTGCCCGACAGCACAACTACGATTGCTTCGACCCGTTCTGAGCGCGCCCGCGGGCCGGTCGTGCTCGCGCAGTAAAAGAAAAAAATGTCGCCTGAGTTGTCGATTCGCACCCGCTCCCATTCGCCTTCGATGGGAACCGCAAACACGAGCTCGCTCGATCTCACGAGTGACTCGCGAAAGGAACGAACCGTGAAATACCTACTGTTGATCTACGATACCGAAAAGCGTTGGGAGTCGGGCTACGAGAAGATGGAACTTGCCGAATACGGGGCGTTCGGCAAAGAGTTTTCCGCGCAGATCTTGGGTGGGCATGCCTTGAAACCGACCTCGACCGCCACCACGGTGCGCGTGCGTGACGGCAAACGGCTGACCACCGACGGCCCGTTCGCCGAAACCAAAGAGCAGCTGGGCGGCTACTACTTGGTGGAAGCGGCGGACTTGGACGAAGCGCTGGGCATTGCCGCCAAGATTCCAGGCGCGCGTCATGGCTCGATCGAGGTGCGCCCGCTGATGATCTTCGCGTGACCGATCTCGATCGCCTGTACCGTGCGGAGTGGGGACACCTGCTTTCGTCGTTGATCCGTGCCTTCGGCGACTTCGATGTCGCCGAAGAGGCGCTGCAAGAGGCGTTCGCGGCGGCCGTGGTCGACTGGGCCGTGGCGCCGCCGAACAACGCACGCGCCTGGCTCTACGGCACCGCACGGCACAGGGCGATCGACCGCATTCGTCGGCGCGCTCGGTCACAGACGCTGCTGGCCGAGCTCGAGCCCTTCGACGAGCGGCATTTGTGGTCCACAGAGCCGAGCCACGCAATCCCGGACGAGCGGCTGCGTTTGATCTTTACCTGTTGTCATCCAGCCTTGGCCGCCGAAGCGCAAGTCGCGCTCACACTACGTACCCTCGGCGGGCTGACCACCGAAGAGATCGCGCACGCATTCTTGGTGCCCACCGCCACGATGGCGCAACGGCTCGTGCGAGCCAAGTCCAAGATCCGCGAAGCTGCCATTCCCTACGCGATCCCCGAGGCCCCCGAGCTACCCGAGAGGCTAACGGCGGTGATGGCCGTGTTGTACTTGATATTCAACGAGGGCTACGCGGCGGCGCAGGGCGAACAGCTGCTGCGCCGCGTGCTGACCAGTGAGGCCATCGAGCTGACCCGACTCTTGCGCGCGTTGCTCGACACGCGCCTCGGCTGCGTGCCCCCCGAGGTCGACTCGCTCTTGGCGTTGATGCTCCTGCACGACGCGCGGCGCGAGACCCGCGTCGCCGAAGACGGCGAGCTCGTGTTGCTCGAGGACCAAGACCGCAGCCGTTGGGACCAAGCCGAGATCAGCGAAGGCTGCGCGCTCTTGCGCGGTTCACTCGAACGCGCGCGCCCCGGCAGCTACGCGTTGGAAGCGGCGATCGCGGCGGTGCACGCCGAGTCAGCCCGGGCCGAAGACACCGACTGGGCGCAAATCGCTGGACTGTATGCGCGCTTACTCGACCTTCACCCATCGCCCGTGGTGGCGCTGAACCACGCGGTCGCGGTCGCGCTCTCCGGCAGCTATCCGTCGGGTCTGGCCCTGGTCGACGCGCTCGAGCCAGACCTCGCCGGCTATCACCTGTGGCACGCCGCGCGGGCCGACCTGCTGCGCAGGCTCGGCCGAGCGGACGATGCCATCGTCAGCTATCGGCGCGCCTATGCGCTGGCCAGCAATGCTTCGGAGCTGCGCTTCTTGGCGCGCCGGCTCATGCAGCTCGGCGCGCCGCCGATCAGCTGAGGGCTTCCGCGCTGACGAGGCGATAGCCGACGCCGAGCGTGGTCAAGATACGCGTCGGGCGCGCCGGATCTTTCTCGATCTTCGTGCGCAGGAGCTTGATGTACACGCGCAGGTAATGCACTTCGTCGACGTGCTCGGCGCCCCACACCGCGCGCAAGATTTGCCGGTGGGTGACCACGCGATCGGCGTTGCGTGCCAAGGTATCGAGCAAATCGAACTCGGTGCGGGTGAGCGTCACCTCTTTGCCGCGCACGAACACGCGGCGCTGCGTGGAGTCGATCCGCAAGTCACCGACGTTCAGATCACGCCGCTCGGCGACCGGCACCGGACGGCGCAGCGCAGCGCGAATACGGGCCATCAGCTCCCCCTCGCGGAAGGGCTTGGTCACGTAGTCGTTGGCGCCACTGTCGAGAGCGCGAACTTGGTGCTGTTCTTCACCGCGGGCCGAGAGCACGATGATGGGAAATTCATGCTCCTGTCGCACGCAGGCGGTCACCACGAAGCCGTCGATGTCCGGCAGGCCGAGGTCCAAGACCATGGCATCCGGCGTGCGCGTTTGGATTTGGCTCAGGGCCTCGGCGCCCGTGGCGGCTTCCCGCACGTCGTAGCCGTAGTTGCGCAGGGTGAAGGACACCACGCTGCGCATCTCGGGGTCGTCTTCCACCACCAGCAAGAGTGATCGGTTCATGAGTCGAGCGAAGCCTCTCTGGAGAGCTGCTCTCGGGCAGCCGCGAACGGAACGGTGAACTCGACGAGCGTACCCCCGCCCGCACGCTCCCGCACGCCGATTCTGCCGCCGTGCGCGCGAATGATGGAACGACAGATGGTCAGCCCCAGGCCGACCCCGCCGTCACTCTTGCTCGCGTGCTGGCCGCGATAGAACTTCTCGAACACCTTTTCGCGCTCGTGCTCGGCGATTCCCGGGCCGTTGTCTTCGACTTGGACGAGCACCGAGCCGTCTGCGGCGCGGGCGTACACGGCGATCGCGGGCTCTGCACCGCCGTAGCGGGTCGCATTTTCCAACAGGTTGACCAAGACTTGTTCGAGCAGCACCGGCTCGGCGGAGATCAACGGCAAATCAGCAGCAATCTCGCTGATGATGGGCACCTTGCGCCCGTTGAAGCGCTCCACTGCCGACAGCACGATGTCGTCCACTGATTCCGGGGTACGACGCAGCTCGACGGTCGCGGATTCCAAACGCGTGACCGAGAGCAGGTTGTGGATCAAGCGGCTCAGGCGCTCACCTTCACTAACCACCGAGCGCAAAATTTCATCCGCCGCTTTGGGTTCGATTTCACCCGTGCGACCGATTAGCGCAGCGCCGGCGGCGATCATGGTCGCGAGCGGTGTTTTGAGGTCGTGCGAGACCGCACTCAAGAGCGAGCTGCGCAAGCGCTCGGCCTCGGCCTCGAGCTGAGTGCGGCGCACCGCGCCCGCGAGTTGTACGCGCTCGACCGCGGTAGCGAATTGATTCACGCAGGCTGAAAGTAAAAATCCCTGTTCGGACTCCAATTCGAACGGCTGGTTCGGCTTCAGGCCAATCACACCCAGTGAGGAGTGCGCGCCGACGACCGGCATCCAAATCGAGGTGCCGGAGGGGGCGGTTTGTTTCGTGAATTCTCGGCGTTGCCACGCGCTGTGCGACAGTACGCGGTCGCGTGAGGACTCGGCCGGCTGGAGCGTGCCCTCTGGCGTTTGCAGCAGGACGCTCACCGGCCCGCCGAACAACTTGGACAAATGACGCCCGGTGACGGCTGCGAGTTCTTGTGCGTCACGCGAGCTGGAAAGCTCCACGTTGAGCTCGTACAGCGCTTGGGTGCGCGTGGCGGTCGCCCGCGCGGCTTGCTCCTGCCGCCGTGAATTTTCACTCAGGGTGCTCACCACGGCCGCCACCACGACCATAGCGATGAAGGTGACGATGCTCTCGGCGTCGGACCAGGCCAGCGCGAACTTCGGCGAAATGAAGAAGAAGTCGAAGGCGAAGATGCTGACAATGCTGGCCAGAACCGAGGTGCGGACGCTCGAGCGGAGGGAAAGAAAAACGATCCCGAGCAAATGGATCATCGCCTGATCGGCCAGGTGACCGTACGGCTGGACTAGGTGAGCACACAGTGTGCTCAAAACTACGCAACCCGCAGCCAAACCGTAGGCGCGGAACGCTCGAGGCAACCCTTCCGATGCTGTGACCATTTGTGAGATCGATGAGACCGAATTAATTTCGCATCAATTTGCGGTCAGGCCAGCATAAAGGACTTTTTATGTCGTGGCGATGTCAGGGCAGGAAACACGAAACAGATACACACCCGGTTGCTCGGTACCTAGCGGGTGGGCCGTCATCCCAAGGAGACCAGTGATGCTGAGCAATCTCATAGAATCTTTCACAGTGTGCGCCAGGAAGCGCGTTACAAAAAGTTTATTTTTGCTGACGCTATCCGTGCTCACTGTGTTCACCGCGGCCCTGCCGAGCGTTTCTCACGCCCAGAGCGCTGAACCCGCCGCCGCTGCCGCCCCCGCCGCAGCGCCCGCGCTCGACGCCAAGGCGATCGAAGAACGGCTTGGCGATCTCGAGGCGTACGTCAACAACGGCGCCCGCGTCTCGAAAGAGTCCAAGGTGGCAGGCGCTGGCCCCGGCCACAACGCTTGGATGATGACGTGCGCTGCGCTCGTCTTGTTCATGACCCTGCCGGGCTTGGCCCTCTTCTACGGCGGCCTCGTGCGCACGAAGAACGTGCTCTCGGTCATGGCGCAGTGTTTGGGCTCCGCCGGTATGGTGACGATCCTGTGGGTCGTGATCGGCTACAGCCTGTGCTTCTCGCCCGGAACACCGTTCTTGGGCGGCACCAAGTTCGCCATGTTGGCCGGCGTCGATGCCATGCCCAACGGCGACTATTCGGCTTGGGTCTCGCAGAACGTGTTCTCGATGTACCAGCTGATGTTCGCGATCATCACCCCCGCGCTGATCGTGGGCGCGATCGCCGAACGCATGAAGTTCAGTGCCTTGATGATCTTCATGGGCGTCTGGATGTTCGTTGTTTACTTTCCCCTCGCGCACATGGTCTGGGGCGTCGACGGCTTCATGAACGGTGTGTGGAACGCCAACGCGGGCATCAAGGCCATCGACTTCGCGGGCGGCACCGTGGTGCATATGTCCTCCGGTTGGTCGGCGCTCGTCTTGTGCATCATCGTCGGTAAGCGCAAAGGCTTCGGCAAGGAGAGCTTTGCTCCGCACAGCTTGGTCTTGACCATGGTCGGCACGGGCATGCTGTGGGTCGGTTGGTACGGCTTCAACGCCGGTAGCGCCGTTGCGGCCGACGCGATCGCCGCCAACGCCTTCATGACCACCACGATCGCCACCGCCGTCGCCTGCGCGGCTTGGCCGGCCGCTGAATGGATCACCCGCGGCAAACCCACCGTGCTCGGCTTCTGCTCCGGCGCGGTCGGCGGCTTGGTCGTGATCACGCCGGCGGCTGGCTTCGTGACCCCCGTAGGCGCGATCATCATCGGCGTGATCGCCGGTATCGTCCCGTTCCTCGCCTGCACCAAGCTCAAGCAAATGCTCGGCTACGACGACGCACTCGACACCTTCGGCGTGCACGCCGTGGGCGGCACGATCGGCGCCCTCGTCACTGGCTTCCTCGCGGACGCCGGCATGAACCCCAACCTGAACACGAACCTCAAGGACCTCGTGGGCAACGGCCTCTGGCTCGAGCAGCTCAAGGCGATGGGCTTCACCATCGTGTTGGCCGCCGTGGCCACGACCATCATCGCCTACGCCTTGAAAGCCACCATCGGTCTACGCCCGGATGCGGAAGACGAGGAGCTCGGCCTGGATCTCTCGGATCACGGCGAGCAGGGCTACCACACCAGCGAGCACACCTACGGTCACTTGGACACGGAAGACCGTGGCGAGTCCGTCGCGACCAGCTCGGCCACCGTTGGCTCGACCTGAGCCCAGCTAGTTCCCGATAGATCGCGCGAGCGCTGCGCCGTCGAGCCCCGAAAGGCTCGATGACGCGGCGCTCGTTCATTTTGTGCGTTGGCTCGCGCCGTCGCCGTCGCCGTCGCCATCGCCGTCGCGAACGCGAACACCCGATCTGCCGAAGTCGGCTCGCCACCCGCTCATGAGGGAGAGAAGCCTTTGTGAAACACGGCGGAAACCCCCGGCCTGCCCACTATTCGCGCAAGGAGATCGGATGCGGCAGCAGATGAAGATCGAGCGGGATTCGCGCGTGTCTCGAAAGTGGCGCCACTGGCTGGCCGTGAGCCTCTGCTGCTTGGCGGTGCTGCTCGCGTGGTTGCCTACGGCCCGCGCCGCAGACACCGAACCGGACAAGATCGGCGCCTTTCAGACGACCCCCACGCCTGCGTCCGTCCCCGGCTACACGAAGCTCGACCCAAAGACGATGACGCCCGAGCAAGTCGCGGCGGACATCCACGCCGTCGCTCAGTCTTCGTCGCACAATTTTTTCGGTCTGAACTTCTCGTGGGTGCTGATCTGCGGGTTCCTGGTGATTTTCATGCAGGCGGGCTTCGCCTTGGTGGAGACGGGCCTGACCCGCGCCAAGAACGCCGCTCACACCATGTCCATGAACTTCCTAGTCTACGCACTGGGCATGTTCGGCTTCTTCGTCTCGGGCTTCGCGCTCATGTGCGGAGGCATGAATGGCACGGCCATCGGAGGCCCCTTGAGCCTCGGTGGACTGCCGACGCTCTCCCACATGGTCACGGTCGGCCCTTCCATGAACGGCGACCACGGCTGGGGATTGTTCGGAAATGCCGGCTGGTTCCTGAGCGGCGCGGGCTATGACTCCGGCGCGATCGTGATGTTCCTATTCATGATGGCATTCATGGACACCACCGCGACGATCGTGACCGGCGCGTGTGCGGAGCGCTGGCGCTTCAAGAGCTTTTTCATCTTCAGCATTTTCGTGGGCGGCCTGACGTACCCCGTGTTCGGCAACTGGGTGTGGGGCGGTGGCTGGCTCGCGCAGATCGGCTATCGCCTCGGCTTCGGCCATGGCGCCGTCGACTTCGCCGGTTCTGGCGTCGTGCACCTGCAAGGTGGCTCGCTCGCGGTGATCACCGCCTGGATGCTCGGTCCGCGTATCGGCAAATACATCAATGGCCAACCGCAAGCGATCTTGCCGCATCACATCCCGATGGTGCAGCTCGGTACGTTCATCTTGGCTTTCGGCTGGTTTGGCTTCAACACCGGTAGCACGCTGGCCGGGACCGACGGTCGCACCGGCGTGGTCGCGGTCAACACCATGATCGCGGGCATGGCCGCCAGTCTGAGCGGCGTGGTCTATATGTGGAACGTGTACGGCAAGCCCGACCCGTCCATGATGTGTAACAGCATGCTCGCGGGCTTGGTCGCGATCACGTCAGCGTGCGCGTTCGTCACGCCGCTCGGTGCCTTCATCATTGGAGCCGTGGCCGGTGTGCTGGTGGTCTGGAGCGTCTTCTTCGTCGAACGCATGGGAATCGACGACCCGGTTGGCGCGATCAGCGTTCACGGCGCGAACGGCCTGTGGGGCTTGCTCGCCGTGGGTTTGTTTTCGGACGGCAGCTACGGTGCCGGCTGGAACAGTGTCGGTGCCGACAAGTACATGGGTGTGCCCGGGCGAGGCGTAACCGGGCTGTTCTACGGCGACCCTTCGCAACTCGTCGCGCAATGCTGCGAGGCCGGCGTCTGCATTGCGTGGAACGTGATCATGGGCGGGTGCATCTTCTGGCTCGTGGGCAAACTGATCGGAGGCAACCGCGTCTCCGCCGAAGTCGAAACCGCGGGGCTGGATGTGCCCGAAATGGGCGTCCCGGGCTACCCGGAGTTCGTCCTGCAATCCGAACTCGAGCGCCCCGAGTGACGCGCGACTAGGGTGACGCCGGCGTCGCGGGCGGCGCGCTCTGCGCCAACCTGTCCAGGTTGGCCAAGCCCTCTTCGAAGTCTTTGCCGACCAGCGCGTCCATGTCCATGACCATGCAGAAGGCCTTGGCGATGAAGCCGTTGTTGCCCTCCATGCTCCAGGTGACCTGGCTACCAGCGCCGGCCGGCACGAGCTTGAAGGCCGCCAGATTGGTGGCGGCGAATGGCTTCAAGAACTCGAGCTTCACGGACACGAGCTCGCTCGGTTGGCTGTCCAGAATGGTCATGCGCCCTTCGCCGGCCTTCGCGTTTCCGGCCCACGCATATTCGGCGCCATTGCCTTTCGGCGCACCGCTGAACGTCTTCTTCATGGTCGGATCGAGCTTTTCCCAGGGCGACCACTTGGGCCATTGCTGAAAATCGTCGATCAAGGGGAACACGTGCTCACGGGGGGCGTGAACCAGAGCGCTCCTTTCGATGCGAAAATGCGCCGGGCGCGTAGCAATCACGAGCCCCAGGATGGCCAACACGGCCAGCACTCCGAGCGCAATCTTCGACAACATTCAGCTCGTTCCTTTACTCGAAGCGGGAGTCGTTTCGGGTGGGCGGCAGGACTGCGCGCGCTCCGCCAGCAATGCACGCTCGCGCGCGTTGCGCGTGAGCGACGCGGCCCGCTCGAACTCCACGCGCGCATCATCGAGGCGGCCCAGTTTGTACAACAGGTCGCCGCGCACACTGGGCAACAAGTGGTACGCGCGCAGCGAGGGCTCGGCCATGAGTGCATCGATGATCGACAGGCCCGCGGCGGGCCCCTCGGCCATCGATACCGCGACGGCGCGGTTCAGCTCCACGATCGGTGACGGCGTGCGTTCGACGAGAGCCGCGTACAGGGCGGCGATGCGCGCCCAGTCCGTCTCGGCCGCCTGGCTCGCTCGCGCATGGCATGCAGCAATCGCGGCCTGCAAAGCATACGGTCCATTCGCACCGCCCAGGGCTTCGGCACGGGCGAGGGCGGAGAGCCCGCGACGGATCAACATCTGGTCCCAGCGTGCGCGATTCTGCTCCAACAGCAGAATCGGTACCCCGTTGGGACCAGTGCGAGCCTTGGCCCGCGAGGCCTGGATTTCCATGATCGCCACGAGGCCGTGGACCTCCGGTTCGGTTGGCGCCAGTTCCGCCAAAATACGGCCCAAGCGGAGCGCGTCGTCGCACAGCGCCGGGCGCATCCAATCTTCACCCGCCGTCGCGGAGTAACCCTCGTTGAAGATCAGGTACACGACCTCGAGCACGGATGACAAGCGTGCGGCGAGCTCCGGGCCGCGCGGCACCTCGAACGGAACCTGGGAATCTGCCAGCTGTCGCTTCGCGCGCACGATGCGCTGCGCGATCGTCGGCTCGGGCACCAGAAACGCGCGCGCGATCTCGTCGGTCGTGAGCCCACCGAGCAAGCGTAGGGTGAGCGCCACGCGTGCCTCGGTCGAAAGGATCGGGTGGCACGAGGTGAATACCAATCGCAGTAAATCGTCGCCCACGTCGTCGTCGAGCGCCGCGTCCAAGTCTGGCGCGCTGAACTCGGCGCGCGCGTCGATCTCGTGACTGATGGCGTCTTGCTTGCGCTGCCAACGCTTGCCGCGCCTCAGTTCGTCGATCGCGCGCCGCTTGGCGGTGGCCATCAACCACGCGCCCGGGTTGTCCGGAACACCCGACTCGGGCCAACGCTCGAGCGCGACGACTAGCGCGTCTTGAGCCAACTCCTCGGCCAGACCGACGTCCCGCACCATGCGCGCGAGGCCGGCGATGAGACGAGGCGACTCGATCCGAAAGACCGTGTGCACCGCACGCTGGGCGTCAGAAGCCGTCACCGGTACCGACTAAAACCGGATACGCCAGCGGCGCAAGCGCGCGCCGGCCAGGGCTTCGACAATAACTGACATAAGGCTGTCATTGGGCCATGACACACTGCTTTTCGTCGCTAACGAGCCGCGAAAGGAAACCGGTGATGACCTCCAAGAAACCCGCCCCAACGTCCCCTGCCATTGGTCCGAGACCCCACACGGGAGGCTGTCACTGCGGCGCCGTCCGCTACCAGGTCACCATCGACACGAGCCAGGGCGCACGCTGCAACTGCTCAATCTGCAACAAGGTCAGTCAGTTGGGCAGCTCGGTGAAGCCAGATGCCTTCGAGCTGCTGTCGGGCAAGGACAGCATCAGCGAATACGTCTGGGGTTCGAAGATCGGAACCCGCTCGTTTTGCAAGCATTGCGGAATCCACTGCTTTGGCGCAGGGCACTTGGCGGAGCTCGGCGGAGACTTCGTGTCGATCAACTACAACACGCTCGATGACGTCGACCCGTTGGACGTGAAGGTGATCTACTGGGACGGGCGGCATAATAACTGGCACGCCGGTCCCAGAGATAGGCCTTGGCGCATCTGAGCCCGAGCCGCTTTCAGACTCGATTGAAGCCTGAACGGGTGGGTTCAACGGTAACGGTAAGTGCGGCCCGCCGCCCCGCCCGAGACAAGATGCACCAGCGCCACGAACAAGGCGGCGCCGATGATCGACCACAGAATCGGGAATGGGTGGTTGTCGATGGTGACCATCAACAACTCGGGCAGGTGGAAGTAGTGAGCGACGAAGCTACCCAGCAAAGCCCCCACGAAACCGACGGCAATCGACACGAAAAAGCCGCCGCCGGTACCTCCGCCGATGGCGCGACCGATACCGCCGCAGATGCCCGCGACAATCAACAGAACCACGAGACCGGTGATGGATATCGTCATGCACCGAGCTTTTGCAAAACACGCGCCGCGGCTTATCGGGCGAATGAGGCGCCAATGACGTCCTAAGTCGTCCAGATGGCGCCGTGAGAATCTTCTTCGTCGGGGGACGGCGCGGCGACGTAATAGTACGCGGATACCGAGGCGCGGAAGCGGCCCTCGGGGCAGGCCAGCGGTTGCGGATGACCGTGCCAAAAGCGATCGCCGTGGTTCATCACGAGTAAGCGATCCAGCACGGGCAGGTAGCTCGCTTCGCAGCGCGTGCGCGCCGCGTCCCATAGCTCGAGCGCGCCGCCCCACTCGGCCTGCCAGTCGAAGCCCAAGTAGTAGATCACCGTCAGCTTGCGCTCGAGGTGGCGCGTGCGATCGCGGTTGAAGTCCGCGTGCAGCGCGAGGTGGCCACCGGGCAGCGTCAGTGAAGGTCCGGCGCCGCGGAAATGCGGATCGGCGATCAGTCCCTCGACTCCGCTCAAAGCGCCCAGAAAGTCCAAGAAAGCCATGCCCGAGAGCTCGGCCAGCAAGTGCCGCAAGCCGACATCGACGCCCTCGAAGCCCGTCCGTTGCAATTGACCCATGCGCGCGGATTGCTCGCGATAGTCGCGCCGCATCCAGGCGCCGTGCTCGGGCCCCGGAAAGCGCTGCGCGAGCGCGAGGGCATGACCCTCGCCCAAGAAACCGTCGAACACCGCGTGCGGGAAGGGCGGCGCCGCGCGATAGCGTTCACGCTGGGTGAGGCCGAGCGCTTTGAGCGCTTTGCGCTCCAAGTGCCAAGCAGGCAGCGCCGCGCCGGGCGTCAGGGTTACGTTCATCAGGCCCGCTGAAACAGGTCGATCATGAGCCGGTACGAGAGTAGCGCGAGGGCCGGATCGTAGCGCGGCCCTTCGTCGCGCAAGAAGGCATGCGCCGCGTTGAATTCGTGCCAGGTGAAGCGGCGTTGGGTTTCCCGGAGGCGGGCCTGAATCAGCGCGCGGCCTTCGTCGGGAACGTGAGGATCTTGGCGCCCCCAAACCATCAGCAATTCGCCGACGATTTCGCCGATACGCGCCAGCGAATCGTCCCCGCCCAGACCAAGCGAGCCCTTGTGGATGTCGGTGGCATAGAAGCAGGCCGCGGCGCGCACGCGCGAGTCGAGGGCGCAGCGATAGGCCAAGTGCCCGCCGATACACACGCCCGCGCTGAATAGCCGGCCGTCGCAATCGTCTCGCGCTTGCAAGTGGTCCAGGCAAGCGCGGGCGTCGGCGTCGTAAGCCGCGACCGTCTTGCCGACCTTGTGCCGATTGCCGCTGTCCGTGCCCGCAGGGTCGTAAGCGAGCACCGTCCCTGCGGGCTCCAGCTCGTGAAAAATCTCCGGGACGAGCACGACGAAGCCGTGCCCAGCGAGCAAGGCGGCCATGCGCTTGATCGGACCAGTACGCTGATAGATTTCCGAGAACAACACGATGCCGGGGTAACGACCGGACGCGACCGGCTTCGACACGTGGGTTCTCATCACGCCGCTCGGGGTCTCGAGCTCAACCGCGGACTCTTCGAGAATCATGGCGCGATGGTAGCCCGAGAAGTGAGGCCCGTGAGTGCCTGCAATCGCTGCTCGGCGTCGGACACGATGCGCCGCACGATTTCGGCCGCGGGCTCGACGCGCTCGACCAAGCCCACGGTTTGCCCGGCGTACAGCTGGGCCGTGTCGTAGTTCTGAGCCGAGCGCGCCGCCTCCAAGCTGTGGCGCGCCGAGCTGTCGGCGACCAGCTCGGCTTCGTGTCCGTGCCAGCGCTCGGTGAAGCGGTTCGTCAAAGCCCGCCCGCGGAACTGAGCGGGCCAGGGAATGCCCTGCGCCACGTCGAAGGCCGCCGTGAGCACGGTCTCGTTTTCTTTCGCGGCCACGAGCCGCTGGCGTGCGCGCGACGAATTACGCGCTTCTTCGGCGGCCAGAAACGGCGTGCCAATCCACGCGCCTTGCGCCCCGGCGGCGAGCACGGCCGAGAGCCCACGACCGCTGGCAATGCCACCCGCGGCGACCACGGGCACGGACACGCGGTCGAGCACGACCTGGAGCAGCGGCAGCGTACCGATTGCGCCCGTATGCCCCCCGGCTTCTGTCCCCTGCGCCACCAGCAAGTCGGCACCAGCCGCCTCCGCCCGCAACGCGCTTTCGCGATCCTGCACCTGGCAGATGAGCTTGACTCCAGCCTGGCGGATGCGGGCCGCGTACGGCGCAGGGTCGCCGAACGATATCGAAATCGCAAACGGCTCTGCCTCGAGTGCGGCTTGCAGCAACTCGGGGCGTGCCTCGACCGCCCAAGCAATCAGCCCGATGCCAAAGGGGCGGCTACCGGCCGAACTTCGAAATTCGTTCACGTCGGCGCGTAAGCTCGCGACCGGATCGGCGCCGGGCACCAAGCCGATCATGCCCAATGCACCACAGCGAGCGAGTGCTGCGACCAATGAACCGCCGGCCTGCGGGGACATCGGTGCGCCGATGATCGGCACGGTCAGGGCCCAGTCGTCCGTCAAAAATGTGCGCATTTGGCTGCTCCAACGGGGAGTCCGCACAGTTAGCACTCGGCCCCGTATTCGCCCATCACAGCCGCGATATCGCTCGCGTTTCGCCAATTTCTCCCAGCGCAGCGTGATTTCGCTATGGTGCGGCTCGTGGGCTCTTCCAGCGACAAACGCACGGCGAGCGGCAACACCGCCGGGGAGTGGTTGGTCAACGTCGCCGACGACGTGGTCGTGCCGATGACGACCTTGGAAGTGATCGACGGCGTGCGCGCCGAAAGGCTCTCCGATCAATCGCTGGTCTGGCGTATCGGGATGCACGACTGGACTCGGATCGCAGATGTCCCGCAGCTGCGCTTGGTGGCTGGCACGCGGAGTCAGCCGCCGGCATCGGCCCGCGTGACACAGCCGCTGGCCGCGCAGGCGGAGTCGCAGCGGCGCCGAAACACGCTGCCCTTCGGCTTCCCCGCGATGAATGAGCTAGCGAGCGGGCGGCAACCCGGCGCATCTTCCCTTCCTGGCAATGGCGAACCGCTCGCCGTTTATGATCGTCCCACGCCCAGCCTGACCTTTTCGGACGCCGCGCGTGCGGATTGGGAACGCAACGTTCCGAGCGCGCAACGGCTCACGCCCGTGCCGTCGATGCCGACGCCGCTCAGCCAAAAGCCGCAGTCGACGATCCCGAATTCGCTCGCGCCGACCACGGCCGAAACCGATGGCACGACGACACGCGGTCCGGGCGCATGGGGTGATTTGAACGAGCTACTCGCCAACGAGCGGCGCGCCGATCAACGGAATTCACGCCGCGCAGTGCTGTTGGCGGCGCTCGGGTCGGCCGCGCTGGCGGCGGCCTTCGCGCTTTGGCTGCTCAAGTGGCCGGCGCCTCGAAGCAGCGAGCCGCCCGCGCAAGCGGTCCAGGCCAGTGAAGCTCCCGCGCGGGCCCCAACGCTCGAAGCGCCCGCGATGCCGATTGCCAGCGCCGAGACCGGCACGGCGCCGGCGGTGCCGCACCCGGCTGCATCCAAACGGCTCGCCCCGCGCGGCGTGAAGCGCACGAAATCCGCGTTTCCCGGCAGCGCGTCGAGCCGCGCGCCGGTCGAAGCGGAAGCGGTTCGCGGGGCCGACGGCAAGAACGAATCGGCGGCGGTTCCTTCGCCTTCCCCGGAGCCCGCCATTCCGATTGTCACGCCCGCGCCGCTTGCGCCGCCCGCGCCCGACGGTCAGTGAGCATTTCCCTGCGGCGTCGGTCAACGCGCAGGCTTGTGCTTCCTGCGTTTGAGCGCCGCTTCATAGGCAGTTTGCAGCGCGCGAAAATCCTCGGCCGTGCCGCCGCGATCGGGATGCGTTTGCAACGCGCGGCTGCGATAAGCTTGCTTGATTTCGACGAGCGATGCGCTCGATTGTAAGCCGAGCGTTTGCCAGATGGAGGCCGCGTTGTTCGTCACTCGCGCTCGCGGCGCGTCGTCACTGGCACGCGCATTGGCAGTGGAGACCCAAGGCTCTTTGCCGATCAGGATGTTGGACCAGGCGCGCGCCCAGCCGCTCTCGATCTCCGTCAGCTTGCAGTTGGCGGCGCGTTCGGCGCAGGCTTGCGCTTCCGCCCGAGTGCGCGCTCCGCCGGCAAAGGCGTCTGGCTTCTGGAACGGCTTACGCGATGGCGCGGCGGTCCACCAAGCCGCCCACAAAAAGCGCCGACGGCGCGTGGGCGCGATCGCACAAACCGGGGCAAACAGGGCAGAAGACATCGGGCGAGGGGCCGAAGGCTAGCGTGAACGCGGCCGATACACTACCCGATGCCAGATGCCCGCGAGACAACCCTGGCCGAGCGAAGACGAGGCCATCGCGCGAACGCGCGCCTGGTTGACGAAAGCCGTGATCGGTCTCGAGCTGTGCCCGTTCGCAAAACCGGTGCACGTGAAAGACCAGATCCGCTACGTGGTGAGCGCGGCCGAGGAACCCGAGGCTCTCCTGCAAGATCTGTTACACGAGCTGCAAGGCTTGAACGACGCGGATCCGGCGCTCGTAGAGACGACGCTCTTGATCCATCCGCGCGCGTTGCCTGATTTTCTGGATTATAACGACTTCCTCGGCGTCGCGGACTTCGCGTTGGAAGACCTGGGGCTTTCGGGGCAGCTGCAAATCGCGAGCTTTCACCCGAAGTATTGCTACGCGGGCAATGCCGAAGATGACCCGGCAAACTGCGTCACGCGTTCGCCGTACCCAATGCTCCACCTGCTGCGAGAAGCGAACGTCGACCGCGCCGTCGCGGTATTTCCCGATGCGTCACTGATCGTCGACAAGAACATCGCCACGCTGCGCGCCCTCGGCCTCGCCGGTTGGCGGCGGCTGATGGCGAGTCGGGTCGGTTAGTCGAGCCATGCGCATCTTGGCGATTGCGGCAGTCTGCAGGCGAAATCGGGCAATTTGAGCCTACTGCGCGCAGCGATGGCGGCGGCGCCGCCCGGCGTCGAGGTCGAGCTGTACGACGGCCTGCGCGATCTTCCCCATTTCAACCCCGACCTCGAGCACGGCCAATCGAGCTGGAAAACAAGCTGGCGGCAATCACCAGCGCGGTCGCCGGCCCGTTGCGCGGCCGGCTCGGGCTGGCCGCGCTGAGTACGACCCTCGGCGCGGTGAGCGCGCGCATCGCGTTTCGAGAACCGATTGCGCGCGGTCCACATTTCGAGCGAGAAGTGAGCCAGATGCTGCGCCACCTGGTCGCAGCCGGCGAGTCGGCGTCTCAGGTCGGCGGCTCGCCGATCTGAGTCGCGCAACCGAACAGCACTTGGATCTTGCCTCCCTTGTCGGCTTTCACGTCAGCGCAGGCTTTGCCGCAGAGGTTGATCTGCGTGCCGTCCGTGGAGTACTGCCAACCATTGCCAGCGCTGCAGGCAGTGCCCGGCGGGTCTTGGCCCACGGTGGTGACGGCGCCAGCGCCGTTGGTGTAGTTGACGTTCACCTTGCCCGGTTCCAGCGCTTGGCCCGCCGGTGGTTTGGGCACGTTGTACGTGCAATCGAGGGCGGTCGTGCTGCGAATACTGGCCAGGGCCGCGCTCAGCTGCGCCGCCGCGTTCTGCGTGGTGTCGACCAAGAACGCCTGCTTCGTGCCGCCGCTCACGGCAATCGTATTCAAGTCAGCCAGGTTCGGACCGACGCCCAGCACGTAAGTGGGAATGCTGGGCGTGGCCACGGCGCCCTTCGCCGCGACGTCCGCCGCGAGGGGGATCGTGTTGTTGGGCTCGCAGCCCTTCGGGTACCCATCCGTCGCGTACACCACGGCCACGCGGTGCGTGGGATGCGAGGTCTGCCACGCCGTTGCGTGCTCGATCGCCGCCGTGAGCGAGGGCACCGTCGGCGTGGTGCCACCGGGTCGCTGCTGGTTGATGGCTGCGGTCAGCGGCTGAGCGGTCATCGACAGCGGACCGATTTCTACATTTGGCCGCGAGTAGGAATTGGCATTGCACGTAGCATTGCCGCCACCATTGCCGCCCGTGGGGAAGAAGCGCATGCCGACGCCCAGCGTCTGGTTTTGCGGATCGGCGACGAACGCCTTGAGCGCGGCCGACAATACGGTCCAACGGGATTCGCCATTGGTGGGCGGATTGTTGGCAACCTCGCATGGCCCCATGTCCGGCACGGGACAGTTCATCGAGCCCGTGATGTCGACCATGAAGTACAGGTCGACCGGGATGGCTTCGCCATCAGCCGAGCTCGTGGCACAGGCAGAGTTCGGATCGATCACCGCACCACCGCCCCCATTCGAGTTCGCGCCGCCGGTAGCCCCGCCCGGATTCAGCGTGCCGCCGCCGGCCGTGTTGCCGGTGAGGATGTTCCCGGTCGCCGCCGTGTTGTCGACCTTCGACTGGTCGTCAGTCGAACCGCAGGCCAGGGCGATGAAGATGCCTACGAAAACGGGGGCGACGTGTACTAAGCGCATCAGAGAATCCTCCGGATGTGAGGTTCAGAACCGCACATCAAAACCACCATGCATCAGTGCTGTATTTCCTATAGTGACCGATCCTGCGGCAAGAAGGCGGAATTCTGGAAACGCAGCACAGTTCGAGTACGAGTATATCTGTGCAGCGCGGCTTGTTCACGCTCCGAACGGTGCCGGCGTTGGTTTTATAAGTGATGACCACACCTTCTCCTACTTTTCCTACGCTTCGCCCGTACCAGCGTGAGGCAATCGAAGCGGTGCTCGAGGCGCGTCGCTCGGGCCTTCGGCGGCTGCTGGTGTGCCTACCCACGGGTGCCGGAAAAACGGTGATCTTCTCGGAGCTGGCGCAACTCGCCCGGCGTCAGGTGTTGGTTCTCGCCCACCGTGAAGAGCTGCTTTCCCAGGCGCGCGAAAAACTTCAAACCGCGCTCGCGAACACGGAGGTCGTCGCCATCGAACGCGGCGCGCAGCGCGGCGCGCCCGAGGCGAAGGTGCTCGTGTGCTCGATTCGTTCCCTGCACGAAGAACGCTTGGCCAAGGTCATCCGCGGCCGGAACGTGGGCCTCGTGATCTACGACGAGTGTCATCACGCCGCCGCCGAAGACAACTTGCGCGTCCTACGTCAGATCGGCGTTTTCGAGCCGGATTGGCGGGGCACGTTGCTCGGCTTCACGGCCACCACGGCGCGCGGCGATGGCAAGGGTCTCGACGAGATTTTCGAGCGCATCGTCTACTCACGCACGCTGCCGGATTTGATCGATGCGGGTTACTTGTCGAAGCTGCGCGGCTTCCGCATCTCCACGGCTGCCGATCTGACGCGACTGTCGCCCGGCGGAAGCGACTTCCGCGAAGAAGAGTTGGCGGAGGCCGTCGATATCGAGGAGCGTAACGCGCTCGTCGCGCGCTCGATTCAGGAGCTCGCGCGCGACCGGCGCACGATCGCGTTCTGCGTGACCGTGAACCATGCGCGAAACTTGTGTCGTTCGCTCAACGTCTTGGGCGTGCCCGCGGGCATCGTGCATGGCGCGATGCCCAGCGCTCAGCGCGCGCAAGCGTTGGCCGACTTTCGCGCGGGCACCACGCAGGTCCTATGCAACGTCGCGGTGCTCACGGAGGGCTTCGACGATCCGGGCGTGTCGTGCATCGCCATGGCTCGCCCCACTCGCTCCGAGGGCTTGTATGCGCAATGCGTGGGCCGTGGCACGCGGCTGAATCCGGGCAAAAAAGACTGCTTGATCTTGGATTTCGTGGACCTGTCGCAACTGAGCCTGTGCTCCCTGCCCTCGCTGTTTGGGGTGCCGCGTGAGCTCGATCTGCAAGGTCAGGACGTGAGTGAGGCACGCCGAGTCTGGCAGCAGATCTTGTTCGATCGCCCGGGCTTCGAGCTGGAAGCGGGAGCCGTCACGTTGCCCGAGATTCAGCAACGCGCCGAAAGCTTCGATCCCCTCACCCTGCAAGCGCATGAAGACGTGCGCGCGATTTCGGCGAATGCGTGGTTCTCACTCGGCCGCCATGGCCTCGGCCTGCACTTCGAGCGCCGCCCCGGCAAAACCAATGAGGTCGTCATCCTGTCCCGCGCCGCGCGTGGCAAGCGCTGGGAGGTGACCCTGGACGGCAAGACGAAGGACCGCTTCTCCAGCATCGAGGCCGCGGTCGAAGCGGTCGACTACGAAATCGCTCGCATGGGTCCCGGTGCACTCGCCTCCGCGCGCGAAGAGGCCAGCTGGCGTCGCGCCCGTCGCGCGCCAGGCTCGGCACCGCCCGCCGAGGCGCTGCGTTTGGCGGTGTGGCGGCGCGTATTCGGAAAATAGCCGAAGAAAAAGCCGCGCCACTGCTTGTCCCGGGCGAGGGTCTGTGACCAAGGTCGCGCCCTCGGAGAAACGGCTTTCATGCTCGAATCGCAAACAATCGACAGCCAACGCATCGAAGGCGGAAGTGAATTCGTGCTCGCGCGCCACGACCAAGAGTGGATCGTCCGCGTCGATGGCCGCGTGCTCATGTCGAGCCGCATGCACGACTCCGAAGAAGCGCTCGCGGAGCATGCACTCGAGCGCTGTGAGCAGCCGGACGCAGTGCTCGTCGGGGGCCTCGGCCTCGGCTTCACTCTGCGCGCGGTGCTCGATCGCGTCGGCCCCGATGCGCGCGTGACGGTCGCGGAGCTGGTGCCCAAGCTCGTCGACTGGAATCGCACCCACCTCGCCGAGCTGAACGACCATCCGCTCGATGACGATCGCTGCGAAGTCGTGGTGGGCGATGTGTACGACACCATCAAGCACTCTCCGCGCACCTTCGACGTGATCTTGCTGGATGTAGACAACGGCCCGGTCGCGCTCTCCAGCGCCAAGAATCAGCGCCTATACAGCGAGCATGGCGTGCGCTCGTGTTACCAAGCTCTGCGTCCGGGCGGGGTACTCGCGGTCTGGTCTTCGGGACCCAACGCGCGCTTCGAGCGGCGCATGGCCAACGCGGGTTTCGGCGTGGACGTGCTGCGGGTGGCGGCGCGCAAAGGCTCTCGCGCAAGGCACGTCATTTTCATGGGCGAGCATTTGGGCGGCCCAGGCGGGCGCTGACCATCGACGAAAGCAACGCTCACCAGTTCAAGAACTGGTCCCAATACACGATTTTGCCCTCGATATTGGCAACGAAGCGCACGATGCCGTCCATCGAGATCACGATTGCGAGGCCCTCGGGGTGCGCGGTGACGAAGCGGTAGGCCGCGCGGTGGCGAGTCCCGACGGAGTTGGCGGGTTCGAGCGAGCGCCGCTCGGCTTCGACATCGAGCGCTTGGTGTACGAACTCGGGGCACGGCAATTCACCGGACACTTCGGCGCCGAAGCCGATCAGCTCGAAACGCTTGTTGACCACGACCGCGCCGTCGACGGCGGCGAGCCCGCTCACCAAGCGGCTGAGTTCGAAAATCGAGTGCTCGACTCCGGCCACGTCGGGGGTTTCGGCTTCGAGGAAGCGCGTGAGGTCGACGGCCCCATCACCGTTCTTGGCCAGGGCTTCGAATAAGCGCTGGAGCAGCGTGCGGTAGCGACGGCGCGCTTCATTGTCGGCGAACTCGTATTTGAGCTTGAGCGGGCCTTTCGCGCCATTGGTGCAGCTCTCGATCAGCTCCGTGTCGGCGAACAGGATCAACCCGCCGTGCCCCGCTTGGCGGATGAGGAAGATTGCGCGGCGAACCATGTGCTGCGAGACCACGCGCACTAGGTTGGCTTGCGGGCGCGCGGCGTCGGCGGCGTCGGCAGCGCGGGCAAATGCGCCTTTGAACAAACTGCCGATCCAACGTGAAGTGAAGACGTCGGTGGTCGTGGCTTCGATCATGCCGTGCTCGAGGGAGGCCACGAGATCCCCGCCCGCGTACACGCCGATGCGGCCCGCACCGAGCACGTGCACCATGGGCAGCGCCAAGCTCTCTTGGTGCTTTCGCCCGCCCCAGGTGGGCGCGAGCCAATTGGCGCCCGTATGCACGATGCCCCACATCCACCATTCGTCGCCGCGTTGGGAAACGCCGATCAGGCTCGAATGGAAGGGAACGGCCGGGCTCAGACGGCGCGCACTATCGGGGCTGAACAGCTGCGGCTCGCCGAATTCGAGGCGCAAAAAATCACTGGCGACCGCGGCGCGCGAAAGCTCGTCTGCGCTGGCCGAGACCAAGCGAAAGCGCACGTTCCGTCCCTCTTCATGCGCGAGGGACGCTTGAAAGCAGGTCGAGAGTAGCTCGGTCAGCGCGCGCCGATCGAGCGCGAGCGGGATCGCCCCCGGCCAATGGTCGATCACGAAGTCGGCAAGCTGGGCGGGGTAGGCGTGCACGACGCGAGTCTAACAGGCGCGCTCGGGCGCGCTAAACGAACTTTCGCGCCTTTCTGATCAGATCGTAGGCGGCATTGATCTCTCGAGCGCGCGCTTCGGCGACGGCGCGCATGCTCTCGGGTAGACCCTTCGAGGCCAGCTTGTCGGGGTGATTTTCGCTGATCATCTTGCGATAGGCGCTCTTGATCTCGCTCTCGCTCGCCTCCGCTTTGACCCCGAGTACGGCGTAGGCGTCCGCGAGCCGCTGCTCGGACGAGACACCGCCCGCCCCGGGCGCGCCCGCGCCGCTGGCGGCCGCGCGCAAGAGCGCTTCCAAGCGGGCCAAATCACGCTCGTCGAGGCCGAGCTGACGCGCCACGCGCAGCAGCATGGCTTGTTCCGCCGGATGCACTTGTCCGTCCGCCGCGACAGCCATCAGCTGCAGCTGCAGAAACAACTGAAACAGCATGCTGCCGCTCGGCGCCGCCGCCGCGAACACGCTCACCGCCGCTTCTAAGTCGAAGTCCGGGGCCTTGCCGCGATTGAACGCCGCGCGCGCCGCTTCTTTCTGCTCCGGGCTCAAGTGAAGCAAGGCGAAGATCTGCTCGACCACCTGAATTTCGTCACGAGTGACGACGCCATCGGCCTTGCACAGCGCGCCCATCACCGCGAACGTGGTGTCGACGAACTGACGCTGCACACGGCGAAGCCGCTCGCGCAGTGTGAGGTAGCTGACCACGCTACCCAAGAGCCCGCCCACGATGAGCCCGGCGAAGCCGCGCCAGACGAGCCCCAAGATGGCGCCGACGATGATGAAAATCATTGCGCGATGGTTAGAGCCGACAACGCCCCGTGGCTATGCATTTTGCGACTTTCGTCGGCCGTTCCGCCGAGTCCGCCCACAAATGCGCCGCGTATCCGCCGAGTAGAAAGGCCGTAAGAAATTCTGCTACGCTTCGCGCATGTGCATCATCTGCATCGACTTCGATCGAGGCGCGCTGAGGCCGAAAGAAGCACGCCGCGCTCTGCGTGAGATGCGCGACGGAATGGACGCGGCGCACGTCAAGGAGATCGAGAAGAAGCTGGACGACGCGGAGCCCGCCTCCTCCCCACGACCTGGCGGCTGACGGCACTTCCAGCCAAAAACGGCTGTTCGAAGCAGGGTCCGCGAGCCCCCACTCCCGGCCCGGGGGGAGCCGGTGTAGTGTGTGAGGTTGGCCATGCTCTCGCCCCCGGCAGAAGAAGCGTTCTCCACCCTCGCCACCTCGCTCGCCGGGCAACCCGAGCTGGAGGAGGCCGTCCGCGATCGCTGGCGCATCCGCTTGCGCGTGTCGGCGGCCAGCCAGCACGATCGGGTCTTGCCCGAAGCGCTGCGCGCTGCGGCCGACTTGTTGGCCAGTGAGTTGCCGTCACTCACGCACACCGCCCCGGGGCTGAGCGCACTGGCTGAGCGCTTTGCCTCGCCGAGCGGCTCGCTGCTGCTCTTGTGGTGCTACGCATCGACCTGGCGCAAGGACATCGAGCTCGCGCCGCTCCTGGCGAAGGCGCGCGCGGTGCCCGGCTACGAGGAGCGAGTCGCCGCGGTAGCGGCCGATCGCGTGATCGAAGGGCCGCTGCTCGACGCTTTGGGTTGCGCGCCGCTCTTGGGTACGGGCGCTGCTTTGCGTTTGCCAGCCAACGCCGAGGCCCGCGCGCGGCTCGAGATCTTGATCTGGGAGGCAGGCGCGAGCGCGCGCGAGGTGCCTGCGTTCGGGCGCTGGCTGTGGGCGTCGCCCGACACCTTCGAAGAGCTCGTGCGCAACCCGGCGCGGGGCGCGTTACGTGGTCGAGTGCTGGCCGCGCGTTGCCTCGAGATCAGTGTCGGTGCCCTGTCGGCCCAGGCCGACCAAGAGTTGGTCGGGCGCGCGCTGCAGATCTTGCAGCCGCTGTTGCTCCACCCCGAGCCCTTGGTTTGGGTGCACGCCGCGCGCGCGCTCGGCCGTCTCACCGGGCAAATCGAGCAATTGGAGGGCACCCTGCTCGATTGGGTGCTCGGTGAATCCCAACTCTTGCGTCAACGGGCGTTGACGGCATTCGCGTCATTGCCCTCCGAACGGCTGAAATTCCTGGCCAGCCAATTGGTGGCCATTCTCGACTCGCCGAGTGAGGTCGATTGGGCATTGGCGGCCGTCGCGGCGGCTACGCCGTATTTGTTCTTCGAACGCCGCGCGCTCTGGGATCGCTTGGCAAAGCGCATTCTGGCGGGTGATGGCGGCGCGGTTGCGGCGCGGGCGCTGGCGCGCGGCCTGTCGGTGCTCTGGCGGCGCGGGCAAAAGTTGCCCGAGATCGAAGCCCCATTGCGCGCGTTGCGCGAACTCGCCTGGTGCGCGCGGCCGGCCTCGCTCGACGAATCGCGACGTTGGATCGAGGTCACCGCGCTGACCGACGCCATCGATGGCGCCGAGCGCGATCCGCTCGATCTCGAACTCGGGCTCGAGAACTTGATGCGGGTGGCCGCGCAGTACGACGATGAGGAAGCAGATGCGCGCGCCGCGCGTTTCGCAACCTCGTTGGCCGTGACTTTCGTCGAGGCACGGCGGATTGCGCTCGCGCCCCATGGGCGCTTGCGCCAGCGCTCGGCCGCGATCAACGCGCTGGAAGGCTGCGCGCGCGCGTTCGCACTCCGACTCTGGGGTCCCATGCTCGCCACGCGGCCCGCGGGCGAACCGATCGAAGAGCCCGATCTGGAGGACACGTGGAAGCTCGTGGCCAGCGCGCCGGCCGAGATCCTGGATCTGCTCAAAGAACGCCGGCAACTCGGCGGCGCGGATCCGAACGCGGATTTGCCACTCGAAGTCTTGGCCATACGGCTCGGCGGTTACGCGCTCGATGCCTGCGGTGAGGACACGGATCTCGGTCCCGGCCGCGGTCCAACGGCCCATGACACCTGCCATTGGCTGCGTAAAATCGAAGGGCTGGCCGATGGTTCGCGCGATCTGCCGCCACCCTTGAAAGCCGCGCTCAGCGCGCTGTTCTGGCGCCTCGTCGACACCACGCGCGGGACCGCCCTCGGCGAGGTCGACGACTTGGAGTGGCTCGGCCCGTTCGCCGCGTGGTGGGCGCTGGTCATCGATCGCCCCGCCATGTTGCTACAGCTGGCAACGGCACTGCCGATGATGGCCGAAGGCGCACTGGCACGTTGTTGCGAGCGCGCGGAGCTGCTGCGCACCGCGGTTTCGTCCGGCACGAGCGACGGCCAGTGGGGCATTGCCGCAGGGGAAGCGCTGGAGTCCCTGCACGCGCTGAATACCGAACTGTCGCATGCGCTCACGGGGCTAGCGGACGCCTTGCTCAATTTCGAGTCCGCCGCGGGCCCAAAGCCAAACTTGGAGGCCATGTGCCTCGAGCTCGTGCTCGCGGGTGAACGCTTACAAGGCGCGCTCGCCGACCCGGTGAAAGCCTTGCACGCGAACGAAGAGAACCGCAAAGAGGACTCGCTGTCGCGCACCGCGACCGAGAACGCACCGCGCATCGCGGCCTTGGTGGCACGCGCCATTCGCGCGCGAGAACTATCGCTGCTCGACGTTTGGTTCGCGTCGCTCGGGCCCGTCGCATCCGCCTTGCTCGAAGGTGCGGTGCGCTCGGCGATTCGACGTACCCCGCCGCCGCCCCCCAAAACCAAGAAGCCCGAGCCGAAGGTCATTCACGGCTACGAGCTGGTGAAGCCCCTGGGCGAAGGCGGCATTGGTTCGGTGTGGCTCGTACGCAAACCCGGCGCGGACCGCTTGTTCGTGCTCAAGATCCCCAAAGCCGAAGCGCTGGCCAACGCCACCGACACCGAGCGCGAAGGCATTTTGGCGTCTTTCGTGGAAGAAGCGCGAGCATTGGCGGGGTTGTATCACCCCAACGTCGCGAACATCATCGACCGCGGTGTGGCCGACGGCATGCCCTTCTTGGTGCTCGAATATTTGATCGGCGCGGATCTCAAAGAATACGCCGCCGCCCAGCCGATGTCGCTCTTCGAGCTGCGTCAGGTCGTGCTCGATTCCTGCGCGGGGCTCGCCGCGTTGCATAGCGCGGGCCTCGTGCATCGCGACATCAAACCGGCCAACATTTGGCTGCGCTTGCCGCTCTCGGGGGGCGAACGCTTCGATTCGCACAAGCATCGCGATCCAGCGCGCGCCCAGCCGCTGTCCGCGGTCGTGATCGACTTCGGCATGGTGCGCGCGATCCGGGTGCCCGCGGACGCCAGCGGGCGCTTCGTGGCCGGCACGGCCGGCTACATTGCCCCCGAACAGGTGCTCGACCCCGTGGTGCTCGACCCCCGCTCGGACGTGTACGCGCTGGCCGGCACGATCTACAACGTGAGCACGGGACGCGCATTCTTCGACGAGATCGACAATGCGCGCGATCGCATCATCGCCCACATGCGCCGTGACCCGTTCGAAGATACCGAGCGGTTGCGGGTATTTCCCGCGGGCGTCGCCAAGATCTTACGCGCCGCGACCATGAAAGAACCAGAGCATCGGCCCACGCCACTCGAGTTCGGCAAGGAATTCGCGGCCGCATTGTAAAGAAACTTACATTGACACTTTCGCCGCACTTTCTCGAAAATGTGCGGGATTTGCCGGGCCGCTCTGGCAGAGCGCAGCCTTTTGTTTCATGCTCATGCGGTTGCGAGGCTGACTCGAGTGTCGGTTTCGCCCGGCTTTTCAGGATAAAATGCGCATGAGCTTCCGTCTCTCCTCCACCTTGGCCCTGGCCTCTAGCCTGGTCCTGACTCTCGCCTGCAGCGCAGGTTCATCGGGCAACGGCAGCGGCGTGACGCGCCCCGGTAGCGACGGCGGCGGCGGCAGCCCACCCATCTCGGTCGGTACCGGCGGCAACGGTACGGGGATCATCGTCAGCCCAGGCGGCGACCCGACGGGGCCGGACCCGAACGACACGCGCGACATCCCCATGCGTCAGAAGCTGTGTGACGCTGCCGGCAAGTGCACTTGCTTGAGCCTCGCGCTGCTCGGCACGCTGACCTCGGCCGCTGCAGATCCAGACACCACCGCGTTCACGACCTGGCTCGCCAACTCCAGTGAGGGCACCGCCGTCGCGACCAATGTTCCGACCAAGCCCACGGTCGATGCCGCGTTCCTCAGCAAGTACGACATTTTGCTCGTGGCCAACGTCAACGGCTGGACGTTCAGTGCGGACGAAAAGGCAGCGGTCGAAACGTGGGTCAACGCCGGCGGCGGCATCATCACGTTGACCGGTTTCACCAGCACCGCCACCGAATCCGCCGCAACCAGCCAGCTGATTTCGTTCGCGGGCCTGGGATACTCTGGCACGACCGAGGCACAGTATGCCGCCCCCAAAGCGGGCGAGGACCAGCCCGTTTATTACAAGGGCGGCACCGTGGATCTCAAGAAGTGCATGAATTGGAACTCCACCGGCGCCAATGGCGTGGAGCACGCCAAACCGTTCATCACCACGCCGCTCAAGTTCGCGCCTCAGACGGGCACTCTGGAAAAGCTCACGTTGAATCTGGACTACGTAGGCGCTTTCATCGGTTGGCCCGTGACGACGCCGGCCGACGCGACGGTGCTCGCCAAGGATCCGGTGACGGGCGGCAACATGGCGGTCGTCAAGGAGGTCAATGGCAAGGGCCGCATCTACGCCTTCGGCGATGAGTGGGTCACGTTCTCCAACGAATGGGAGCAGACTGGCACACCGTCGAACCAGCAGAAGGACATGTATAACCCGTGCTACGTGCCGGCATCGGGCACCGCGGCTGAGTTCTTCCACTCCGTGAAGTCGCTCTACCAAACCAAGCAGTTTTGGTACAACGCGATCAACTGGGTCGCTCCGCCCAACGAGTGCTTCGAGATCAAAGATCCGGACGTCGTTCCGATCCCGAAGTGATTCCTTCCTGAAGTCGCTCGCAGCTCGATTTCGCGTTCCTGCTCGCGAAATCGGGCCCTGCGGCGTTGCGCCTAAATTAATAATCATTTCTGAGGTTTAGAGACTTCTAGAGCCAGGGCAGGCGTTCGTCTCGAAACTCACAACACGTTCAGTGAACGCGTTCACCGAACGGAAGAAGTCAGACGCAGCGCGCACACCGGGCAAGCGTTACCGCGCCAAGCTCGCGACGCGCGCGCGCATCTTGGAGGTCGCCAAACCGCAGTTGGAGACGCTCGGCTTCGAGGGCACCGGCATCCGCGGCGTCGGGGAAGCGGCCGGTGTTGCCACGGGCACGGTGCTGTTGCACTGCGCGGACAAGCGCGACTTGCTGCACGCGGCGATGTTCGAAGATCTGCAAGCACAGTGGCAGCGCACGCGTGACGCGCGCGGCGAACGAGCGCTGCCGCGCGAGTCGCTGTTCGCGGATCCGCCGTGGAGTGCGCGCTTCGCAGAGCAAGTGGCCGACGTGCACCGCCAGGTGGCGGCATTGGCGGAGCGGGCGAAGCTCGCGGGGGAACTCGCCGAACAGGTCGACAGCCACGTGTTCGCGGCATCTTTCTTCTCATTTATCCCTTCGCCGTCTTGGCTTGGCTGCAAGGCGGACACCCCGCCCCCGAGCGCTCGTTCGAAGCCATGCTGACTTGAGCAACCATTGACCCTCGCCGCGCGCTCTGTTTAGCTCGCAAGGAGAAGGCATCGTGAGGCGTATGGGCTGGGCGGGAAAGCGGTTGGGCAGGCGCGAGTTCGTTATCTGGCTTTGGAGCGTCGGTGCCTTCGGCTGCTCCGGCGACGAGTCGAAGTCGGCGCCCGAGGTCTGCAAAGACTACGTGTCGAGCTACTGCGCCAAGGCCGTCTCGTGCGCGCAAGAAACCGACCGTTCGGATTTCTCGGAGCTGTGTGACTTCAGTTTTCAGGTTTATCTGCCGTGCGAGGAAGCAACCCACGTCTGGCGCGATCCGCAAGCATGCCTCGACCAGATCGCGTCCATTCGTTGTGCCAACGTCGCGCCCGGCACATTTCCCCCTTCCCCCGAAGCCTGCCAAGGCTTGCTTGGAAACCAGTGATGCGCGCACTCCCGACGGTCTCGAAGCTGCTGCTAGTGGTCCTTTTACTCGGCGGTTGCAGCAGCGAAACCGCCGAGTCCGAGCCCGCTCCCGCCGCTTACGATGCGAGCTACCTCGATACGAGCGCGGATCCGTGCACGGATTTTTATCAGTATGCGTGTGGCACTTGGCTCGAGCAGCATCCACCCCAACCCGGCTACACGGAGAGCCGCTTCAGCGCCGGCGACCAGCGCAACAGCATTTATTACCGCTCGATCGTAGAGGCAATGACCAGCTCGGACCCGAGCTTACGCAACGCCCAACGTTACTATGGCACCTGCCTGCGCGCCCATAGCGCCGTTTCCGTGCCCTCCGATCCGCTTCGCCAGGGCCTGACCGCCGTCGCAGCGCTCGATTCGCTCGCGGGCTTACCCGAGTTGCTCGCGCAGCTGCATGATACGGGAGTGCACGCACTGTTCAGCGCCAGCGTGGGCATCGACATGGGCGACCCCGCGCACTACACCGTGCACATTACGGAAGCGGGTTGGAGTTTGCCCGCGCGCGTTTCGTACGAAGACACGCAGCTCGCGCTCGCCTACCGAACCCATATGACGAACCTCACGGGCGCCGCGAGCGCGAGCTTCAGCCTCGCGCTCGACAGCGAAGCGGTGTTCGAATTCGAACACGCGATCGCCGAGGCGGGCAGCGACGACCGCGCTCCCGGCCCCCGCTACAATCCGGTCGATTCGGCCGCGCTGGCCGCGGCTCTGCCAGGCTTTGACTGGGCGCGCTATTTTGCAGCGCGCCGCTTTTCGACCGAGCGGGTGAACCTGTATGAGCCGAAGGCATTGCCCGCGCTAAAAGAGCTTCTGGCCTCGGCCCCGCTCGAGACGCTGAAGCAATACCTCGCCTGGCGCGTGCTCGAAGCCTACGCCAACTCCGTCGACCGACCGCTGATGGCGGAAGAGTTCGCCTTCCACCGCGGCGTCGTCGACGGCGCGGTGGAGGCTTATCCGGACGAGTTCGATTGCTTCCTACGCGTCCGGAGTCACTTCGGCTTCGTCTTGGCCCGCCACTTCGTCGAGAGCTTCGTGCCGAGCACGCTCAAGCCCGACGCGGTCGACTTCGTCGCCCAGTTGCAGAGCGCCATGCGTGCGAACTTGACGCAGGTCGCTTGGTTGGACGACCCGACCCGAGAACAAGCGTTGGCCAAGCTCGATCAGTTGCTGCCCAAGGTCGGCTATCCCGACACCTGGCCGCATGATTCGCTGGAGGTCGACCCCAGCAAGTCGCTGCTCGAGCAGCGCATCGCAATTACACGCCAGTATTCAGCGGCGGAGGCAAACCAGCTCGGGCAAAGCGTCGACCGCTCGCAGTTTTGGGCCTCGCCAGACGTGACCAACGCTTTTTACTCGGACACCCGCAACGACATCACCATCCCGGTGGCCGTCCTGGGGCATCCATTTTTTGGCCAAGATCGCGCGCCCGCATTCAACTTTGGCAGCTTGGGCAGCGTGGTGGGGCATGAACTGAGTCACGCATTCGACAGCCGTGGGCGCCACTACGACGGGCAAGGCGCGTTAGTCGACTGGTGGAGCGAAGCCACCGCCGCCGAGTTCGACCGAAGGGCGCAATGTCTGGTCGATCAGTTCGACGGCTATGAAGCACTGCCCGGCATCCACATCGACGGTCGGGCCACGCTCGACGAGAACATCGCCGACTCGGGCGGGCTAGTCGTCTCGCTCGCCGCTTTCCGCGCGCAGCCGAAGCAGGCAAGCTTTGCGGACCCGCATAGTCCCGAGCAGCAATTCTTCCTGGCCTACGCACAGTCGTGGTGCGAATCCTCCAGCGATGGCATCGCGGCGCGCCTGCTCGCGAGCGACTCCCACTCGCCTGGTAAATTTCGCGTCAATGGCAGCATGCGCAACATCCCTGCATTCGCCGAAGCATTTTCTTGTTCGGCCGGCAGCGAGCTTGCGCCGACTGATCGCTGCGAGCTCTGGTGAGCTTGGCCTGGTTCGTGCAAAACACGCCTCCAACGCCATGAAAACCTCCGCATTCGACCTTTCACACCCCATCGAAACCTTCAGCGCGGCCCGCGAGCAGATCCGCCTGAGCCTGCATTTGCTGAACCTCGACGCGCGCCAGAAATGGGACGAACTCGAGGCAAAAATCCTGACCCTGGAGAGCAAAATCGGTCAAGAAGCCGAGGCTTTGAGCGAGGCCACGGCCAGCGCTGCGATCGACCTGTCCGGCTCGGTGAAGGACTTCGTCGACAACCACGTGCGCAGCATCAAGCACTGAACGTGACACGGCCGCCGCGCGACGAGGCGTTTTGACACGCTCGTCGGCGCGGCGCCTTCGGAGCTCGGGCTCACTGCCTGA
>Ga0247757_10000128_pt1 | contig 61348 bp, 76 predicted proteins | sample UWRJL126311R4_FD_180929 | JGI IMG/M metagenome (GOLD analysis project Ga0247757, IMG submission 180929) | Plant litter microbial communities from Arlington Agricultural Research Station in Wisconsin, United States - UWRJ-L126-311R-4 | ecosystem: Environmental > Terrestrial > Plant litter >... | reverse complement strand
AGCAGGACTCGAGCCGCATCTTGTGGACTGATAATCCAGGAATTCGGCGATTGTACGATATGGTTTGGGATTTTGGTTCAGGGTCGAGGCTTGACCGAGGGTACAGACGAAATAGTTTGGTTCCATCTAGTTCAGCGTTCAGGGGAAGAAGGGGCTGGGAAGAAAACAAAAACCCATCCTGGAGGGGATGGTTGCGGGTGTTGACATGTCGTGACATCATGATGGTGAAGAATGTGGAACGCGGTCACATCGAGGGGCAGGCACTTGTGGATGGTGCTAGCACACGGTTCACGGCATCGCTGATGGCGAAGTTTATGAAGGCCATTTGTGCTCATGCTCAACAGGTTTACCTAGGGAGGTGCGTGGGCAGGGCGGGGGGCAAAGGCAGGAGCAACGCACTCGACTACCGCTATCTGCCAACCCAACGGTGTTGTGGGGAGAGACTCCAGAAACTTGGCATGCGAGCAGACGCAGATATATTGGATAAGACGGCAGGCGACGGAATCCCATTGGCGGTGGTGAAGGCGATTTGCGGGATTTGGCATGCGCTGGAACTTGCACGGAGCTAACAGAGTATTGATTGGGTGTAGCGCTAGACCCAACAAGGGAGCTAGCAGAGCGTGGGATGGGGAGAGGGCGACTTGACAGCTTTGAATCAAGGAAAGGATGCGTCGTGGGTCGTCTCGCTGTCTGGTGTGTTTGCTACGTGTTGGGTCGAGGGACGGCGTGAGCGAATGCACCAGATGCGGATGGTGATGCAAGGCAAGGCAGCAAAGCAGGTACACGCTCGGATGGCACAGCTCGGCCCGCCCGCCAAGAGCCCCAGCGTCGAGTCGTTGCTAGCTCGCCTACTGCTCGGTTTCCATGGCAAAAAAGACGGCCAAACACCAAAGAGCGTGGTGTTTCGCACGCCTCGCCTATCGGGCCTTGGAGCCGATATCGTGGGCGCACAAGGAGGCACAGGAACACACCGGGCAAAAGAGAAAGCTGCTCGGTGGTGACTGCTGCCGTGCGTCATGCGTGCCTGCGCCGGCCACCAACATCGGCAGCAGGACGGCCAGGACGGCCAGGCACGCCAGGGAGAGAACAATCAAGGGCAGCAGGTATTGTAGGTAGCGGGGACGGGCGTCGCATCCGGTGCGTGGCTGGTTTGAGCGAGGGGAGGCGCTGAAACTCGCGCCCAAGCAGCAGGACGGGGACCGGATGAAATGGCTCTTCCAAGTCACAGTAAGATGAGGGCAATCTCGCCTTGGGGCAAGACGGACAGGCATGCAGGTCGCGTACCTAGGCACGTACAGTACAGTGTGTAGATGCTGTATGTGCGTGACAATCGAGGTCTGTGTGGCGGTTCAAGCAAACCGATGATAGTCATGCCCCCCGGCCAGAGCACCGCGCGGCTAGCCGTGTTGGCCACTTCGTGATTGCTTCGACCGGGAGCGGCGCAACTTCCGGTTATCGTCTCAGACAACATTTAAACCCGTGCCCGCCCTCGCTGCATTGTGACTCTCTTCTGGCCCTGCACGTCTTTCCGTCCCCATCACCACGCCCATCACACATCCCATCACAGGGTACGTTCTGTCCTGTCCTGCTTCAACGCCTTTTCACTGCCAATTGCACTTGTTGTTGTTGTGAAGACGCATTTCCTCGACCTGGTGCTGACGCGTCACTGCACAGACATTGATAGCTCAGGCGCCCTTCACACCATGCTGTACAAGACCCTTTTCGTCGCCACCGCGGCCTTTTCTGGCCTCGTTGCCGGCCAGAACAGCACCGCTTCTGGCTCTGCGCCCTCCCAGACTGGCCTGCCACCCAGCATCCAGCCCTGCTGCTCCATCTCTGCAGACAATGTTCCTGAGAACCTGAAGAACGCTTGGTGCCAGGCCGAACAGAACACCTGCCCCCAGATCTGTGGTGGCCAGGGTCAGATTGCCAGCGGTGGCAACGACTGCGACACGGTATGTCACTGCACCAATGGCCCCGCCCGAAGCTTGCTGACAATGCCATGCAGGACTCCCTGGACTTCACTTGCAAGTGCAGGAATGGAACGGAGCCCAGGATGGCCGACTACATCCAGTCGGTGCCCGGCCAGATGTGCCGATTTTGGTATGATGCATGCGTTAATGCCACACGCAACTCTGGCAGCCAGGCCCTTGCCCAGCAGTTCCAGTGCGAGCAGTCTCGCGATGCCCTTTGCGGTAACTTGACCACTTCGGAGGACCAGTCCACGTCGACGCGGTCGTCGAACCCCACGTCCACTGGCAGTGGCTCCGAGTCTGGCGGCTCTACTCGTCCCACGTCTGCCACATCTTCTGGCGGCGCTGCCTCTTCCAGCACCGGCCAACCTGGTGCTGCTGCCCACCTTGTCCGCGACTTCGGCACCCCTGTGTTCGCGGGTCTGCTCGCCATCTTTGGCCTCGCCTTGTAGAAGGAGAAGCTGTTGCTGCTGCTGCTGCTTCCAAGATGGAATGGACTGGTTCCATGAAGGATGTTGTAATGAAGATCAGACATGGCAGGCCCTAGTCCTGCGCACTGGCATGGCTAGCTTATCCAGCGTTCTCGAGCATCTGCGTTGGGAGGTTTCCACTGGCGTCAGTTGACATGTTGAAAATGAAGATGCGGAATGAGGTGGAGGTTAATACGAATTCATGACTAGGCTTGCGATATATCCACCACCCCAACAAAGTTTATCACTTTTTCCCACGTCAACGTCTTGCTTGTGCTGCGCCGTGCCCCGTGTCTGTAGTCTGCTTCCAGCAAGGATGATGCACTCGACGGCATCCCAACAAGCATCGGCCTCTTGCCGCTCCCATTGGTCAATGGGCTGCAGCTGCAGCTGCGGCAACCGGCACCTGACTTGGCTGACACTGACTGGCCTGGGTCCTTTGCCAGGCACGCCAGGATGCCAGGGGGGCTGCGCGGCAAAATTGGGATGCATAATCGATAACCGGGCTCCTCGCCTTCGTCGCTATGATTGCATTTTTCTGCATCGTCGACGGCCTGCTGCCTCAACATTGCCTTGTGAAATCGGTCCCTCGCCGCGAGCTGCTCCCCACCCCCTATACTGCCGCTGCTTGGCTCCTTCCTATCCACGGGAAATCCGGCGTCGCCGCATCACAGGAAGCCTCGGCCGGCCTCTGCGTAGGTCAGTGCCGTGCAGTGCAGCGCAGTGCCGTGCAGTGCCAGCCTCGGCCGTGCCATTTTTTTTCATCAGCATCAGCCACTCTGTCCTTGTCCTGCCTGGTCTCGCCAGGTGCGATCGAGGTACAAACGTATATTTAAGGTGGCGCTGCGCGGCTCTCTACGGCCGCCGTTACACTTCCTACGTCGTGCCCCGCTTGTGCCTCCCTTCGCACGACCGCCCGTGTCCTTCGTTACCACGCACACGACCCGCACACGACCCGATAACCACCTCTGCCGAAGAACCATGGCGACACTAGCAGCTCAGAAGAGGCACAAGGTGACCATCGTGGGCTCCGGCAACTGGGGTACCACCATGTCGAAGCTCGTTGCTGAGAACGTCACCGCCCACCCCACCCTGTTCGAGGAGACGGTCACCGTGTGGGTATACGAGGAGGAAGTCTCTATCCCCAAGGAGTCCCGCCATTACGACCCAGCCTCGGAGCTGTCGACGAAGCCCCAGAAGCTCTCCGAGGTCTTCAATAAGCTCCACGAGAACGTCAAATACCTACCCAACATCACGATCCCCTCCAACGTCGTAGCGAACCCCGACCTCGTCGACTCGTGCAAAAATTCCACCATCCTCGTATTCGTTCTCCCACATCAGTTCATCCCTCGAGTTTGCGAGCAGTTGGCCGGCAAGATCGTGCCCTATGCTCGCGCCATATGCTGCACAAAGGGTGTGGACGTCAGCGACAAGGGCATCAGGCTCATGTCGGAAACCATTGGCATGCGCCTTAACATCTATTGTGGTGCGCTTTCGGGAGCGAACATTGCATCGGAGATCGCTCAGGAAAAGTACTCCGAGACTACGGTTGCGTACGACCCACCGCCCATGGACTCCCGTGCCCCTACCCCCAAAGGCTCGCCCATGTCTTCGCAGGTAGATCTCATCTCGCCCAGCAAAGCCGTGCCCAGCGAGCGGTCGGCCAAACTCAAAGCCCTGCCGAACGAGTACCCTCCCCTCTCGCACGAGAACGTCCGCAAGCTGTTCCACCGGCCCTACTTCCACGTCCGCATCGTCGACGATGTGGCCGGCGTGTCCCTCGGCGGCGCCCTGAAGAACATTATCGCGCTCGCCGCCGGCTTCGTCGACGGCCTCGGCTGGGGCGACAACGCCAAGGCGGCCGTGATGCGCGTCGGCATCCTGGAGATGGTGCGCTTCGGCAAGGAGTTCTTCCCGGACAGCGTGCACACGTCGACCTTCACCGAGGAGTCGTGCGGCGTGGCCGACGTGGTGACGTCGTGCATGGGCGGCCGCAACTTCCGGTGCGCCAAGATGGCCGTGGAGCGTGGAGAGTCCATCTTCGAGATCGAGCAGAAGGTGCTTAATGGGCAGAAGCTGCAGGGCACGAGCACCGCGTACGAGGTCAACAGCTTCCTGAAGCAGCAGGGCTTGGAGCACGACTTTCCGCTCTTCACGGCCGTGTACAACATCCTCGAGGGCAAGGTGGATCCCCGGGAGATTCCCGAGTTGATTGAATCTAAGGCGTAGAGAGAGAAGAAAGAAAGGAGAACACGAGAATATAAGAGGGAGAGAGAGAGAGCAAGACGTACATGATTCCTTGAATATGGACAGGGGCATAAATATGGATACCCATTGATGGCTTTTGATAGCAGGAGAGGGCCGAAGAGGATTAAAATCAGTAATGAATACCCAGTGGTATGGATAGATAGACGTCTAGATAGATATCTATGAGATGGCATTTTTATTTTAAAGGCACCTCGTGTAACCAACGTTGACTTTGGCGAACGTCTGCGGTTGTCAGCGCGTAAGTTTTGCTATCAGGGGTAAAAACAAAAAAAGGTAGGATTATTCACTGCTGCGCGTTAGTTATCCGGTACCCGCGTCAAATTATTGCCAAATTGGGGGCAAATGCAGGATAATGAAGCTTTCTCACTCATTCACATATTTCAATCACTACGATGCCAATAGCACAGTACGTTGCGACGGAAGGAATACTTTCATTCAACGCCGTCTTCGTGCGACCGTCTCCATACTCTACCCCACCGTCGACTGCGCAGGCGGCGCCGCCATCTTCACACCCCTCCTCCCTTCCTTTCACCTACCAAAACTTTTTTCCGAGAGTGAAGATTCACTGAAGCTGGAACTCCCTAATGCTACCATCTACAAAATTCGCTGGAAAACACGATGGCTCCTAAGAGCCCAGCCACCCGCAGACAAGCACAGCCGTCCGTCTATTAGGGGTCTATGATGCGGTGGTGATAAACGTGGAAAGGAGAAAATTACAGGAAATATTAAGAAAAAGCGCTATGCTATTATGCCGTGTACTCATGCATCGAACAAAAAGGGGGAAGGGAAAGGAAAAGACGCAATAATTAGAGGAAGGGGGAAAGCAGCACGCATAGAAGCGCGCTTAGGTTGACCAAAGAGGCTCAACAAGAGGGGTATCCCATGGTTGCAAATGTATGCACAACGTGTCGAATCGATCCGGGGAAGCAACTCCCTCAGGACAAGAGAAGTCTTTAAGCGGCGGCCATGGCAATCTCCTTGCCCTTCATCGACCTCCACTCAACAAAGGCTGCGCCAAAGATGGAGACTGCTGCTGCTGCAACGCTGACGTAGAATGTCTGCGTAAGCGACTGGTTGTATGCCACGATGACTCCACCAAGGAACTTCTCTTCGATGGCATTCTTGAGCTCCGTGGCGCCAACGGTAAGCACAAGGCTGGGATTCAGGTCAGGGACGACGGTGCGGAGGTTCTTAAGAAGCTGGTTCGTGAAGACATTCTGGGCAACGGAGATGAAGAGAGCACCTCCGAGAGTCTGTGAAAACATCATGATGGCCGTGCCGATGGGAACGTCTTTCTTGGGTAGTGCAGCTTGCACGGCGACTAGCACCTGTTGCATACCAGCACCGACACCAGCGCCGAAGATGAACTGGTAGCCGATCCACTTGGAATGGTTGGTATCGACTTCGAAAGTGGTCAGGAGGCCTGCGCCGATAGACATGAGAACCGAGGAGACGAGCATGAAAGGTGTGTAGTAGCCAATTGCTGTCACGGCACCACCGACGACCATGGAGACGATGACCAAACCAAGAATAGCAGGCAGGTTCATGATACCGGACTTGGTAGCGCTGACGCCCTTGATGGCTTGGAACCAGATGGCTATATCTCAGTCAGCTGATGCCGATCAAAGTTTAGTGATAGTAGGGAGCTTACGAAGATAGTAGACCATGATGAAGAAAGAAGCGCCAAGCATAGCTCCAAACCACGCAGAACCCCAGACATTGCGGTTCTTGAAGACGCGCGGCGGAACAGTAGCATCCTCCTGCTTCCATACTTGGACAGCCAAGAAGCCAATGACCAGAAGACCGGCAATGACGAGGAGAGCAATGATGCGGCCGTTCTTCCACTCGTACTTGCTACCACCCCATTGAAGAGCAAGAAGTAAGCAAATGATAGCCGGTAGGAACAGAGCACTGCCTTCGAGATCGAACTTCTTGACCTGTTCTTTCCAGGTAGCGTTTGTCTTTGCGGTGTGGCGCTGGACTTTGAAGAAGGGAATGATGAAAGCAGCAGTAATAGCACCGAAAGGCAGGTTAATATAGAAGCACCATCGCCAAGTAAGATGATCCGTGAAGGCACCGCCGAGGCTGTTAAGACTGTTAGTTGCTGCTTAGAGAAAGCCAAGGCGCAGATCGACTTACAGTGGGCCAGCTACACTAGCAATTCCGTACATGCCGCCAATGAGACCCATGTAGGTTGGACGTTGTCGCAACGGTACACTGACCGAGATTATGAGCACGGCGCCGCTGAAGATGCCAGCAGAACCAACACCGGCAACGGCACGTCCGATGATCAGGGCAGTCGAGTTGGGCGCAACACCACAGATGAGAGAGCCGACTTCGAAGATGAAGAGGGCAGAAAGGTAGACCCATTTGATGGAGTAGAAGGTGTAAAACTTTCCGTAGATGAGCTGGGTGGCGCAGGTGGTGAGTAGGTACGAACTGCCGTACCATCCTACATCATTGAGAGCCTTAAACTGATCAGTGATGCGTGGGATGGCGGTAGCAATGATGGTGTTGTCCTGGGGGATTTGGTTAGCGCAAGGCGACCAGAGTAAGCATGCAGGTCATCGTACCAGAGCCATGCAAAAAACGGACAGGCACAGGGCAATCGTGATGACGCCCAGGCGCCATGCTTTGGGATACTCGACTCCATCCTCCTCGTCAATTTCTGCACCACTGTGCGTCGATGCTGCTGCGGCTCGGTCCTCAACGGTGGTTTCGTTCTTTGAGTCCGCAGTTGCAGGAACCTGGGGCTCGGTGGTGGGCGCTGTGGAGGGTTCCCGAGCAGGGTCTTGCTTTTCGTAGTCCATGACGGAGGGCTCCTTGCTTTGGGCGGCGGTTGTGGCGTCCGAGTCGGCTCTGCTGACAGGCCTGAGGTGGTCGGTCTTCTCACTCATAGCAAAAGACGGCTGGCCTGTAGGGGTTCTCTTTTCTTCTGTCGGGGGAATGTTGTAGCGAACAGACTTTTTTTCTCGGTGGTCGGTCGAGATTCGGTGGTGACGGGAGAAGGTGCTAGGGACAGACCACGCAGGCACTTGGAGGGGCTGTTGAAGGGGCTCAAGGAGAGTGAGGAGGCGGGATGCAGGAGAAGACGGAGGGGGCAAGGAGCGGAAAGGTTGAGGTTCTATATCGTTTGCGTGCCAGGCGTCGACAAAGGAGCCGGCCAGCCAGGGTGAATTAGGACAGGGTAGCCGAAGATTCTCGTCCACGAGCCCGCACTAGAGGGCGCGCATTGTTCGCATACCGGGGGTTCGGTAGGCTCTAACTCCCGCGCCGCCGACGAGGCCCAGGGCTAGAGCCGCGTTGTTGCCTGATGCGTGCGCGACAAGCCTACAACATACCGTGTGCTTTCGTCCGCGCGCACCTGCATGCTTGTTGAGCCAAGCGCGGGCTGCAGTGCTGGGCCAAACGTTTTGTGCTGCTGCCGCTGCTGCCTGGGGCTTGCTTGGTTTTTGGTCCGGCGCTGTTGCTGCCAGCCATCGCGATGCAGCTGCCTGGGTCTACGCGGCGAAGATCGGGTGCTGCTCGACGACGACAACGACGACGACGACGAGAACAACCGTTGTGCCGTCCATGATGCCATGATGCTCACATCGTGACCCCAGCCCAACAGCGAGCGACCCAGCTGCCCGGCGCAGCAAGATCGCCAGGGCCTAGGCTACGGTTGGCACCAGGCGTTGCAACAGCCAGCAACCGTCTCTTTTTCGTCCGTCAGCCGTGGCAAAAACCGCAGCTTTCCGTCCGAGCGCGGTACCCTTGCGCCAAAAGACCCATGCAGCCCGCCATGCGGCTGCTCACCCCCTTCGCAAACATCGCATCCAAATGACACTGCGTACGGAACCCGCCGTGGTTGGCCAGGAGGTTATATTCTTGTCACAGGAAACAAGCGTCGGGTGGGGCACGCGGAGACAAATCGCGGACTTAGCCTTGCCCCCATCGCGCCGTCTTTTGTCGCCGTTCCGCCGTTCGCCAAGCCCAACTGCTTCAAGCTCGCCGTTGCTAGTTCAACCAAGGCTACCACCAACCTACCCCCTACAGTGCAGCACACACTCGCATGATCGTGATTGACATGTCACCCGGCACTCTCGCACTTGGTCGCCCAAAGCAGCTCTGCCCAGCCTTGGTACACGCCGCCAGCACACGGCGTACAGGGCAGACGAACCAGACAGGTATTGTGTAACATCTAGGACCTCTTTATCAGATACCACAAACAGTCGGCAATGACGTTTTCCACCGGCTGCATTCAGAAAGAAAAAAAATAACCACCCCAGCGATCCCCGCTCGCAATCATGGAAGCTAGTCGAAACATCGCGGCCACGACTTTCCCCATCCTTCCATCTACACGGCAAGTATGCAACATGACCCATCTCGCACTCGCATCCACCTGCCCCACGCCATGCATAGCATAGCTTGATGGCGTTACATACTACCGCCATCCCATGGCCGTGGATCACGTAAGCCCATTACCACGTGGGGCTTCCTGCAGCAACATCCAAAGGCGCTCCTCGCCTCGGTCGCATCCTTCTCCTACGGCACGGCGACATAACATGCACCGTGCCGAGCTCTATCGACATCTATTTGGCAAACATGCTTCTAAATGATTGGGTATATGCGTAGTTGCCAGAGAGATATCCAAACCCCCTGTTACATGGTCTCTATCATGGTTACCGCACTGCTGCCTCAGCTGCTGCCTGTGCGATGCGCTGCTCTGCAGCCTCCATCCTGAGATGGCGCTCCACCTCACGCTCCACAATCACATTCTGCTCTTTGCCTTTCTGGCCCCTCGCCTTGCTAAACAGACATCGCCACAGGTCATCTGCCGGCACTACCTCGCCATTGCCCTTCTTCTCTAATAGGTTTTTCAGCGGTGCCGATTCGAGTTCCAGTGAATTCGCTGCCTCCAACGTGTGCTCCTGCAGCCCGGGCGTCGCCGATCCTGATCGGCTACCGACCTTGCGTCCCATGTGCTCTAGACGGCGCGATACAGAGATGTCGTAGATGGATTCCTCGACCGAATCGCTGACCAGGTACATGAAAACCGTCGTGGGACGCTGCTGTCCGATTCGATGGACACGCGCAATGGCCTGCAATTCAATCGCCGGGTTAATGAGCGGCTCACACAAGAACACATATGTCGCATTGACGAGATTCAGCCCGGATGAATCCGACTTGGCGTCTAGCAAGAAGCATTCCACCGCCCTGTCGCTCTTGAACCTATGGATTCCGTCCTTGTCTCGGATGCTCGCTGCACCAATCTTCCACCTCCTCAACGCCTCACGCAGCAGATCGAGGAAATCGGCAAACTGCGAAAAAATAATCGTCTTCGCGCCCGCGTCGTTGTTTCGAATCCAAAGCAGGTGTCGCGCAATCATATCTACTTTCGACCCGTATGATCCCTCGAGATCAATCATCTTGATCTCTTTCATGGTGGAATCCCGTATACCCGAGTAGATCGACATGTCTGTGGACGCAGGGCTTGAACCTGACGTCTGTGAGGAATCGTAACTTTCCTCTTGTACTGTGATGGTGTCCGGCTTGAAAGTAATGTCCCTGAAATCTTGCGTCCTGAGCTTCTGCTTGCACATGGGACAAGTCCGGTGCTCGTGCCACCATTGGGTAATACATTCCTTGCAATACTGCTCTCTGTCAATTTCCGTCTCAATATGGTCATCGCACAGCTACTCACTTTGTGTCCGCAAGACGTCAAGACGCCAATCTCGAATTCGTCTTGACAAATCACACATTCTTGCTTGGTATCCGTCTCTTTGTTTTCTAGTCGGAGATTCTTGAGGTAGGCTTGTTTGGTCTTCAATCCGGCCAACGTCTTTTCCCCAGATTCTACTATTCGCTTCTGTCGTTCGTGCTCTCGCACATCAAATCTTTCATCCATAGCTTCCCTCCAAGGAGCGACCGTGTCGGAAATATGTTGCAGTTGGCGATAAAATTCCAAGCGTTGGTTCATTGCCGCACGGAATAACTCCTGCTCTTTTTCTAGTTCTGTTATCAGCTTGCCTTGTTCTGTGGCGGCCTGGTGTGCTATCTTGAAATACTTTTCAGCAATGCCCAGCTCTGCTGCTGCACGCTGATCACCCGACGATGCCTTCCATTGTAAAGAATTCACTAATGACCGCGCTGCACCTACTACACTTTTAAGTGTTCCATCCTGTGCTTTGGGCTTCAGGGATTGGCGGACACGAAATATTTCAAGAACGAGCTCGGGCGCGTGTCCTCTATCCGCCTCATCGTTTGAGCGAGCTTTCTTCTCAGCTTCCTGTAACTCGTGCTCAACCAGTAAGTCATTGATACCATGTACAGCCAGGTTTCTGTCGGCAATAAGTGTTCGCAGGCCCATAATGTAGACGTACAGCTGATCTTGCACCTTAGTTGAATTTTCGTATTCTTCGCCGGTGACGTCTTTTCCTTCGTCCTCATCTAGAAGGGATGTAGTTAAGATGTCGACAATCTTTTTACGCCATTGCTCTAGTTTCTCGTTCTGTAAGTTGATCACGTCTCTAATCGTTTCCATCTTGTCTAGTATTTTAGCGCTCTCAATGCCCCCCAAATCGGGGAGCTCGTCGATCGTTAAAGCGGTATGAGGACTTTGCAAGCGCTCTATCCTTCGCATTTGACGCTGTGCTCGGCGTTGAACATCACTAAGAATCTCTCGGCGGATGGCTTTTGCCTTGTCGTACCATAGTGTTTCGGCGGTATCTAAGCGATGAAAGTCATCTGAGTCGGGTTGCGTCAGCTCAATGTTTTCCTTCCATTGATAGTACATTGTGCCAATGAAGAAGTCGCAAGCGTGTTCCAACTCCAGAAAAGAGCGAAGGGACCGTCGGATAGCCGTAATACGCCCGAACTTTGCCATCTGCTCCTCATCTTCCTCGTCTGAATCTTCTTGTTCTAGCGCAGTGCCAGGGACAGCAGTACCAAGCCGTTGCTTTTCGGCAGAAAGCTCCTCTCTGCAAGCCTCAACGTAACTCTGAGCATTTTTCAACGCTTTTGTATAATATTCTAAGGCTCGTTCATTTCGTTTTTCGATATCCCTGGCGTTAGCTTGGACATGGCCCAGTATCATCTGCCCCAGGACGATTTCTCGGGCTTCAGATTTCAATTTAGTGTCATTCTGCTCAATCATGCTTTCAAGTACATCGTGAACGGTTCGCAGAGGTCCATTCTTAGCACCCGTGACCTTCTTGTGCCTCCTGCCAACATGAGAGTTGAGGCATGTTTGGCGTAATCGTACCAGCCATTCGCGCATGCGCTCAACGGTCTCTGGGTGGTCAATACCTCGATCATGACGGAGAGGCTCGCCTTCAGGGCTGAGGAAACACGCATCACACATTTGACGAAACATATCCGCGTAATACTGTTCTTCAATGGCTGAAAAAGGAACAGTAATCACAACTCGTTTTTGGGGAGGCAAGTGTAGCTCGTCTCTGATCTTGTCCTTCGTATGCCGAAGAGCAATGCGGTTGAAAATCGCCCGGAATGAAGATTTTGTTAAGCGAGCCCATATTTCTTTACCGCTGAATGGATCAAATCGTAGAAATATGAGAAGGCCGAGAAGGTCTTGAACATCCTTACGAAGCGGAGTACCAGAAACAGCCCAAGAGTTACAACGTGGGATGATCCGAGCCACCTTGGCTGCTTGGCTAACACCGCTTTCAACCATTTGAGCCTCGTCCAAGCAAACTCTCCACCATGATATGTCTACTAATGGGCTATTACGGCGTTCGTAAGCTTTAGAGTGCCGAAGCGAACGGTCAGGGGGAGGAAGGGCGTAATGCAGTTCTTTCGAGAGAACTTGGTACGTCGTGAGAACAACGTCAAATTGTAATAGATGGTCGACTGTGGATTCAGCCCTTTGATCTGCGGGTGCAGATGTAGATGCCAGCCCCGTGTAATGAAACACCTTGAGTTCTGGGGCGTGGACTACGATTTCATTTCTCCATTGTTCCAAAATCGAAGGTGGAGTGATGATCAAGGTTGCACCCGAGACCTTTACCACTTTCCCCAAATACGGATCAAACACATCCCCCTGGAGATTTTTTCTTTTATGGTGACACATGAGTGCGATCAACTCCACTGTTTTCCCAAGCCCCATTTCTTCGGCTAAGATGCCACCCCGGAGCGATCGCGAAGAATCCCAATGATCATCAAGACTAGACACCACCATGCCGCGTAAATGGCTGACATAGCAGATTTTACCTGTGGCATCCTGTGTGCGGTTGAAAGATATGGGTAGCATATCTTCAGAAACACTATCTGTAGACACAAGTTCGCCACTTGGTGAGAATGTGACGCCTTCCCGCCGAAGCAGCCAATCTACAGCTCGCTGCTGAAAGGGGTATAGATGGGTCTCAAGGAAGCTGTCCTGGATCCGAGCAGAGACAGGGTGCGCTGCAGAAGGGACATGGACAGCATCGTAGAAATCCGAAAGGGCCCATGGCGATCTAGTCTCAACTGAATCGTCCGGAAGATACTCAGCAAGTATGCTGAGATGTGATCGTTGAAGGTCTCGCGACACCACTGTTGCAACAGCTGAGATACCCAACATCCATCGAATTTCAACGTCCAAACGGAGCAGTTTTTGGTCATCTGAGGGTGCCGAAAGCACGCAGCGACAGAAAGGTATTCGAGATTTAGTTGACCGCTTTCTTCCTTCGCGAGTCGTAGCTAGTGAAGCAGCGGTCTTCAGGGGCGGCGAAAGCGGGTCGAGTAAGTCAGGAGCAGCTGTGGCAACGAAGTCAATACTGGTCGACGAGATTGTGTCAAAAAGTGAGAGCGCTATCTGCTGCGCATCCACTCGGGAGAATGATTCGAGTGATAGTACGATCGTGTGGCGTGAATCATCTGAGAGCTGGGGAAATGGTATCTGCTGCTCGGAGGGATACTATTTTTGTCAGTGGCGATGACAGTGATACGTTGTGCATGAGTGTTGTCTTACCAGATCTATAGCAACCTTTGCAAGTACAACACTCTTTTCGTCATCGAAAGCCTCATGAAACTGTGTGCTGGAGGCACTATCACCAGCAAGCTTTCGTCTCTTAGCTGCTCGTACTTCCGAGTCCTCATTACCGACGGGTCGGAACACATTTTCAAAGGCACGGAATGCCTCTCGCTCATCGAAAGCCGAAGAATAACCGGATGTTTGGATGTGACATCCTTTCACCTTAGCTGCACCATAGAAAGAAGCCATGGTGGGTGGGCAGCAATGATGGAGGGGAAAGAATGGAGGGTTGGTGGGTTGGAAGAGTACTGCGGAATGGAGGCCTGATGGGCTGCCAAGCCATTAAGATAGGCGATTTCCCCACGCTTTAAGCTTACGTTAACAGCTTAACCCCTGACAGTGAGCTAACTGCATTGTGCTTGGTATTGTTCCCCGCTATCCCTCTTTTCAATAGAAGTGTAAGTCAGTCGTTAGCCAATCGCATGTTGATAATCTTAACCAGCATTCTCTCTATTCACTGCATGATCATGTTGGAAGACTGCGCCTTGCTTGTTCTTTTCGATTATCTATGGCTTGCACTAATACTACAGGAAGAATACGGCGTGAACATCAGCCACTTCGTTGGCCCACAGATGAGTCACTGCGCCTGCTGAGAACCTCCTCCTGGGCATCCCTGCCCCGGTCACCTTCTGCAGCCAACTCACAAGGTGGCAAATAGTCCTCTGCCTAGTAGTACTTCTTCGTGGCTCAGTAAACTTCGTGTAACGCGCTATACTAGCCACGAAATGTAGACAATCCTCGCCGACAAGGACGTATGCCAAATTCAACACGTAGTCAGATATGGCAATCTGCATAAAGGCTGTTCACATAGTGTCCGGCGGGCATCTTTACTCTTCCTTTCCTCGGGCCTGAGTATCTCTGTACTGTTGCACACAACCCTACTCTGTGCCTAGAACCTTTCGAATAGGCTCAAATCCCTTAACGAATTGTTCTACCATGCCGTCTAACTTCGTCAAATCGTCTTTACTCCTCTTGACTTCTGCAATGAGCTTTTGCTTTTGCTTCAACTTCTCCATTCGTCTTGCTTCAAGTTCGACACGCTCGATATGTTCGTGGTCAATACGCGCTTTCATAAGAGCAGACTCTGAAGCTTCGGCGTGTTGCGGGAATTTTTCGAGAAACTCTCTGACAGGAATGAGCGGAAGCTTGGTGTATTTGTGGCTGGGAAAGCATTAGAACAGCACAAACATAGACGTGCCAGCGACCAACTAACTCAAAATTCTCTGCAGCTGCGATTTCTGATCGCAACGACTGCTCTTCGTATTTGAGATTGTGCAACCCTAGGATGAGAGCATCGTTCACTGCCCTATGATCTGCCGTGATTGCCTTTTCTTCTCTGACCTTCAAAACACTCTGGCGATACAACGTCTTCACCGTAGACAGCTGCGCCTTCAATCTCTTCTCTCGCGCAATCAACTCGCGCTGAACCCGCTTCTCCGTCTCTATCTCCTGGCGCGTCGCGCAGTTCGCAGGTTTGGGGTGCGCCTGTTGGTACTCCGTAAGCTCCGTAACGCGCTTTTTAAGGATCTGGATTTCGCGGTGAAGACGGCTGTTGTGTGGAGTCTTGATGTTGTCGGCAAGATTGAGCTGAGACGTAGCCGACTCCCCGTTAAAGGTAACAAGGGCCATGACTTCTAAATTTACGGACGCAGAATCTGTATGAGTTAGTTATGCCGACGCAGCGGCGATGGTTATGAGTGGGCTTTGTTGGAGAATGAGCGTGAGATTGTCAAGGTAGTAGAGCGCCAAGCCTCCCAGCGTTCAGCCTTGCACAGAGCTACGCAGCCAACGGAGCTCCAGATTACGTTCGGTTACCTTGAAAATCACCAACACACGTGAGGACGCGTTCACGCGTTTCGCACCTAGTCGACTGTTGAGTGTCGGCTCAACACATCTTGTTTCCTGAATTAGTCCAATAATTTGACCCACACGTATTGACCACTGTTGTGTACTAGTGATATATTCGCTAAAATAGGCTGTCTTTACAGCTTCGTTTGGTTCGGCAGAACGCCTCTTCCCACTCTTCTAAGAGATAAGTCGTCAGCCTATATGAAAATAACTGAGATGGCAAAAACTCACATCTCCAATCTAGCCGGCATGGCGCAGTGGTAACGCGTCGCACTTGTATCGAGCAAATGCGAAGATCCCTAGTTCAATTCTGGGTGTCGGCATTTTTGTACATTGCTTTTTAGAGGACCAAGGGATTTTTTTCATTTTTTTTTTCAACCCACGTCCTTCCAGTTCTCTGAAAGTAATTTCATTCAAATAAACATAGTACTAAATTACTTAACAGCATGCTGAAAAGCTTGCTTTGTACATTTCTTGCTCTATATCTAAGCTTAACCAAAGCCTTGTAGAGAACAAATGCCAACAGGAACAGGAATAGGATAGGAAAAGAATAGCCCGAAAAGGCCATTCTAGCGCTTCAACAAGGTCATGCTATTTTCAAACCCCTTCAGGATCTCATAATTACGTAGAACTACAATCTCAACTCCAATCTGTACTGTCAACCTGAGTACGAACATGTTCATGTTCATGTCTACCACCCAAGAACTTGACCGTCCGCCAAAGTAGCAACAGCGGTGTGCTCGTCATGTAAAGGGACCTAAAGCAAATGTAAGCGTGTAAATTTTGCATGACCTAGTTTAAGCCTGCCAACCATGATCACATCGCCATTTTCTTCATACCATGCGTCATATCCCTTTGTACTAATACCCCATAACTCTTCGTTCCGTTCCAAGCTTAGTATCCGTGGATGTCTCTGCATCATTGACTGACTGTTGCTGGATTGTTGTTCGAAGTCTGGTACCTGTGAAGAGTGACCGTCAAAGCTGTTTGCCTGTTCTGTGTCATGCATATCTGCATTAGGGGAAGAATCCAAAACAGTCATGAAGTCTAAATCAGATCTATGTAACATGAGCATGTATTTACGGTATGGAAAAGTAGGGCTGACTTACTCCATAAGCAATAATGTGCAGTCCTTGTCGATCAGACCGTCCTCTTGGGCTTGATCCACCTTAGGTGCATCATGCACAATGCCATTGCTGCAAACGTAGTGTTGAGACTGTACAACTCTGTCAACATAGTTGCATAATCTCCATGTCTTGCATCTATGCGCCACCAGGATTAGTAGTGTAGTAAAGACTGAAGCGGAGGTTGACTGACAGAAAATCTGATGAGAAACCCCAGATGGTGATATCAGGTTTCGTCTGAACGATGACTTCACAAAGATTATCCTGTACACCGATGATTGAACCTCGGAGACTGATAGGCCAAAAAGTGCGTCCTATATCGTATGAAGAAGGTGGATTATACCACCACCGAAGCCAGTGATCTTCTAAGCGACCACCGCAGAAGGATGGTGTTGTGTACAGTTCCCACTTGCTCCCACGCTCTTCGGCGCATAAAGCGTTATACACATCAGATGGGACGCTATACAAAACGACTTTATTCCCGAATACCGCAATAATCCGTATTCCCTGATCCATCTCAAAGGCTGCTGTGTAGAGGCGCGGTGTACTGTCGGCTAAAGACGGCGGGAGAAACTCCACCTTTCGAACAAGGTTCGTCGATCCGTCCCGAAGTTCATCGCAGCCGAGAAAGAGCCTGCCTGATTGAGGGTCGACAAAAAGAGCATGATATCCATCACTCAGGGAAATGGCATGATAACGGTCCGCGTTAAAATCGCTGGTTGGTCGCCATTCCGTTGATTCGAGGAGTCCCCGGTATGGATGAAGAGAGGGGTGGTCGGGGTCAATTGATGCGATCTCCTCGTCCCTTTTCCTATGTTGTTCATCTGCTGCTTCTGCGAGCCGAAACTTATGACTCAGCCTGGGGCGATCATTGGGATGTGCAGCACTAGAGATTAAGCGTAGTTTTTTGGCAGAATCAACATCGTTTCGCGGAGCACAAAAGTACAGATATTCCGAAGGTACTGAGAGAGGAAAGGAACTCGTTAAATTATTTCCAGTAAGTGCGTCGATCCAATGAAGCTGAACACTAGCCATGTTCCCTACAAAGCATATGAGGCAATGGTTCAAAATATGCCAGATACTTATCAAAGCTTACCAAAAGCAACGCAACGATGTTGTGAACATACAGCAATACTGCGTGGTGGATCGTCCCTATTGCAAACATCTCTGTAGAATATGGTATTGACGCGTTTTGGTGGCATTGGACTGCAGTCCTTAGAATGTCCAGGTGATGTTAGCCTTGATAAATCGCCAAAAAGCTGACCGGGCCCTTTAAAATCCAAGTTCCAAGCCGAATTGATGCGATTGTTATGCTCGTGAACTTCGAGCGATACAGATCGCTCATCGGATCTTACGTGGACTGAATCGAGCTCTGGTACAACTACTGGTGTCTTTGGTGAAGGTTGACAGCCATACTGCAACTCGCATACCATACCTAACTGGCCTTCTAAGAGAGCAGCAATTGCATGTCTGCTAGCAGACGTATCCATGCTCATCGCTAAGACCCTCCTTGGACATACGACATAAGTTCTCGGTACGATCATACCGTTTCGAAGCTCGTATACGTAAATTGTGTTTCTCGAACTGACAAGCAGGAACTGCTTACAAACGCTCGCCGCATACATTATGCCATCACCTTGTTGGAGGCTAGGCGTTGCCTGTCGTTTAGTGAGCTCGGTAAAGTCGGTAATTGCGACCTGAACAATCGCATCCGAGCCCCTATCGGTGATCAATCCGTTCCCAACCCAGTCTGCAGATAAAGAACATTCGCGTGCTAGCCGTCGACTAAGGAACCATTCATCGCTGATCGTTTGGGAATTTAATCGATTCGCATCAATTTTGCGCTTTTTGTCCTAAAGTACCGTGAGCGCATATTTCTCACCATTACACACCAACAACCCACCAGATCTGCCTTTGCACTGTTTGCCCATCCACCTCGTGTGAGCATTTCACACAACAGCCTAATCTCTAAACTTGCCTTCAGCCAAACACGACATGTATGACGAGCTGCATTGAACTAATATGCGAACACAATCAGAAAATATGCCATAGCAATAACATATGAGTTACATACGTCTTTAGGGGGTAAATAGCGATATATGTGTTGGAGAATCTCGTTTGGTACCCGATGCGAGACTGATGCAGTGCTTGCCACATGACCGGTTCCTCTATGCAATGCCCCGTTTGTTGGTATTGATAGTGCCGGAGCTTCTGCATTCTCCCCGTCAACCAAGGACTGGGCATCTTCTGCCACATCTTCCAGTGATGAGGTTTCAAGCGGCTCGTTTACTAGAGCACCAATCCTTGGGATGGTTTTAGACACTGTTCGGATAATGCCGCGCTCAATAGTTGGTTCTAGGATATCGAACTCGAACAGCTGTATGACAGTAAGGTTAGCGAAAACTTCGCGTACGACGGACATCTTCAGTTGACGAACACTCATGCTATTGATAGAGAACGTGCTAGAGCGTGCACGTGGCGAGTTGTTGGTGCTGTTATCCGTCAGATTTTGTAGACGTGATACAGATATGGTTCTGGAATCAGGTTGTGACCTAGGGTTCGGTCCGCTAAATATGAAAGTACCTGGCGACAAAAACTCGAGACTTGTTACTGAGCTGTATAAAGATCTAGAGTTAGTGCCGCAGCGTGGACCTGACGATGCTGACCTGTTTGGAATGTCGGTTGCTGGTGAAGTACGGGTAGGGCTGAAGAGCGAGGTGATGATTTTATGGAGTGCTTGCCGTGGTTTTGACGGTGAGCTTGATAGTGCGCGTAGGCCTCGATGATATGCTTTTCCCACCCTGGGGCTGACTCCTGGGTTTTTGCGAATAATGGATGGCTGGGGAAACACATGACGCAGAACTTCAAATCGTCTGTTGAATGACACTTCACAGCTGACACGATCGTCAATTGTTGAACTTTCGGGTTGGCTGGGAAGTCTTCCCATCTTCACAAAATCACGATTACGGTCCTGCCTACTCACGCATACGGGAAGCTCCAGGTAAAAATGGTGATATAGGGGGTACGGCCACGCGACAAGTTGGGCCCCAAACGAAACGCAGCGGTCAGAAATCGACGATCAGATTGCGTTAGAGATGAGTGAGTTCCCGCTACTCCGAGAGAAAGATGAATTTGAGAAGACGTTTTCGTACTACTTCCACACAGAGATGTAGGGAGCTCAGCAGAACGAATCAGCGGTATAGAGGTCTAAAGGTCTAAAGACAGAGGTTAGTATTGCCTATTCCTGCTATGTGGTTGGTTGCTAACAAGCGTAGGGTTTGCAGCCAGCCTTGGCTCTCGAGAAAAATGTAGTAATGATGAAGGTGATGGAGGCAAGTCTACGAGAATGATACTCATTCAGTACGAGTAGCTGTACAGAGAGACAGGAATGACTGCTACGGAAAACAGGATGGCATATAGCTATTGTGTCAATATACAAGAGCAGCGGGTATCTAATAAACAGACCGACAGAGAAAGAGCCGTCAGGAATGGCAAGAAGGTAGAAGGCGAACAAGGGAAGCATAGACAAGAAATTTTTATAACCAAAGAATATGGAAGTGGCTACCCAGCACCTCACTCGTCGTATAAACTTTGAGCTACGGATCCATTTTCCGATCTGGCTGTTTTGTTGACAATCCAGACGTCGTCTAAACTACAGTGAAATTGTCAGCGCAGAGAAAACCAAAGACAAAACAACTTACGGCATTACTAAGCTTGGATGTTCAAAGCGAAGACCACTTTCACGAGCTTCATCCAATGTTTGTCGACCCGGAAAACTAGTACCATCAAATAAAGCCTCTTCCTGAATTGCTCTGCCCAGATCCGAATGCTCGGTGCGCTTTAAACTCCTTAAAGCAATGAACTTCATCAGTGGCCGGTATTTCTTGCTGTAAACATATGCAAACCACAGCGTGCCAATAACAAGAGGAGCAATAAGAACAGCGCGCTTGAAAGCTTTTCGTAAGGCGAGTTGGCCGGCTAGAGTAATCTGGAACAGCACTGCTCCCACGATAACGCGATCACACATCATCATCCAACTCTTTCCTGTTGAGTGTTGACGGTGTTCCATCGCATACAGAAGTTGATACTTATGAACGAAGTGGCCAATGATAAAGTAAGCCAGACCGCTCAGTAGAACCTGCCAAGAATCCCGAAGGACACTGTAGACAAGGCAGATTATGAATATGAGGATAGTTTGGGGTAGGAAAAAGCCATAACTGAAAACCGGAGGTTGGACCAGCTCTGCATAGTCTGTTGGCTGTGATTAGATATTGTTAGACCAAGAAGATGTGAACATACCTCGAGGAGTCTTCGCTCCGATGAGATTGATTGGGTACAGTGAAAGAGCACCAAACTCCATAAGTCGCAAAGGGAATAATCCAAACCCTTGCAAGATGATGAAGTTAGTGTAGAAACCTAGCAGCTTTGCTAATTGCGTTGCTAAAGAATGGGCGATTGCGGAGGCATCAGAGAGTTTCTCAGCCAATCTTTCATACAAAGCCACATATCCAGATCCAGTACCAAGGATTGTGAAAACGACAAAAAAATTGAAGAACGTAAAGAAGAAATTTTTAGAGATAACCGATAGCTCAACATCGCCTTGCGAAATCATTCCTTGTTGGTTTGCTAGCCCTATCATATGTCAGTGAACGAGGCTCTTACGTGAAGTGTGAGCTTACAATCATATAGAAACGGTACAAGCACATTTAGCAGGGTAATGGCCAGCGTGGGTAATTGAGTATTGACAAGTGATTTCAATGCCGGATGATCTTGAATTGCCGTAGCCAGTCCAGGAAACACTTCATTGATAGCACATACATTCAGGGCACCCGCGATTGGGACCAGCAGAAACGTCCAAAACACGCTCAACAATCCAATGAAAGCGGTAATTGACCATGCCCGCGTCATGCGTTTACCACGAGGTAGATATGTATTTGTCCAGACAACATCCGAAGGGGCGGGGCTGCTGTTGGCGAGTAACCGCAGAGGCGAGGGGTCTAAAACCGCCTGTATGGCCATCTGCGCAGATGCAACACTATCCATCGTCACGAAAGCCAAAGGAACGGGTTCAAAGTCCTTCTTGCGGAGGGTTTTGATATTTTCGTCAAGACTCCGTAGCTTTTCTTCGTAATAATTAATGGCATCTACATTCTTGAAGCGGAGTTTGAAGCCACCATACCAGAGCTTGGTCCTGGGACGCGGACGTGAGTACGGGATTGTGTAGTCAGGGTCGTGATCGGTATCATGGAGGAGTGGGTTTCCCTCGTCTCCTTCATCTCCATCTTCATTCCGAAGTATTTCTGGTGCAGGAGGTCGCGGCTGCACCAGAGGAAGGGTTTCGAGGCTTCTTTCCACCCGTCGATTGCCCAGATAAACGGTCCACGCTTCTTCAAGTTTTCTGAGAACGACTTGTCTCTGCACTACACGTTCGTCAAGGTCTTTCCAGTCCTTACAGAGAGTCACACTCTCAACCTGGCCAATTTCGAGGTCTTCAATGAACTCTTTAATCTTCTCCTCGGACCTTAGCTCCAGCGGAATTCCTGACAAACGTATAGTGCGATCCGTGATGGTTGTTTGGCTCCCTAAATACCTCTGACGCACCTCAATTATCTTTCTTGTTTGTGAAATGATGAAGTATAATAATAAGCTGGTGAACAAGTATGCAAAAACAAGGTACATCCATAAGTAGTCGGTATATTCCCCGTAATCAACTGTCATGGTGGTCCATGTTGTTGTAGAAATATCACGTTTGCTTTGTTCTTTGTCGTCATCATTTGGTATGTCCTTCTCCTGGTGCGTATCGTGCACAGGCTTGATAACGGCAAGGGCGAAGAATAGGGCGACAACCAGGAACTTGATAGCCATCTTGAAAAAGGCAAGGTACTAGAACGGAAACTCAGCAGACGTTCACAGGATAACATCCCAAGATACCCACCACATAAGCATCCAAGCCGGCTGATTCCAGCACCTGCTCCTCCGTTATGCGCCATACAGGCAGGACCCAGCCGAGGAAGCTGTCGGGAAGGTCAGGGAGAGCGGTCGCGCGGCTATTCTGTTTCTTGCGTGCGGCGTAGAGACCCTTCCAACGAGGACGAAGGAACTATACATCCCATTAATCGAAAGCATAGCGGCATTGACAGGAAGACGCACGCAAAAGGTGAAGAAGGCGCTCAAGCCGAGGGCGACGGAGATGTATATCTGGATGCGCGTGTCCCGGGGATTATTACGATCATGGTCGAAAGGGTTATCAGGGTCGCCGACTCCGCTGGTGCACGTATCGCGCATGTCTTGGAGGGTGCAGAAACCGCCGTGGGAGGCAAACGTCGTGGAGAGAAGCCGTTAGTGTGCTAGTGAGGACTGGGACATGTGAGCTGGCTATGGCTACATTGATGTCACCGCGCGCGCACAGACCAACTAGCTAACTTCACATAGCCATTAATCTCCACGTACGGACCCTCCAATAGTTCGGCTTCATCTTCATCATTCACTTTTCGCATCGCTCGGGAAACCTTTGGAGACCTGGTAATTGGATGCGCCATGTCGCAACCCAGATCACCGCAATTACCACCTAAAGCCACAGGTGCCCTGCCTGCTAACAACAATGCTTCGCTCTTCATCGAAGTGCAACTGCATGCCGGTCATACCTACAGGCAGGCGCAAATCACCAGTATGATTGAAGAATGGCTGAAGAAGAGCTTCAGTATTTTGCGCATTGGCCAAGTTCTTAGTCTACGTGGGTGCTTAGAGATGACCCGGAATATTTCTACTCCATAGCGCTCTTAACCTCCCCACTTACTATTGAACAGAAGCCTTGAAGTGCGCCTCCGTGGTTAAAACTGTGCGAGTTGCCGGGATTTCCAGATGTTCAAAGCTTTCCGACGATGCCTGTTGCCTGCTCTCGGACCATAACTTGGCAATCCGTCTTTACACCTTGCATTCGAACCGTGATGATGATTCTTCTGCAGTCGAAGATGATGATGCTGCAGGCGGAAGACTGTATTCCCTCACAAGGCTTCCCCACGAAGATCTGGATGGAAAGTGGGAGTCATTAGTATTTGATGAGCCTATTGGAGAAACAACGCTGCGAGCTTTGTCCCAGGCTATGATTAACGGCCGTAGATCTGCCTTGCATACTGCTTTGGGAAATTGGCAGCATACTGTTCTCCTTCACGGTCCCTGTGGTACCGGAAAAACTACCCTTGCCCAGGCTCTTGCTCAGAAGCTCTGTATCCGGTTGTCTTCCATATTCGATAACGCCACACTGCTGCATGTCAACGCGCATTCACTGTTCACGCGTTTCTTTGGTGAAAGTGCCAAAAATGTGGGGAGGCTATTCAATGACATTCTCGAACTGTCTTCTCAAGAAGATCGTTTACTTATTGTCATTTTCGACGAGGTGGAGACGCTAGCAAGCTGCCGACAGACTAGTTTGCAGGGAAATGAGGTAGCTGATTCTATGCGCGTGAGTTTCACTACATGCTCTTCCTCGTGCATAACGATTGACGCATTTGCCGGCGGTACAGTCCACAAACGAGCTGCTAACTGGGCTCGACCGGACGCGTGGATGCTCCAATGTCGTTTTCATCTTCACTACCAATCTCCTTTCACTACTCGATGCGGCTTTTGTGGATCGTTGTCGTATCAAAAAGCACTTCATTAACCCGACAGTCAAGTCCTCATCTAGAATGTTACGCAAAGTTGTCGACGAATATATCAAAGTGGGTCTTGTTCAGGCCGACGACGGTTCATCGGAAGAAAGCACAGAGCGGGCTATTTCCTCTGAAGCTTCACAAGATGTAGTCGTGCCTAGTCCATTGTTGCCTGGTTTGGCATGGGAAGTCGAGCATTTGTCGGCGATAGCCATAGCTGGTCAAGGGCTTTCGTTCAGGAAGTGGCACGACCTGGTTGCTCTGGCATGGAACGAATACATTGCTAACGAGCCATGCCAGTTATCTGAGCTTCTCGAAGCATTGTTTCAGGTTGTGCAGGAGGAAATGAGGCAGCGAGGTGAGTTGCCGGGTGACGTTCAGACGGAAGCAGACGTGGCAAAAATGCTTCCCAATGCGGCAACAAGCGCGGCCGAGGGGAGCGAGCAAATCATGGACGAGAACGAAGAGGACGCTCAGATTGACGTGGACTCGGACGTCGAGTGCGAGCGACTGATGGAGGAGCTGGGCTGCTGATGCGGGAAGTTATGCTCGTCGGAGGATAGGCAGGACGAAGGTCTCTGCTCGATGTAAAAGCGATGCTGGTTCAAAAGTGGGCAAGAATATCTATCTGGTCAGGTGGGAATACGAAAAGGCAATGGGAGGCAGGACGCATGGACGCAACTAAGACAAGCTAAAAATACGATAAGTAATTTCGCGTCGGCGCTTCCACGCAGCACCTAAGCGAGCAGCACATGTTGGTACGACGGCGCGACGGACAAGTAGCAGGTCGCGACGTAGGCAGGGCCGGCCAGGGCGTAGCAAGTCGCACGTCGCGAGGGCTGGCCGGCGTGTGGGAGCGAAGCACTGCGGACAAGCATTGGACGACTTCTTGGCGAATGCTTGACGGAGCTTGGGCCTGGGGGGCTTTGCACGGGCATGGCGCTGACCTGCATCTGGGAGATCTTCGGTCGCAGCGTCGCAGCGCAGCCAACGCCCTGGCCGAGACCCGGTTCAGCTTGAATCGTCGTGCATACACATGCCCGGGTGCTTGCTTGCCTGCCTGTCCTTGCCTGTCCTGCTGCGCGCCTGCGAAAACTCTGCCGAAGTCCGTGACTGCGTGGGCGAGCGATACGAGCTGGCCGTGGCCGTGAGCTTCTTCTGGCGTCTGCTGTGGGTGGCTTCATTGGCGTTTCAACGGCGTCAAACCCAGGGCCCCAGCGCGCCGGGAGGTCCTCCGCATGTCTGAGCAGCGTGCCCTTCGGACTCAAGCGCCGAAACCATGCTCACACGCCCTGGCGTGGTCAGTGCCTGTCCAGTCTGCCAGCTAGGCCGCTTTTCCTTGCACCGCCAGGGCACTCGCCTTCGACTGCTGCTGCTGCTTCTTCTTCTCTCTTCCGTGTCCGACTTGTCCTGCGTCTTGTCTGCTTGCTCCATCCACAAGTCAACGGTCCTGGGCTGCGTACCGATCCCCAGCCCTTTCGAGCTCCAGTCGCGTGCTCAAGCCACCCATATCCATCTGTGGTCCCGGCCTTCACTTGGCAGAGCCAAGGTGCGGTGGCCGATCTTCCTGGGCAGTAGCCTCGTTCACCCTCCACGTCAACCGGTAGGTCTTTGCATCCCATCTTTGCGCCTCGATTTCGATTCCATCTGTCTTCATTGCGCCCTGCTTCCCTTCTCGCGCCTCCTTGTCTTTCATATGCCAAAGGGAGCGTTCGCGCACCATGCGACCCGTCGTCGACATATCCCCGCCAGCACAGCCCCCTTAGCCCTATCGTCCATTCTTCCCAAGCCGGGCGGGTCCGATGCAGGCCCAACTCCATTGCCGCTTCAACCTGGGCCCATCGCAATGCTAACTGCGTCTTCAACAATCTCAGATCTCGTGTCCCGTTGTTCGTTGTTCACTGCCAGCCCAACCCCCTGGCCGACTTGAGACAGTTGCGCGTCACCGATCGCCGCGCCGCCTTGCAGCCCACCAAACATCCGCGCTTACTGGTTGTCGACGCCAGACTTCTGCTGTCCATCCTCCCTCTCATTCATCCTCTGCTGTGCGCCTCGCTCCCGCCTTCGGGCCTCTGTTGGTCACCAGCCCGTGCGTCCTTGGTCCCTCGAACGCGCTGCAACCCTTCTCGTTCCACCCCTCTTAGGCCTATATCTCGACTCGCCAGCGCTGAGAACAGTGGTCCGACTTAGGTATTGCAACGCGCCTTCCGGCCCTGTACTTTCCGTGATCCAGGGTGGTGCGGGTAGCCGCATCATGTTTGCGCGACACAGAGCATGAATTCCAGTCCTTCACGCGGTCCCACTGCCTCCCCGTCAGTGTCTGGCAGATCGCTACTAGCCAGGCTTCGTGCACCTCTACAATCCAAGACCCGCAACTTCACTGAATTCTACATTCAACCAGACGATCCACATCGCCAGTATGCGCCGGGGGACATCATCAGCGGCAGTGTCATAATCAAGGTGGTCAAGCCACTGCGCATAACACATCTAGTTGTCTCGCTGCACGGGTATGCACAAGTATTCAAGAATCCCAATTCGCCTGGAGATGCCTACAAGAATTACAGCACAACGGTGGGATCAGGAAAGGGTAAAAAGACGGGAAGCTATTTCGGAAATGGCTTTGTTTCGCTCTTCGAAGACGAGGCGGTCCTTTGCGGTGAGGGCAGACTGGGAGAAGGCGTCTATCATTTCAACTTTGAGCTCGATTTTCCTTCTAAGGGTTTACCCAGCAGCATAGAAGTGAGTTGTGACCTGCATAGGACCACCATTTTCTTACTGACAACTGCAACTAGTTCGAACGTGGTACTATCTCTTATATGCTAACAGCTACATTAACGCGACCAACTACCATTTCTCCCACCTCGACGTGCGACACAAAGGTCCATCTCATGGATGTCATCGACGTTGCCTCCATACCTGAACCGAAACCTAGGATAATATCTTTGGAGCCTATTTCAAGAAGAGGGCGTGCGAAAACCCCTCGGAAATTGCCCCAACCGCAAGATCCAACCCAACAACCAGGAGATGGCACAGAGTCTACTCGTGCCGGGCGTGTGCCGGAGCTGAACAGTGTCATAGAAGAGGGTGATCACCCGGGCAGCCCTGCGCCGAGTGATACAAGTTTCGAAAGCCGAGTAAGCAGCGGCAATGCATCTGGGACCGAGTATGGGGTCCGCTCAGTAAATACTGCTTTGGACAGCACTCTGCATAGTAGTAGCCGCTCGGTTTTCAAAGGAAAGACTATCACAGCGACTATGGAAGTATCAAAAGGTGGATTCCTTCGTGGCGACAATATACCAATTAAGATATCAGTCAACCATACAAAGCATGTACGGAGCTTAAAAGGGATTATTGTCACACTCTATAGACAAGCAAGAGTTGACATGCACCCCGCATTACCCGTGGCACCTAATAGCAAGGGTGACAAGATCAAGTCTGAAGATTATTACCCTAAGTCTCGAACAGGTCTCGGTGGATTGTCGCTTTCTTCAGCCGGATCAAGTCACCTATTCCGGAAGGACCTGTCTCAGTCCTTTGCTCCACTATTTGTTGACCCACGGACACTTACCGCAGAAGTAAAGTGTGCCGTGAGAGTGCCAGATGAAGCATTTCCCACGATCTCGAATGTGCCCGGAGCCATGATCAGCTTCAAATATTTTGTAGAGGTCGTGGTCGACATTCAAGGCAAGCTAGCAGGCCTTGACCGTATGCTTCCTAATGCCGGAATGGTATCGATACCAGCCGCGTATGCGAATGGTACAGGTACAGGCGGTGTCGATGACAGTACCGGTAGTACTTTTTCCACGTGGGGCGGTAATTTCGCTGATACGGATGCGATTCGTCGTGAAAAAGGCGTAATATCGAGTCTTTTCGAGGTTGTTATCGGCACCAAAGACAGCGAAAGGAGCGGAAAACGAAGAGCTCAACCCCAAACTATAACAACCGACACGCCACCAGATGTCCATGAGATTCCACTCGATGCCGTTGATCAGCCTTCCATTCCGGATGATCAAAATAACGACTACTATAACTTCGATCAGAATGGTCACTACTATGACTCTTACGGCTATAACGGATACGATGGGTATAATGGATACGATGGTTCGTATGACGAGGCTCCAGGTTACCATAACGGTAGTGCTCAAGCACCCTGTGTTCCACCGGACCCAGGCAATGAAGAAGATGTATCAGAAAAGGAACGGATGAGGCGGGCAGAAGCACGACTCCTCCCTTCACAGCCTCCTAACGAAGGCGGGCCGTCTGCACCTCCTGATGCACAACACAATGTACCGCCATCTGCACCAGTGTTGCCAGAAGATGACGATCTTTATACACAATATTTTGAGCACAATCCCTGCGCCTCAGCATCCGGTTCATCCCAACCTCCTCCATCCTTTTCTACAGCGACGTCATCGTCACCTCATCCTGCTGCACCGGTATCACAACGTAGACCAACCGATGACGATAGTCGGACCACTACCACAACCTCTTCGCTCACTGTCCTTGCAAGCTCGCTACAGCCTCCAAAAGATACCCAGAACGATGCAGTTAATTCGATTGCGTCGAGGCCGTTACCTTCCTTATCCTCACAGTCACCAGCTCCAGGTTATTTCCCATCACCAGCTGCATATGTACAGCCTACAGACGACAAGCAAGAGCTTCAACGTAGAAGATTGGAATTAGAGAGAAGTGCGCCTCCAGGTGAAGATGAAGAAGGCGCGTCATCGTCTCAACAGCCATCTTTGCCGCCTGGAAGTGACTTAGAGAACATGACGCTTGCGCCTTCAGCGCCTATTCTAGATGAAGATGATGAAGGACTTGTAGAAGCTGTCAGGCCCGGGCTCAGTCGACACACAACCGAGCAAGGAGGTGAAGAGGCATTGCCACAGTATCAGCGATGACCTAAAATCTTTAGGTATTTTGGGTATTATGTCATATTGTCTGATGTTGACACAGATATGACGACATTTAGAGTTTAGCTTTTGTTGTAATGAAGCGTATGGGATCTGGGATCTAAGGGGTTCTGGAGTGATAAAGCATTTTAGTAAGACCTATGTCCGAAATTTTTATGATACCTACGTTACTTCGAATTCGGGAATGAAAGGGGGTTCTCAGATGTCATATGTCTTTCCCTACCAATGAACATATAAAGATTGTATTGTGGACACCTGCCAGTTGAAGACATGATTAAAAGTGAATACTACTACCATTGCATTAAATTCACCCGTTCACAATGACCAGGCCCACTTCCGACGATTCCACAATGACCAGCGCTTATACATAATCAGCGCAACTGCTTCAGCCGATGCTCAACAACCAGATCGAGGCATTTTGCGAGGTGCAGATAACGCTTGTGCAAGCCGCCCACCTTCTCCTCCATAGCAGTCTCAATCGCAGCCTTCTTGGTCAGAAGATCCTTCAAGCGGGCTAGCTGGGCGTCATACGCTGTGAACCTACGACCAAAATAAGTACTAGTAATTAAAGGCAAAGACAATTCGTGGAGTAAATGTACAATTGGGTCTCACAGTCATCGAAAGAGGCTCTAATGTGGCTTCTGGCGGCAGTCTTGGAAGCGGTATATGCCTTGCGAATACCTTGTTTGCGGGTAGTGTGGCGTTTGCGTTGCTGGCCATGTTAGAATGAACTGTGAGAAAGGCTGTGCATGCATGCACGTGCATGCGTGGGAAAGGGAGTTGTTCGTATGCCCAGGACATACGGAATCAATCACATTGTGCATCAGTTGCTGTAGTTTGCGGTCTGGTGCATTTTGGGAGTCTGCTTGTGTGGCAGTACTCATATCAGCTTCGTTGGAATCCATGTCGACATCCAGTTCATCATCCGCAACAGTATTTCTGTGTTGTTTGATAGGATGGAGGCGAGAACTATGTTGAGAAGGCATGTTGTCCGACTTCTTCACGGATGTGCGCCGTGGTGGCATTTTGCCGGGCAGTGAATGAATTAGTCAACGTAGATCGTATTCTATGACTCGTTGTGATTAGTTGAGCATTCTAGTTGTGCAATAATGCGCAAGTAAAATCATGTGGGAGACCGAGTATGGTGGTCATGACAAGATGGTGCAAGTGCACTGGACCAGACAGTCAGCCACGTGATGTCCCGCACAGAATTTCGAAATCTTGGCGGCTTGGCACATCCCACCATGGCAACTGCGAGCGTCGACATCGTCCAACACAAAGAAGCGCGCTGTTCACCCCCCGCTCTTCCCTCTTCCTAGGCGATTCTCTACGTGATCGCTCAGTATGCCGGGCCCGACGAACACTCTCCTCATCGAGGGCACCTTCGAGGAGCTTGCCGATGAGCTCGCACAATACATCGACAGCCTCAAAAAATCCCAGGGTGACGAAAACGCGACAGTTCAAAGCGAATGCGCAGAACTTTTAAAAGCCAACCAAAAGGATGAGGTTCTAAAGAAACTCGTCATGGGTGGCCAGGCTCTCAATCAGGCGCCAGAGAAAGGTATGCGAGTATAGAGGCATGGCGGGAAAGAATACTAACATCCTGGTTCACAGAGTTCATAGCGGCGTATAATCTCCTAATCCACCTCGTCCGGCAGTCACCAAAACTACCTATGTTCCTCCCGAAGATATGCGCCCATCTCAGTGCTCCGATTACTTCATCTCCTGCTAATGGTGGCGGCCTTGCTCTCTCGGTACTGGGCACTGTATTCAACACTTTGCCCAAAGACCACTTTGATATGCGTTACCACATCCTCCTCGCAATACTGCGCGTTATTCGAGCAACGTCAAACTTCGAAACTCTACGGCCACAGCTGAAGCAGTTAGACAAATGGCTCGAGGACTGGGAGATGGAGGAGTCGGAGGACCGCAAGCTGTACCTTGCAGTGAGCGATGTAGCTGCCGAGGCTGGCGAGGATGAGCAGGCATACATATATCTCCTGCGTGCTCTGAGGACATTCCCGTCGGAACAGGTCTCCTCGCCTGAGGCTCGCGATTTGTCTATCCGTGCACTCAAATCCGCACTCACTCATCCCAGTCACTATGATTTCCAGGATCTTACCGACCTCGATTCTGTCCAGGCTCTGCGCAACTCTGACCCTATATATTTTCAGCTCCTTGAGATTTTCAACTCTGAGTTGCTCGATGACTTCAACGATTTCAAGGATGAGCATGATGGCTGGATCGAGGAAGTTGGTCTTGACGGCAACGCCCTAAACCGTAAGATGCGGTTGCTCACACTTGCTTCGCTAGCTGCTTCGGCCGCCCAGACTCGTGAGTTACCATACGCTACAATAGCGAAATCACTCCAAATTCCCTCTGAGGATGTTGAGATGTGGGTCATCGACGTGATCCGTGCTGGTCTTGTCGAGGGCAAGCTCAGCCAGTTAAAGCAGACTTTCCTCATTCACCGCTCAACATATCGCGTCTTCGGCGAAAAGCAGTGGCGAGAAGTATCTTCACGATTGGACATGTGGCGGAGTGGCCTGGAGTCCGTGCTCCTAGTCATCCAGCAAGAGAAGGCAAGGTTTGCACAGGAGAAAGAGGACGAACAGAACCGAATGGAGCAGAAGCTTGAGCAGGCCCAGCGAGGTCCCCGAGGCGGTGCGAAAGGGAAACCAAGGCCCATGATTGATGATGAAATGGATTAGATGGGTTAAGAGTATTTACTGGTTTATGTGTGCTTGTTATTTCATCAAAATGCTAGGGTTGGAAGCGAATGCATTCAACGGCTTTCTGGGTTAATGTCGAGGTTGTGACCCGGGGCGCTGCATGGTAGAAATGCGATACAAACTCTGAAAGTTCAAACGATAGATGATCATCGGAGCTGGATGCTCCAAAATGTAACGTGCTCACTCTAATAGTCTCATGAACACGCAAGCACGCTGCTGTTGTCTAAAAATGCACTACAATCTTCACTTTTATTTCCATATCGTCGCCGATTATGTTTGCACAAATGTCAAAGTAATTGGCTCCACGCCACGGTCCTTCAGCTTTTGCTGCACAGTCTTATATACTTCATCCGGCGCGTGCGTTGCATCGACCTTGACAACCCTACCCTGGCTTTCGAACTCATTGACTACAGGCATGCTAGTCTCGACAAATGTCGTAAACCGCTTCTTAATTGACTCCATGTTGTCATCAGCGCGGCCAGAAGTCTTGCCACGGTTGAGTAAGCGCTCTTGCATAATGTCCTCAGGGCAATCAAAAAAGAGTGTGAACTTGGAGGGTACGACTGAGCGTTCGAAGGCATGTGCTTGATCGAGCTTGCGGGGGAAACCTGATGGCCTTAGTTCTTATCCTCAAAGAGCGACGACTGGATACTGTGACATACCATCAATCAAGAACATGGTCTTCTTCTCCTGTTCCATGCTCTTCTTCATAGCGTTCTCTAGCAACTGAATGGTGACCTCCATAGGCACGATCGTACCTTCCTTTATGTACGTCTTGATCATTTCGCCAAATTCGCTACCAGGCCTGTCTTGCTCTTCGCGCAAGAGATCACCTGCACTCAGATGCTTAAATCCATAGTCCGTCACCAACTTGCTGCACTGGGTGCCTTTTCCTGCACCGGGACCACCCAGCACAAATAAAACAGTGACGCTATCGGGAGACCAGAGCGGCGACGTACGCGTCGTAGCGCCGAGGTTCTCAATCGCAGGCATCGTCGCGAATTTCTACGGTATAATCCAGAAGGGTAGTTTAAGGTCGACTAGGTGAATGGCCAGCAACAGGTCCCTTTGATTGGTATTCGCCTTTGCGCTGGTCGACAATCTTCTTGAACATAAAACTGCCAGCGGCGAAAATTATCACGAATGGCCAAACCTTGAGAGGTGACTTTGATGGCGGGGCGCTGGTGTGCGAAGGGGGTTCGTTGGGGCCTGTGGGCTCGCCGGGTTGACGGAGGCGAGAGGAAAGGTTGGTGGAACTAGTGAGAAGACGGTGTGCGGGACGAACTACAATAGAGCGATGCAGGAGGGTGCGGGCTGGGAGAGGCATGGCGAGGTTTCTTGGGTGTGACGCGTGAAGGAGGGTGGTTGTGCATGATGGCTTTGATTAAGCTAGCTTAGGTGGGGTTAGTGTGCGGTCAATTAATCGAGCGAGCATCTGAGAGTATCTAAGTTACACTCCACTTGTTGCCAAAACATAGGCCACTCGTCTGCAAATATGAACTGAGGCCTCGCTCGACGCTGTGTTCTGATTAAAAAATCTTACAGACCTGGGTTCCAGCCTAGGCCAGAATAACCACCTTCCTTACACCTTTATTGTTCACTTACCAACCTTACCACAGTTCTCTAGAGTAAGAGAATATAGCTACCCGCCTGAGATATCAGAACTTAGCTTTTCCTATAATTTATGTACACTGACTTGCCTATTTCAAGAGCCTTGTGCACCACTGCTGTTTATTCAGCATACTGCCTCTACTCCTCCTGCAATACGGCCGGCCTTCACTGTAACCCAACATGAAGGACAAAGGCAACCTGTTTAGGCGTGTTATGCCGGCCAGGCCTGTATCCAGGAAAAAAAACTCGTGTGGCTTTCTGGATCTCCCTGGTGAGCTGAGAAATCAGATTTATGGTTACTGCTTCCAACAAGGCTTCCAATGCGACTTCGCCGGAAAGGATGCACACCTTCGTGCGCGAGAGCCGAAGGTTCTTAGTGCTCGAAAGTCGAGTATTTTTGTTCCCTGCCCAGGAAAGGATCCGAAAAAGGCTCGGATGCCAGAGACAAGTAAACAAGAGGGTTTACCTATCTCCGTCCGTGTTTCACGAACCCTGGGTAGGCATGCCAGAAGGAGTCATATTCAGCATAGGATGTCTGACTATATAGCAGGTCACTACCAGCGCATAAATGGTCTCGATACTTGCTGGGAGACTTCTCTCTGCCCTTTTTTCCTCGTCTGCAAGAAGGTGTATTCTGAATCTATCGGGTTCCTCTATGAGAACACCACTTTCGGGTTTGATTCCCCCAGCCGCATCACTAGGTTTCTCAACGTTGTATCCAAGCAAAACCTATCTAAGGTCAGAAAAATTCAACTATATTATCATACATACGGCGACCCTAAATGGATCCGCGATGTTCGATGGCAAGAGAGGCATCGTGACAGTTGGAGCCGTGCCTGTAAAGCTGTTGCAAAACAGCTTATCAATCTGAACCAATTGCATGCCTGGATCCATGTCCACAAGACCCCGATCAAACTAAATATGCAACAAGACTGGATCCGGCCATTCTTCTGGTTCCGACAATGTCGTGAGCCCACGAAGACGATAGCCAAGTCACTTACCACGGTTAATGTCCAAGTTGAGTCTTTCTGGAGTGGCCCTTATGCCTTCGACCAGGAAAACCTATGTGGAATATCAGCTGATCTTCATCGAATTTTCGGGCAAGCGATCGCTTCGGCAATTCTTGGTGCGTCAGAGGATGAGGCAATGGAAGCTTTTAGCGATGCCTGGGAATCAAAATATGCAGGTTGGAAACATCACCTGAGGTTTGCTAGTACGGATTTATAATCCTGTTTTCCTATATATGAAGGGATTTGATACATAAATACGACGCCCAATCATCTCCCTATACAAGACTAGCATCCAGAGCTACCTCTTCTTCATTACCATTCGAAAAATTGAGGGGCACGGACTTGTCCGGGGGCAGTAAAGAGTAGATAACACGATACCACTTTTAACAAGCTTTCTTCTTACTATTAGAAGGACATGATTACCTTTCTACGTTTTTTTGGGTTCTTCACAAGGTGTTTTGCATGCTTCGTATATCGGAATTCGGATACCCCTTAAGAGGAGGACAACTAATTTCTGGTGAGAGGCTCTCTTAATGAGATCTGCCAACTACAACATGATTGTAATAAGATATTACGATGCAGACATTTGCAGACTTCTCGTCAGAAATTCCCTACTTTGATAATGTAGCGGAAAGCGGTATAACGTAAGCTGATTAAATTGTGTTAACTTATGTTCTATCAGGCTGACCGCGCCACTCCAAAGATCGAGAAGCCATCATTCAATTCTATAGCACCTAATTCCAATGACAGATTAGATAGCATGGTTAACCTGTAAGGTGCAAGAACATCATGAATAGAAATAGGACACCTATCCCAAGGATTGATCCGCCCGCATTTTGGACTAGTACTTCCTATCCCTTGGAATCAACATTAACGGGACGATATTCCACATTATGATAAAAAATTTACATGTAATGTTATTCGAGTTGTAATCCTAAAGAGATACGCAAAAAAATGTCGCATAGCACAGTAAAATCCCCACGTAAATGAATGATTCATCTGCCCAGTATACCAATTTTGTGAAGGGATTTTGTCTCTATGGAACAGGATAACTGTCGGCTGTGCATAAAAGATCACTTGTATGAGTCGTTCCATTGGATGTGGAAGGAATCTTTGTACTGAATCGAATGAAGTCCAAATGCGGCAATCTATTCCCAAAGGAGAAATCCGAACATCCAGCGCAAGTTTAAAGCACGTATTGGGTTTCGAAACATTCTAGGAGTCGTGACTGTGTGGATGAGATCTGACAGGTTCAAATTACAAGCTGTCTTGCCAATGTTGGCTTCCTTATGAGACCATTTTTGTATCAGAACCAGAGCTTACCAGAATAGTATCCAATCCACCTACACAGCAGCCTTAGAATAAGTTCACTCCCTACATCTCCTATCATCCTCATCAATACATTTTTTAAGCAAACTCCTTGTAGTCTTGCGGTGTGAATACGTGTTTGCCGAACAATGCTGTTTCCATATATTCTATGGTCGAATCTCTACGTCTCACTGTTGTAAAGCGGCTTCGCGAACGCATCCACGAAATGTTCTGCCACGTGCAAGTCCGAAACGTGCGCAAGAGGATCGAAGGTATCCGAGATCATAGTGGGGCTTGGCTAGGCGCGAGCAGAGGGGTGGCCCATGCAGGAGGGTTTCCAGAAGATCTAATCTGTTAGAAGACGATGTCGGGGCAAGGAAGAACACAGTGCATTGACACTCAATTCACATGGCACCAACTGTGCGGTATGCGATGTGGTTCCACCAAGTTGACAGCCATGCGGCGGTTCCTCGGAACATTCTTCGAAGTTCACTTCGAGAATCCTGAGAGATGGTGCGACGACCCCTGACTAGCAAACTTTATTTTACCTTGGATCTGTAAGCATGGACTAAAGAGCGATGTGAGTGATAGCACATCCAATTGTCGTCAAATTGTCCTACGTATGGTTAAGTTGTAATTGACTGTGTGGTTACTCACTTGTTGGTGCTGAGCAGGTGGATTTGCATACTGTGACTGGAGCCCGGCTCGTGGAACGTGCATGTCGGAACACTAGATTCGACACCGGCGATTCACTATCGTCAGTCTGTGGAACAAATAAGGTTTCATGTGTCCGAGCTTTAGGGCTGGCCAACGCGTGGACTTGACAGAGAGGCTCTGCTGCACGCAGAGAAAGGCCCGTACCAGAGTCGGAGTGGAACTGACGATTCGTATAGATCAATTGTTTTGGCGTGCCATTTTCAGAATCATCGCTCTTGGTTCGTTCATTTTGTCTGCTGGCTTCCTTTCGAATCTTGCCCCTTCTTATTTTTCTCTTTCTTCTTTTTTTCGTCATCTTCTTTCTTTTGGGCCGTGCACTGTAGGTTGTGTTCAACCACAGTCTATGAGTCTTGCAAGCCCATCACTCAACAATTTATCATATTTCATTTCTAGTTCTTCTGTTTTTAACCTTCGCCTTCTAGAGTTTTGGTAATAGTTCTTTACCTTGCAGTCTTGCAGCTTTGATGCCTGCAAACATCCGATTTGCCGAAAGTCAATTTTCTGTCATGCAAGTCTTGTGACTCTAGAAGTGTCAAAACCACATACGTTAATCCTAAAAAGATTACTAGTACTCACCATACAAGCTGTGTGATTTCTGCACCAACTTTAATCATCTGCTCTATTCAGAGACGGTCGCAGCCACAATTACAACTGCCGTGCAGCACAAAAGGATCGCCTATACGAAGTATGCTGCTTGCTGGTGTACGATTAAACAGATTATCAGATAAACGCAAACAAAATCAATGGAATTATGGCCCCTAGTAATATTATCTCTGTACGGCAAAGCTTCACTCTGCCAGCTCCCTACGTGAGTAACCCAATTGACACTCTAATGCAGCGCTCAATCTAACAAGCACAAGGAAATTCCGCCGGATCTCTTCCAGGAGACGAGAAGCCCGGAAATATTAGCTGGAAACGCAATCCTTCAAGCCGTTGGCACACTCTTCTTCATAGCACGAGTATACTCTCGCTCCCTAGTCATAAAGTCGTGGAAGCCAGAGGATTCCATGCTCGTAGTAGCATGGGTAAGTAGCAATACGAACCTCGGGAAAGCTTAGCTGACTTCCCCAAGTTATGTGCCATGGCATTCACACTATGCCAGTATGGCCAAGTCGCGCACGGCGCAGGTCAACATGCCATCCTCGTCGCCGAACGCAACCCATCCGACCCGGTTGAAAGCCAAAAATGGGCTTTTGCCGCGCAAATTATTCTATTCCCTGCACTTGCCTGTCCCAAGCTCAGTATCTGCTTGGCATACCTACGGATCTTTGACGATAGTGAAAGCCGCATGGGACGACGAATCATACAATGCCTGATGTTCTTAATCTTGGTCCAAGCATTGCCGTACTTCTTCATCAATTTGCTTCAATGCAAGCCCATCAGCGCATACTGGACGGAGGGCCGACCTGCATCGAAATGCCATATGCCTGCTGGCGGATTGTATGTCCATGGTGGTACAAATGTGCTTGTCGACATTGTCTTGATGGTAATCGTCCTTCCGAGAGTGCTCGAACTTCACATTAGTAAGAGGCAGAAAGGTTTATTGCTCATTGTTGTAGGCCTTGGCGCAATTGCTGCCACTGCTGGCATAATACGCATGGTCCGGGTCACTTTAGTCTTCCTAAACCCAAATTTCGATGCCAGCTGGGATGCATACGACCTTTCAATATGGACATCGACGGAAGTATACGTCAGTCTCATCTGCGCAGCAGCACCTGGAATGAAGCCTGTAATTTTGCGTCTGCTTCCAAGGTTCCTAGGGACTGTGAATAGTAGGCCATACGACAGAACAGTCGATCAACACTCGTCAATCGAGCTGCGTTCAAGGTTGAGGAGGGTCACTATAGGTAGCGCCAGAACACGGAGGAAGCCGTCCGATACAATCTTAGATGACGGAGATGGGTTATACGCAACACTCGGAAGAGGGGCCGATCGTGATTCCATGAATTACACGATCAGCGTTGATGTTGACGGACCCGAGGTGAAAGGGTCACATGTACAAGTACTAAAGGGTGTTCTCTAACAAGAAATGACCGTCCACGATCCTATTTTTCATCTTACGTCTAGATATATCATGGATTTCAAGGATGTTTAAAAGTCACATCGCTAAGTGGCCGTGACTACCCACGTGAATGAAGTATTGAATCACCTGCACTTCTAATCCGGATAATCTAGCTTTAAGAAAATGCATTAACACACACCTCCTTATTACTATCAAAAAACATGGGCACAAAACTCAGTGGGAAGAATTACCATCCATATCCTCACCTCGACCCCCACACCTTCCATCACTCAATGTCTGGTCAAGGAGACCGTAACCCGTTAGGGCCTGCCCATTTTACCCGCTTTTTGTCCCGAGCCGCCTACAGAAGCCTCACACAACAGAAATCATTGTAAACACCAAAAGGAATCGCACTAGATACGTGAGATACTGTGATAATGAATACCTAGCGAGATTACATAATGGCCATAGTTATGTCCGCTACAATCCCGACCTCGGGGTCTACGATTCCCAGTCAGAGCCACTATTCAGGTCAATAGACTGTCGAGATCGGATGAAAAGCTAGGCTCTGAGCATTTTGAAGACCGTCGTGATCCTAGTCGAAAGCGTTATTGGCACCGTAGCAATCTTCATAGTCTTCGCTGTCTTGTTCTCTTAGCTCGACGCTCTGGCGACCCGCATCTGGAATACAATGGTACGTATTAATATTTTAAATATCAGCCTAGCCAATTTGGCCAGCACGGTAGTAGCACGCTAGAGTTACGAAGAACTCAGGAGCAGTTCTTGAAGATAGTGTCCAATGAGAAATATAACGGATCAAAGAAATGACGAGCAATAACACATCCTGGGCAGCACAATCCTGTATTTCTGGATCGTTTATACAAAGTAATAGCATTTTTTGGAAGCACGGCTGTTCATATACACCAGACTTTGAGTTGGGGGATGAAATTAGCTGAAAATTAGGTGTTGAAGAGGATAATTCCTCTATCAATTCGACTTTGATCAAATGATACATTTGATGCGCTTAGCATCTGGAAGTGATAATTCAACCCCTCTACCCTGCAAGGCCCAATCCTTGCAAAAAGCGATGCATGCAAGCCTTAGAAAACATTGGCCAGGACACGCCTCCATTGGGGCATACTAGCCAATTCGGCACGTTGCTTGTTGATATAGTCCCAATCAAGTTCGCGACGGCCGCTATCAACATCGATCTGGGAGGTACGGAGCCAACCCTGGCGCTTCCAGGCGTAACCACAGATCCAGAAGAAGAGAACGACGAAGAAGGCAAGATAGCTATTAAAGAACTGCTTGGCAGTACCGGTGGGGCCTTCGGCACCAATAGGAGAGATAGCAGTGTAGAACTACAAAGGTCAGTAACCAGAAGCGGATCACATGATTCAGAGACATACCTGAGCGACCAAGACAATGGCGATAAGGGTAAGACCCATATAAGAGCCGTACACACCGCCAATAGCTTTGAAGGGGATTTCATCGAGGGTGTGTCCGTGGTAGAGCCAAGCCCTGCGGAAACGAATATGGGCAAGGCAAATGGAGCCCCAAGTGAAAAGGGCAGCCATGCCGGACAATTGCAGGAACCATCCAAAGACGGTGACTCCAGAAGCGACTAAGTTCATGTAACCGAGAGCACCCATGGCGAGGATGATGCCAACTGAAAACAGAGGGCGACCCGAGCGATCGATGTATGTGAAAATCTTGGGGGCGTAGCCCTGCTCAGCAAGGGCTGTAAGGGTACGAGAGCCACCATATACACCAGACACACCGATAGAGACGACGGAAACCAGGATGATAACGTTCATGAAGCTGTCAAAGCCCTTGAGACCAGCATTCTGGCCAGTGATGACGAAGGGCGAAGCTTGAGAATCGGAATACCCAGAGCCAATCAGCCTCTCGTCAGTGGAATCAACAAGCAGACCAACGAAAGTAAGACCGAGAACGTAGAAACTGAGCAAGGTCAATAACTGTCGCAGGCGAAGTGCACTGAATGTGACATGGGTTACTTACAGGGTAATTCGCCAGAACACCTGGCGGACAGCTCCGGGAAGGGACTTGAGAGGGTTCTTGGTTTCCGCAGCAGCTAGACCAACCAACTCAGTGCCAGAGTAAGAGAAAGCTGCAGTGACGAAGACACTGCAGAAACCCTTGAAGCCATTGCGGAAGGCACCCGGATCGTACCACAAACGGGCACCCCAATATTCGCTGTACATGCCACTCTTTGGTCCACCACCGAGAACGAGGACGAAGGCGATGATCATGAAAACGATGGTAGCGCCGAGTTTGAGCAGAGACGACCAGAACTCTTCCTCTGCATAACCTAGAGTGCCCCAAATGTTGACAAAAACGATAATAAGCCAGAAGACTGTGATCCAAACCGCGAGAGGAACGCCAGGTTTCCAATAATCGACAGTGAGGCCAGCAACGGTAATCTCAAGAGGTAGAACGATAGCCCATTGGAAAACGTAGTTCCATCCCATAGCAAAACCCCAGGAGGGGTCAATGAAACGAGTGGAGTAGGTGTAGAAACCACCAGATACAGGATACATAACAGCGAGTTCACCAAGAGCGTAGACTAGGATACCGTAAGCCCCCGAGTTGAGTTCACAGGCGTGAGGACCGCTTACCAACATTGAAGATCATGACACCCATCAGGGTAAAATCGAGTGTGACTGAAGCTGGACCCTGATGGGATGAGTATAACGAAATGGCATCCTCAGCGAAGCACTTACACCAGTCCTTAGAGCACCACCAGATCCAACGAAGAAACCAGCACCGATACTTCCACCGATAGCAATCATATGAAGATGGCGAGGCTTCATTGTCTTGTCAAGCTCGACCGCACTCAGGGGACGGCGCTGGAAGGACTTGAAGTTTAGACCATTGCGGGTCAGAAAGTCCTCCTGCTCCCGCATCTCACCATAGGGAGGAGCTGGTTCGGTAGGGCTGCCAGGACTGACAGTGACCTGCTTCTCATCAGAAGCGAAGGTCTTTTCGCCCGAGTCAACAGTGTCAAAGGCCATGGTGCGACGAGACCACAAGCAAGGTCGAGGGTAGGTTGGGGTAACCAAAGCCCAGGGAGACGGGCGCCTTTAATGCAGACCATGATCCACGAGGGGTCCTGGATGCATCGGCGCGGCCGACAGGGGCCCCAATCCATTCCTTCTGGATCATATTACAACCGCACATGGCCAGCTTCTATGGCGTCCCAGGCTAACCATAGGCAGCGTGCGGCCACACGAGGGACAAAGAAGCGATTGGGTAGACTAGGCCCAAGCGATGGCAATTCATATGGCGGAACGTTTGGGACAAGGCGCGCTCAACCACCGTCTTTGTTAGTGCCACGGCATTCTTGATTCTGCTTATCGCGCGGGTCTTGGCACCAGCGGCGGAGTACTTGGCCATTTCTGGGGTGTATGGCAACTATTGCGCCACCCATCCAATCTGCTTGGAATGCGCTGCCTTCAGGGTGGGCAGAGGCTGATAAGGGATGCTGATGGTGGTGAGGCACATGGCCGACGCGATGGAACGACATGGTGGGCGCTATGAGTCCGCCCACGGCGGTCCTTGGCCGTCATTGCCAGAAGCGGAAGACGTGCTTGGTGCTGATAACAAGACTGCGAGCTGCCTGTCGTGGTAAGAGGAAGCCAGGCGAAGCATTCGATATCTCTGTGCTCTGGGCGTGCATGCTGGGCATCGATGGTGGCTCCGTCGAACAGTTGGAGACTGCGGAGCGACGTGATGAAGAGGAACGCCCAAGCCCAGCGGCCAAGCGATGCCGAGCCTCACGTGATTTCCTCTGGCATCCACCTTCTTATCTGGTTCAAGCTGCTGCTACCCACAAACTTCCCTCGGCACATCGGCCGTCGATGCGAATCCAGTCAACCCATTTCTGCCTCTGTGAATGGGCACCCAGCTGCGCGCCCCTGATAAACAAGGCGTGCTGCCGTCCACCCTTCGCCGCGCAGATTTTTCGCTGCCTGCGCGCGCCCGCGAACCAAGCCTTCATCTTGCTATCATTGCGTCGCAGTCAGCCTGTCGTCAACAGACCGATTGCGACTATATCAAGGGGTCCGTCTGCATAAGTACTGTACGCTATGTACTGTACTGGAACGTACCAGCAACCTGACACCCCCTGTTGCTGTACCCCAGGAAGCTGGTGCAGCCGCGGCGGTATCCACCTCGATCCACATGCGAGCGAGACTGGCCCGATCTTTAGAGTCCTGCTGAGGACGCAACCGCCGATGTGATTCATACGCACGCCACGATGCCCGCCCAGAGTTTTCGACGCCTGGAACCAACGAGCAGGAGGGCGGCCTACAGCCATGCTCGGACTCTACGCATCAACCGCATAGCCACCACGTAGACGTCCAGGTCCCGGAACGGTCGTCAATATGGCTAGGCTGGCCAAGTTCACAGTAATGCAACTCGGCCCGCCTTTCTAGTGTTCTACGCAGTACACGCATCCACTGTAGGGGCGCGATGCTCTGGGCAGTTTCTTAGTATTCTTGTGTGCCTAGACGGGGCAGTTCCTAAGAAAGGCAGTTCTACGTATTACGCATCGTCCAAGCAAACAAGCGAGTAATCTGACATGCAGGGAGCACCATTTGAAACTCTCCAACAAGATAATTGGTCTTTCAATCTTGTCACTCACCAACTCTACCCGAACGCCGAGAAAACATGGCCAAGCAACTCAAGAAATAGACCCGATAAAAAGCGCAAACGTAATCTAGAACACTGCCTCTTCAGCCACAAACATCTGAGCACCCTTTCTTTGGGTATTCCAAGGATCAGCTGTGAGAACCGCCGACCAATTCCGGCGTTATGCCGACCCGTCACGTCTATGCTGTTTCAGTGCCTTGAGCCGGCTCGCCTTAAGCGCCCCGATTACCTCCGTCTTTGGCACCTTGAAGCTGCGTATAAGGCTTCCCTTCTCACTTGGCGAGCTCCTCTGCTCAATTTGCGCGCTTTGGGCACCTGGCTCTTTGACAATCATGTCCTGAACTATCATCAACATGTCCTGTCTAGACTGGTATCGCATTTCCTCGTGTTCCGTGTGTGACGTAGCGCGCATGGCTGAAGCCCCCTTCATAACGAGTATTGTCGAAACAGTAGATACAAGCGGAGGTGGCAAGGGAGGAGTACGAGGGTGGAGGAACCGAGGTGACAGATCTTTGTTGGGACCGGATACTGATCGAGCATATTGAAATACTGAGGAAGTAGGTGACACGAATGGGTCAAATGTCGAAAGTGGAGAAGCAGGTAAGAGAGGGACAGCTATCGGGAACCCTACGGCTGGGTTTCTTGAAGGAGGCGGAGAGAGAAAAGGGTTGCGTGGCGAGAGGGGCGTTGTTAAAGGAGACGGAGTATCTGGTTCCCAATACGACAAAGGTGGGACTGGAGGAGCGTCCGCAGCGGCGACAACTGGCATGTCAGCTGATGTCATTCCTGGCTGAGGGTATGTTGAACGACGAGGTGTTGGTGGTCGAGGTGGGCGCCATATTGGGGTGTTATCAATAGAAACTTGGAGCGAATGTGCGCGAAGTCGAGAAGGTGGCATGCCGGTAAGTAGGAAAATCGTCCACAGTACGTTTTATAAGTAATAGGAACTGTTGATAGCAGTCTTTCACATTGGCCACGACCGCTTTAGAGCTAAAAACTTGGGAACTTTCCCTAATATACTTTCTCAGGTTGTCGTACAACCTCATTTAATGGCTCAGAGGAGAAACACTAAGAACGCCGCAACCTGACTTTGACCTATAGCAGGCCTATGCGTAACCCTGAGTGTGGAAGATGTCGACGCGTAATAAAGAACGTACGGTCACCTATCCGTGCTGTGCTTCGTGCATGCTGTTCGCGTCTTCAATGATAATATTACCTTACAAGCTCTCGTAGCCATCTGCGCACCCCAGATATAGAAAATGTGTATGTTTGGATATTTGGGTAGTTAATGTCAGACTGGGGATACGATAGCGAGTTGAAATTTCGTTATCCTAAGATTTTATTAAAATTTACAGGTCTCCTGAGGGAGCTCTAAAATACACGAGAGAAACATGGCATCGCGATTAGGAAATCTATTGACCTAAAGTTTCAAGTCTTGTGTAAGACAGGGGTTAATACGGTCCGGTTATAGGTCCAAGCACACGAAACGAGGCTGTAGGGCTGAGGCTGAGGACCGTGGTTTGCAGCACGATCGCTAGAATACGGATACGATGACGCAGATACGTACCGTGGGCATGTGCTCGGGACTCCCTTTCAATGAGCTTGGATGGTCTTAATAGCTCTTGGAGGCTGAATATACTTTTCTTTGTTCTCTTGGAACTGGTCAAAACTTTATTCATCGTCGCACCACGAGCTTGATTGAAGTGACGTTATAAGTCTCTCAGACATACTAGATTCATTGCGTCGCGTTGCCTAATTACACCTGGTTTGGCCTTACACTTTGTGGTCATCAACGTTGAGCACTTGACCGCTGTCGTCCATCGCCACTTTTACCTTTTTGGTGGACGCTTTGACCGGGTTTGGCGCCTCGAAGATCTCCTTCAGCTCCTCAAGGGTCTTGCCAGCCGTCTCAACAAAGAACCTGCAGGTAATCAGTTGGTTGCCACGTCATGTCTCCTACAGGGTTCTCCAGCCGAAACTTACCAGTAAATCGTCCCAAGCTCGACGCAGATCCAGGCAATGTAGACCAAATACAGCTTCCATCCGATTTTCGAGATGCCGACAGAAATTCCGTATGTGTTGACGACCATAGCAACATTGAGGAAGAGGAAGTTGAGACCGGAGCCCTTCGCACGAGTTCGGTTTTCAAGACATTCCACAGCGTAGAGTGTCTGCAATGGCGTCCAACCCCATGCAAAGCAAATGTTGAAGAGATAGATGGACACAATTGTGCCATAAGCAAGATTGTTGGTCGGCTTCGCCGTTGCCGTGAAAGCAGTCAGTAAGACATAAGATATCAAACCGCCAAAGAGGCCCCAGAGGAGCATCTTGCGCCGTCCCAGCTTGTCCAAAAGCGTGGCACCATAGACAGCAGCTATCATGCTAAAAATAGGGCTAATGGCGTTGATTATAAGTTGCTTATTGACGTCTTTGATCCCAGCATTCTCTATCATCTTGGGCATGAAATACGAAACGACGTTGTTTCCTGACCATTGACCAAAGAACGACATAAGGATGACCATAGACAGCCGATACCTTGCAGCCCGTGTATTAGCAAGCTCACGGAGGTCCCACCATGGGTTACTGTTGGTATGAGCAGCGAAATCTTCGCTAATCTCGCGGAGTTGAAGCTGAACGATGGGCGAGTTTGGATCACCATCACCATGGTATTTGGCCATAATCGCTATGGCTTCTTCCCGGCGGTCCTTGGACAGAAGCCAACGGGGCGTTTCGGGGAAGAACATGACAAGAATTGCTACTACACTAGGGAGAATGCACTGGACGACAGTAGGTATGCGCCAAGCCCAAGATGAATTTGGCATGTGAAGATTGGTGCCATACTGTCTTAGTTAGTTTTACGAACAACACTGAAGTGCTACTCGCGCTCCTGTTTCAGTCCAACACGAATGGTACTCAAACGAAAGGTGGGAAACTTACAGTTGTCCAGCTAGCTAAGATGTTTCCAACCCACCAGAAGTTGTTGTACATGCCAGCCATGGTGCCACGATATGCGGGGTGCGCGAGTTCGACCGTGTATGCAGGGGCAGCCGCACTCGCTATTGATGCGCCGAAACCAAGGACGAAACGACCCCCGATGAATTGGCCCATGGATTGCGATGTAGTCTGCACAGCAGTGCCAACTAGCACGAGTACACATCCTACGAACATGCAGACGCGGCGTCCATAACCGTCGGCGAAGAAGCCACAGAATGGAAAAGCAGCGATTTGGCCAAGATTATAGATAATGAAGATAATACCGGTCGAAGAGCCCTCCCCGGAAAGATTGAAGCTCTTCTGGTAGGCCTTCATGGCGTTGATGGAACCCATGAGTGAGGAGTCGAAGCCATTCAGAGTGGAAACAAGGTAGCCTACACCCATGATCATGTAGAGCTGCAGCATGGACTTTGAGAACAATCTTGGCTTCTGGGCCTCGACGGCGGCAGCTAGGAGTGGGTCAGACGAGGCGTAGAGTAAGATTCTGATGAGCGCATACCCAGAGCAACGGATGCGACATTCGTCTCCTTGACATTAACAGTCTTCGTAGGCTCATATGCGCCATGGCTTATATGGTGCTCTATAGCACCCATCTCATTCTTTTCCGACATGGCGCACTAGATTACTCGAACCTCAAGCAACGAAAGCAGGGCAAAGGGGATTTAAGTAGCGGACGAGGTGGTGGACCAGGAATGGAGATTTAATATCAGGATCTTCGGGTAATATATCCTGCTTGCATAGAGAGACACGGTGCCGGGTGCGAGGGCTGTTGGTTACACCGAGGTCTCGAAGCAAAGTCTGATTGATGGAGGTACTCGAGATGTCGCTGGCCGGGTGTGGCTGCATCGAAGCGTGATGCCAAGGGCATTAAGGCACGGGGATGGAGCCGTAACGAGGCGAATGGTGCGGAACGAAGAGCTCGAGCCTTATGGTAGCACAACCCCATGGTCTGGTCGACGCGGTGTTTGCATGTCATGGCCTGCACTAGCCCCCTGCCTACAATGAATCGACAACTTCTCAAGTCGCTAGTGCCCACGGCCTTCTAGACCTCGGTGGCATCGTGAGAGCGCGAGCGATGCCTACTCGGTGTCGGCAGCCTGCTGCGCTCTCCTGGCCAAAGGAAGTATCGCCGTTTTCATGGCTAGATCCGGGGATATTGTGGGGCTGGTCAGGCTGGCAATCCCTGCTGTCATGGCATTTGCCGCCCCCGCGAAACAAGGTACCCCGCCGCAGTCTCCTTGCCCCGATGCAATCCGTCTTGTCCTCTATGTGGTCAGTTCATGCTCATCACCAGACACCCAAAAACCTGGAGAAAGTCTTTTCCGCAGTCCTCATTCGTCGGCAAGCTTGCCCCATCCGTCTAGTCTTGGTTGGGGCAGAGAGAGGGGTAGCCACGTGCTCGGGCAGTGTCAACCACTTTCAGGAACACCTTAACATACACCTGCTATCATTTAGCTTGCAACCTGACAACTCAACATGGCCTCAGTGAGCGGAGCAAAGCCCGCTGAACTTCCAGATTGGAACAATCTCAAGGTCTTGCACAAAAATACGCTGTCTCCGCGAGCCTACTTCCACAACTACACCTCAGAGGCCGACGCCCTCACTCGCGATGTTACCAAGTCGAAAACCTATTGCTTATCTGGAACCTGGAAGTTCCACCTATCTAACTCCCCATTCGAAGCCCCGGAGAATTTCGAGGCATCGTCCTTCGACACGTCGTCATGGAGTGACGTTGCTGTACCTGGCATGTGGCAACTGCAGGGCTTCGGCAGGGGTCCTCAGTATACCAACGTCAAGTATCCAATTCATGTTGACCCCCCCAATGTCCCTTTTTTCGACAACGAAACTGGTTCGTATGTGAGAAAATTCACTGTTCCCGAAAGCTTTCATAAGGACCAGATTCGCCTTAGGTTCGAGGGCGTGGATTCTTCATACCATGTCTGGATCAATGGTGAAAAAGTGGGATACTCCCAAGGTAGTCGGAACCCGGACGAATTCGATATCACCGATTTCCTCAACATAAAGGGCGAAAATACGATTGCCGTCAGGGTCTACCAATGGTGCGATGGAACTTACATCGAAGACCAGGATCAATGGTGGCTCAGTGGAATGTAGGAATCCCGAAGCTGTGTTATTGGCTTACATCATTAACGTAACTAGTTTCCGAGACGTGTTTTTGGTTGCCTTTCCTCAAAAGGCTCGCATTGAGAATCTACACGTCCAGACTTTGTTAGATTCTTCCTATACTGATGCAGAGCTCAAAGTCAGTGTTGAAACAACCGGTTTCGGAAATATTGGCATCAAGCTTTTCGACGCTGAAGACAACCATGTCACAAGCGCTGTGGAGACAATGAGCGGTGAAAAGAAATATACCATCTCTTTACGCGGTCAGAATCCCCACAAATGGTCTGCAGAGTCCCCATATTTGTACCATCTGGTTGTTTCTTTGAATAACGACCAATTCATATCAACCCGTGTGGGATTTCGACAGGTCGAAATCAAAGACGGTCTACTCAAGGTCAACGGAAAGAGAGTTTGTTTCCGGGGTACTAACCGTCACGAACATCACCCCAAATTTGGCAGAGCTGTGCCTTTTGAGTTCCTCAGAGAAGATCTGTTGACTATGAAGCGCCACAATCTTAACGCGATAAGAACTTCTCACCAGTTGAATGACCCACGTTTGTTTGATCTCGCAGACGAGATGGGTTTCTGGATGATTGATGAAGCAGACCTAGAGTGCCACGGGTTCGAAATGGTTGCAGATGCAGCACTCTCTAAAGCTGATCGCGACCTTCCTTTTGATCAACGCCAGCTGCTCACAAGGGGAGGCGCAGCAAGGTGGACGACTGACAACCCAGAATGGAGAGAAGCGTATGTTGATCGTGCTGAACACCTTATGAAGCGTGATCAGCTCCATCCTTCAATCATCATCTGGAGTCTTGGAAATGAAGCTTTCTTTGGCCAGAACTTCAAGGCTATGTACAAGCACATCAAAGACTATGATGACAGCCGACCCATCCACTATGAGCCCGACTACGACGCCGAGGTTATGGATTTATACTCCAGGATGTATGCATCGATCGATTGGATCCGTTGGTTCGGTAGGGAAGGTAGCAAGACGAAGCCTTTAATCCTGTGCGAGTTTGTGAGTGCATCTGGACAAATTTCTACAATATTGCTGATGACCTGTAGATTCATGCCATGGGTAACGGTCCAGGAAACATTAAAGAGTACATCGACGTTTTCTATGAGTATCCCTCTGTCCAAGGTGGTTTTGTCTGGGAATGGGCCAACCATGGGCTGTTGAAGAAAGATGAGAATGGAGATGAATACTACGCCTATGGCGGCGACTTTGGTGAGAAAGTCCATGATTCTACATTTGTGATGGACGGAGTCTGTAATTCCGATCACACGCCCAATCAAGGTCTTGTCGAATACGCCAAAGCGATAGAGCCAGTCCAATTGGTCAAGAGTGATAGCAAAAGTGCCAAATTTATCAATCGGTATGATTTCATAACCTTAGATCACCTGTACATCTCTTGGATCGCTGTCCATGAGTCTGGCTCGTTGGAAGATGCCAAGGGCGAGCTCAAGATCCCCTCGGGCGTCAAACCAGGTCACACCTTCGAGGTGGACCTTCCGAAAGTGCACGCACCCAAGGGTGAAATGCTCTTTAACTTTCATTTCCGCCTCAAAGAGGCTACAATATCTCTCTCCAAGAACTGGGCCGTCTCCAAAATAGAGATACCCGCACAATCCTCCTCAGCTGTCGAAATCTTATCCACTTCCGATAAGAAACTGGAAATCAAGACACCTTCTCGCCACATTATTGAGATTTCGAGTGAGAGCTCGACTTGGACCTTCAACACTCTGCACGGGTATCTTAGCTCATGGAAAAAAAGTGGCGTAGAATTGATTTCGAAATCCCCGGAGCTATCCATCTTCCGCGCCCAGACCGATAATGACAAACCCCAGGACGGCTGGAACTGGACTGATCGTCTTGTGCACCTGACTCAGCCTTCTACCCGAAAAGTGGAGTATTCGCAGCCATCCTCGCAATCGCTCAAGGTGACAGTTCACCAGCAGATTGTGCCCCCCGTGCTGTCTTGGTCAATTGAGTGTACCATTACATACACATTCAACAGCAACGGAACGTTTACAGCTCACGTATCTGGTAAACCTGAGGGCCAGAACCTGCCGCGCACACTGCCGCGTATTGGCTTCGTTATGGAACTTCCAAAAGAATACCAGAAAGTCGAATGGTGGGGCCGCGGGCCGTCAGAGTCCTACCGCGACAGTAAATTCTCCCAGCTCGTCTCCACCCATAGTGTAACCAACGTCGATGCCCTCTGGGTCGACTATGAAGTCCCACAAGAGTCGTCCAACCGTACGGATACACGTTGGGTGCGTGTCTCCAATGGTTCGACGTCCCTGCTGGCACAGTTCAAACACTCAGATGGCAATAGAAAACTCTTTGATTTCCAAGCTACGCACTATCGGATGCAGGATGTAGCTGATTCAGATCATGCGTACAAACTCCACAAAAAGAAACGTAAAGAAGTTGTACTCAGATTGGATGCTTGGCACCACGGATTGGGAACCGGTAGTTGTGGCCCGAGGACTCTAGAGCAGTATGCATTGCATACAGAATCTTTTGAGTTTGAGGTCGTACTCCAGTAAGGAAATCGGCATGCTGCTTCAGAGAGTTCTAGGTGAGGGAATGTTGATGCTTAAAATTGCAGTCGAAGAACTATATACATGTGAGTGATATGCATTTTGGCCGCATTGGATTGCATAGCTTTGCATTTTCTTTGGATCCGGGACGAAATTCGATGCACCAGGTAGTTTATCCAGAAAGGCTCATGAAATTTATACATAAATACCTTAGTGCCAAGATATCATTACCAATGTGAAATGATTTAGGACATTTTTTTCCCAACAATTGATTGCTTTCTCAACGTGTTTTTTTCCCTTGTAGAAAATTTTCTAAAAACTACATTCCTTTCTATGGAGAATGTACCTTGCAGCGTGAATATGCATCTTGGGAATTATACTATCAAGTTCCAAGCTTACTCTGTGCTTGCATCTCTGGCAATGGGACCTATGAATGTGGTCCATATTCGAACCAATCCCTCGATCTCTAAGCTTCATGGAACTTCTTCTGTATGATTATCGCGCGTATCTACCGTTTGTAATGCGGTGCCACCAGCACGATGTCCATCAAAGATGCTACTGATCTCCTCCAACGATAGACCTTTCGTCTCAGGTACGTAAAAGAACATAAAGGCGACCACTGCGACCAGCACACCCACATAGACAAGGTAATACCTCCACATGATACCCCTCAGGGCAATGGGATTGACGTACTGATTAAAGCAATTCGCGACCGCCTGGGTGACCCAGAAGATACTCGCTCCCTTTGCGCGCAAGTGGCTCGGCCATATCTCGTTGATGTAGAGAATGGGTATGGGTGTCAGTCCGATGATGTATCCGCTGAAGAAGAGAAACAGGAAGACAATCACGGCATAGCCCGCGGCGGCAGATTGCGTGTTGGAGTACCGAGCCGAGCAGACGGTGACCATGATCATGAAAATGAGCATCGTACCCGCCGAAGCGAGGAAGAGACGACGACGACCGGCTCTCTCGGCTAAGAGTGCAGCACTGCATGCAAGGAGCCAGTTATAGATTTGCAACCCACCGTTGATGCCTTGTTGCTTCAAAGCGCTGGTTATACCGACAGTTTGGAGGACGGGCGCAAGATAGAAAGTTATGATACCGTTGCCGACCCATTGTGTTGCGATCCCGATGGCGATGGAGAGGACCAGGCGCTTACGATTGCCAGGTGTTGTGAATAACGATGTCCATCGAACGTCGCGGCTCTGCATCTCTAGCTCTGTTGAGGTAGTGATTGCATCAAGCTCGGACAGCATGAGAGGGTCATCAGTACGCCCATTGGCATGGTAGGTAGCCATTGTTGCTTTAGCTTGGTCTGTCTTTCCGTGTGCTACAAGCCAGCGGGGGGATTCCGGGCAAAAAAAGAGCAGCGAGGTTTGTGCAACCGCCCAGAAAAGCTGAATGGTGACGGGAAGTCTCCATGACCACGAGGTGGATAGGTTTAGGGCACCGTAGGATGCCCAAGAAGATGCAATGGATCCGACAAAATAGAAAGTGTTGAAGAGGGCACCGGCCACGGCCCTCTGCCGGGGATGTGCCAGCTCAAGTAACAACGCCGACGAGGATAGGATATTGATGAGACATCCGAACCCTGCAAGTAGACGCATAGCCAGAAAAGCACCTGCATTCCTACAGAGGACTTGTCCTATGAAGCCACCTATCATGCACATATTTCCGAACGCAATGCCTGCTCGACGTCCAAACTTGTCCGACAGCCACGGAGCAGGAAGAAATGCAATGATAGAGCCAAGCGGCTGACCGGAGACCACCAGTCCCAGCAAGGTGACATTCTCAAGGCCTTTGAGGTCTGCAAAAAACCTGGGATCGGCCATTAAGCTGGATATGAGAGAGCTGGCGTAGCCGTTGGACATGGCACCTAGATAACATGACAGGAGAAGGAGATTGAGCTTTCGCATTGCAGGGTCCTTCCACCATTGCGGATGTGTGTTGTTAGTGATACTGGTCGAAGGCATTGTTATAGCACCACGGTCCGTGTGTCAATTGCAAAAAGCGGTGACATCAAGATGTGGGAGAAATTGCCTGATATTGTATTTTCCGGGGGATCTGGTAGGAGCCCATGCCTACACATGTATGTTGTTAGCGCTTATCCACGTGGGACCTGCGCAGATATTTAGTGATGGCTCCCGAGTCAGGGACAGTGTAGCAAGCAAGGCTTTTCTAGGCACTTGACTGGATGTTTCATGGTCGAAAAAATTAGCTCCGGTATGTATCACACCGCCGGAATGGTACCCATGGACCCGAGCCTATGAAAGAAAAGTGCAGCTTACTATCCTGGTTTCCCAGGATCGAGCGATAGGGGAAAAGCAGGCATAGTGGACGATATAAGACATCGTTCCTTAGTGCTGTTGCCAACATACGCCTGCCTTGTCAAGTATTCGTTGACTTAATTGAATACTTATATGTAATTGTTGGAGTGGATAGAGCGGGAGTGAGAAGCACAAAATCGTAACGTATGACGTCACGGCCAGACCACTCAATTGAAAACAGACCTTCTTTAACACCGTATACTTTTCAAGTAACACCAATAAACATATTATGTACTGCCCTTGTTTTCCATATAACATGAGGTCTATCAATGGGAGACCAGTCCAGAAGAATTAAACAATAACTAGATATGCTACAGGTACAATCCCCGACTCCACAAACAAGCTGGCCATCCTGTGCATTGAACGTCCAAATCACACCCTTTCCAGTCGACAAGAAGAGGAGCTCCCAGCTATTGGGAGATTCGTCACCACAACCAGTGTAGACATTTCTATTCCACTGCGCTAACGCCTATCGGAAGGACTACTACATGCAGGCTACCGATTTCCCACCCTATACTGTAGCGGAAGCACTTACTGCTACCACTTCTCTACCCACTCCGTGACACGTATGCGCCCTGAGCAAGCCACTAAAGCTATTTTTGCCATAAAAATCACATTCCGAGGCTGCACACGATTCTTCACATGTAATCCCTACACCAGTCCGAGTTAAACGCGCAAAATACCCAAGCCCGTATTCCCCCCACGTATCATAAAGCAAAGGATAGGGGTAGTGTTTGGTACATGCACAGCTTGCGTGACCAAGCCCAGCGGTTGTTTTCGATTTGACAGGATTGCAAGGGAAAGCCTTCGAGAGTCACTCTTCATTAGGGATGGACGGAGTTGATCTTCGGCAGTTTGCAGCCGATACGATGCGAGCGAAGTCGGAGGGAAGCAACGTGGAAGGATATTGCGACATGATCAGCGCCTTGGAAATAACCATAAAGCTATTACCAAACGCGTACTATGGCCGACAGCGGACATCATTGGTGGTACAATAGCCTAGTGGTTCGGGAATAATGGTATGCTCTACCCGAGTGTTATTGACGGGATTGCATCCCTTATTGTGAGCTACTAAATACAACAAGGGTATACAGGCCCTTGGGGTGCCTTTAAAATCATGGAAACGAATCTAAACGGATACAAGATCACCACGTTACGCTGAAGAAGCTTTGCTTCCGAAGCCTAATGGAAAGCATTTAACGTGCGATCGCTGTCGAATTCGATGGCGGAACATTCGGGGTTGCTACTTAATCTACAAGTACGCGTGCTAACTAGGGGTATCAACGTGGTGCGTAGGGGTGTGTCTGTGAACATGTCTGTAAACATGTCTGCAACATAAACAGGCAAGAAAACTTAGTATAGCATCCACGTATGCGGTCTTCGGTGTTTATGGGGCTTAATGAGAGTGCGGCCCAGGTGCTGGCCCTAGTGGCGGACCAGACACTACATGTGGGGTATGACTGATATCAGGACCTAGCAAATTGCCCATATCAGCCCAGTTCCAGTTCTGAACGCTGTTGATGGTGAAGTCCATAAACTGCATCTGCGTATTTCGGTCAGACCGAACATGTGGATACGGCATGGTAGCCGCATAATCCTCCGGATAGAACCTTTCCTGGACGTTGTCCGCGAATATGTAAGCACCGTGGTTCGGTTGAGGGTAAGCGTACATGGACATGGATTGTTCAGGTTGTGTAGCATCTTGGCCAGACAATACAGGCTCGGGACATGCACCTGGTTGTGATGCAGGTGTACGAACCAGCGAGTCGGCCATGGAATGCAATTCTGGGATGAGGGAAGCAAACTTCTGAATGGTCCCAGGCATCTGAGGGTTCCTTTGATGCCGCTGGGCCATATCCGCGAGCTGCGACAATAAAATGCGCGATTCTGAAACGTCGACACCCCCTTTACCATGGCAGATGAGATCCAGGACGAGTGCCGAGCTTGCTGCCAAGGTGTACCACATATCTAGCCAGGTGACGGCGTCTAGCTTTCCCATGGCGTCGAGTTTGAGTAATAATCTGGCGAGGCCACGCCCAGATTCTACGCAGGAATCGGATATGGCTGTCAGTCCATTGTTGGGTATATCGCTGTCCTCTTTGGATACAGCTGTCGCTCGGGCAAGCAAAGCGGCTCTGCACAAAACAATCATTGTGTAATGAAAGAGGCAGTGTAAAACGATGATGGGTCGTTGGAACAGAGGCGGGGCAGCGTCTACCTCCTCGATTCGCAGCTGCGGCGGAAGGTCGGCTTGCCATCGTTCCAGGTCTCTCAGCGCACGGGCGGCAGGTGATAGGGGCCCTGCGTATGACTCTTTATTTGGGTTCGACTTCATGTTTTTGGGCGCGCGACAAGCCGCTCCCATGTGTACGATCAAGCGAAAATAGAATCTGTGATAATCCTGCGGGAAATACGCCTCACCAATGATGCGTTCGTTCGGATAGCCGATCCTAGGTCCGGGATGTTCGACGGCGCTTGGGCGGTCGTAGGACGAGACTTGCAGCTGCTCAAACGTGTACAGGGTCCACCACAAACGCTTCCGCAGCTCCCTTGCAAGGGGCGTCTGGGCCATGTTGGCCGAGTCTTGGTGGAGGCCAATTGCGTGCGCGACGCGCACGGCGGAGCCCGTGAGGTTCCAACAGGCATCCCGGTGGTTCGAGTTGTGCAGATGGGTGGCTGCCAGAATCAGGGCTTGGACGGCAACGACGCTGGACGTGAACATGAGGGCGGGCAGGAGGGCTTGGACACGTTTCCACCAGCGGATCTCCTGTTCTTCGGGGAGAGTGACGCGAGCGACGCGGCGGGCGAGCAGCAGCACGCACAGCAGGAGGCACTGCCATGCGGCATCGGCCTTCGCAGGCTCTGCAAGCCAAGCCTCATAGGCCTCTCGGAAGGTTTGTTCGTGGAGCACGGGGAAATCGGGATTGATGTGCTCGAAATAGGCGTTCACCAGGGATTCCAACGAGGCCACCTCGGCAGCGGGAGTACGGCGATCACCGGGCGAGCTGTGGTCGTAGGCAGACGTGGCACTTGGCGTGGAGAGCGGATGCGGGTCTTCGCCCTCCTCGTGCGAGGCGGCGGCCTGGGCTGCCGCATTCTTCCCAAAGAGCACAAACTCACGCTTGGAGCCGGAGCCGCACAAGTCGCGCAGTTTGAGATGGAACGAAAAGGAGCTTGCGGGGCCGATGAACTGCACCTGGCCCTGTTGGTCTGGCAGCAGCGAGCTGGGCTCTTCGGCGTCGCTGCCCTCGACCCGGTTGCCCTCACCGTCCCCGTCGGCGTCGGGCGACTCAGGCAGGGCAATGCCGAGCGAGAGGCCCAGCTGGCGCAGCTCGTCGAGGTTGGACACGTCGGCTTCGGGGAGGAGGCCCTTGACGAGGGCTTCCAGCAGGGCGATGCGGTTGCCCAGGCTCTCGACGCTGCCGTACAGGCGCTTCTTGCGCGGCTGCGTCGTCTGGCACTCGATGTTGTGGACGATGCAGTAGGTGCACGACTCCCGGCCTGGCTCTTTTCTGCATTTTTGCTTGCGCGACTTGCACTTGTCGCAGCTGGTCTCGGTGCGCTTGCGCTTGTCGAGGGGGACGCGGCGCGAATTGGCCGACGAGGCACCCGTGGACGTCGACGCCGTCATGGGCGTGGTCATGCTGTCGCAGCAGCGGAGGTTGGCGGGGCGTCTGCGGAGGAGGGGACGCAGCGGGGCCGGCTCATGTTGTGTGAGCCAGGTGGGCGGCGCTCGAGGGCATGCGAGACGGGGGGAGGGGGACGGAGGAGCGAGGAAGAGGGGGATGGGGGTGCAGGAGGAGATGGCGATGGGCACGGGGATGCAGGCGATGCGGGCGTCTCGAATGGCGAGGCACCGGCAGCGACGCGGGCCCGTGGCTTTTCCAAGGCCTGCGTCGTGTGGACGGGCAGGTACTGAGGAGGGCAGATGGCTACCCGGGTTCGAGGCAGAGGACGATGCAGGGAGACGCTGGCCGTGGTCGCAGTGGCGCCGGGCAGCCTGCCGAGCGCGGCAGACTGCGGATCAGCTCCGATTGGGAGCGTGGAGGGCGGACAGGCCAGGCCAGGGCAGCGAGGGCAGAGGCCAGAGAAGAGGGCGGGCGTGGTTGGCCTCTCCACCGGGAGCGACACGAGTGCGCTGCGTATCCATGGCCGCCGACCACAGGCCCAACGCGCCGGCCGCGGGCTCGCTGCTGCGTTCTGGGGACGCCCGTGTCGCCGTCTGCGTGTGCGTGTTGGCGGCGTCGAGCTGGAGCGTGCCGTGTCGTATCCTCCGCTGCCCACCGCGGCGCCCACCCTCGATAGTTATCCGCACCACGACTCCCCACCGACACACGCCCTTATCCACGTCGCGGCCACGCCCACTCCCACTGCTCAATGCAGCCATGACAACCGGGTCGACTCGGGCCTGCTCGCGTCGTCGACGGTGGCCCGGTGGAAGACTTTGCTCGAAACGGCAAGCAGCTCCCCCGCGCAGAGCCCCTCCGTCGTGGACCGATGCTCTCCGTCGTCAAACGCCTGTCTACCCTTCCAGCGCGCCCTAATGCGTACAATTCACCATCACCGTTCCATGGCGAGCCCCAGTCGACCCCGCATGCCCACCGTGAAGGCCACTGCCCTATCTCCATGGCCGATGAGAGCCGCACCGTGAGCGTCACTCCGAGCGTCCTCTGCTTTATAAGTATGTCTGCGCCCTAGTCCGCCGCATACCTGTCTCTCCACTCCCCAAATCGGTTCCCTTCGAAGCAAAATGTCCTCACCGTCCTACCTCATTGTTGGAGCCGGTGTCTTTGGCGTGTCGACTGCCTATCACCTGATCCGAAAGTACCCCAATGCCTCGGTGACCATTGTCGACCGCGATGCCTATGATGCTGACAGTCGCGTGGCTGCCTCGTGGGACTGGAACAAGGTGGTGCGCGCTGACTACGACGACCTCATTTACTGCAAGCTGGCGCTTGAAGCACAAGACATCTTCAAGTCGGATCCGCTATACAAGCCCTTCTTTCACGAAACGGGCATCTACTGGATCTGCCGCTCCGACTACGCCGATGAGGTTATCAACAACTACAAGACACTCGGCCGCAAAGCAGACCTCTTGGCCATGCCTGTCGCCGAGGCCCGGAAACTGTATGGTGGCCTGTTCGAGGACGCCGATTACTCGGGCGTCAAAGATGTCTTGGTCAACAAGACGAGCGGATGGGCAAACGCCGGTGATGCATTGAGAGCAGTAACCAAAAAGGCAATTGAACTGGGTGTCAAGTACACGGTGGCAGAGGTCGAGTCGCTGCAATTTAACGCAACCGGTTCATGTACCGGCATAAAGACGAAGAAGGGGAGCGTACTGACGGCGTCTCACGTGGTCCTTTGCACCGGAGCTTTTACTCCAAAGCTGCTCGAACAAGCGGCCAAAGCGAGTGGTAATCCTTCCATCTCGGCCGGCGACAGGATAGTCGCAGGCGGTATTACAACAGGCATGACCACGCTAGACGAGCAGTCGTACAAGAAGTTTGCAGAGATGCCAGTGGCAGTCCAAGGGTACACCGCCTCGACAGGTAGCACTTCCACCAACCCCTATATCAACCACGGGAACTGACAGTCCGCACAGGCCCCTTCATCGGCAGTCTCCCACCCACTCGTGACCGTGAGCTCAAGTGGTGGGGCCAGAAGATCTTCAAGAACACCCAGAACATTCTCGGCAAGCGCATCTCTGCACCGCCCCCGGAGTCAGACTACGCACAATGGAAGGTTTCCAACCCGCTCAAGCAAGACATCTCCTACGCGAACCACGTCTTCTACGGCAAGAATGGTGCAAGCTGGAAAATGGAAAAGCACCGCATCTGCTGGTAAGTCTCCTGTGTCGATTTTTTACTCAACCTGCAAGACCAACCCATAATATAGGGATGCTTTCACAACCTCTTCCGACTTCATCATTTCCCCTCATGCCGGCGCCAAGGGCCTATACGTAGCAACCTGTGGATCTTTCCATGGGTACAAGTTCTTCCCGGTGCTTGGCAAGTACGTGGTACAAATGCTTGAGGGTGATCTGGAACCGGAGCTAAAGGAGAAGTGGGCCTGGGACCGTGAGCGGCCTGACCCTGCGCTCAACCCCGACTGGCCGAGGTGGGAGATGAAAGACTTGCTCGATTTGCAGGCCAGGTTATAAACAAGAAGATGTGACAAAAGTCAAGCTACATTTGTATCTATTTATTGGGTGGTGGTGGTGTCCGAGGCTACTGTGCCATGGCGTTCTGGCATATATAGACTTGTTTTGGCCATATCTGCCTTAGCGCGGGTATAGAATCATAAAGTGGGCATTCCCTCTCACTAGTCTTGTTCTAACAAGGCCGTTAAGTTATTCCGTTTATATGTATCTTGACTACAGCATTCGCTTTAGGTACTGAGCCGTGAGGGAAATACCAACCTAAATAATCAACAGATTGAGTTGTAATACTCTTTCCTTCGAAGAGCCGGCTCACATTACCAATATAGCCGCCTTATATCTTTCAACAGCCTATGTGTTGCAGTATGAGCCAAGTCCAAATTGATCTCTACTAACGTTGCACTCCTAGACTCTGAATATTATAAGACTTCGCATTGTTCAAGTGCATGGTTGCGGTAACCCCTAATGATGCTATTTAGCGTAAGCCCACCAGAAGACGCATGTCTTTCTTCACCCCAACAACCATTCACCGCCAGACAGTATGTACACAACATGGCGCTTTCACCTTGGATTTTTTTCGCGTCAAAACGCGTCTCTGCGATTAGGCGCGTCTCCCGCTTAGACTACACCCTTCTCTCTATATCCCACTGCCCACGCAAACAACCTCTAGGCGGCTCCAACCTATACTGACTCGAGACATCATGAGTTCCTCATCCAATCTCCTCGTCGCCTTGAGAAACGCCTCAAGCATCTGTAAGTCCTCCAGCGTACTCGGCGAACCTCGAGCCGTGCTAACACTTCCCTCTGCTAGTCAAAAAGCGTTTGCCCGGGCAACAGAATGACTCCACCGACTCCGAAGCAGACACGGAGGCCACAGTCAAGCGTCTTTTCGACGAGGCCGACCAAAGCACAGTCCAGCGTCTCCACGACGAGGCTGCTGCCCAGGACGAGAAGCATGGCGATTCCTATCCCGAAGCCGAAATGGCCGACAGCAGCGACACGGAGGAATCCGCGGACACTGTGGGAGAAGGCGGGAGCCATGGATCCTTTTGCCAGCCCCCGCATGGAGGCCTCCCGACTCTCTGCCTCCCGTTCAACCACCCCTTCCGCACGTCGCCCGCCGGCTACCCGGTCAGGCAGCACCACCCCCGCAGCTCGGGCCCGGTCGTGAAGCTTTTCGGCTGCGTCGTCGGTTCTCCGGCCTCGGTGTTTCGTGCCTTGGATATCGATGAGCAGCACTTCGGCATGGATCCGTATACCGTGGCTTTCGTGCGCGACTATACGCATTTCTACGACCAAATGTCCAATGCCCAGCTCCGCGACTGGTGCAGGAAGAGGGGAGTCGTCACGTATGGAAGGAAGAAGCAATTGGTTGAGAGGCTGGTGGACAGAGTGCTCAGGGATGCGGCGAGGGGATGGAGCGAGAGCTGGGGCGACACATTGGGTGTCCGCTACGAGGACGCTCCTCAGCTATTGGGCACGTTCCCATTGGGCCAGGATGAAGAGTTGTGGTGATCTGGAGCACGGCTGTAGTGGCCCCGGGTGCGATTGGTTTTCATGTCTGCCGGATTCGGTTCGTCGCCTCGAGACATTGGTCGTGACACCTCACGTTGTGGTAGTATTGCTGGGGAATGATGATGATGATGATGATGATGATGATGATGATTTTTGACCGGGGGGGCCTGTGGCATGTTCGGACTTTCTGTCTGCTCCGCATGGATCGGGACGTCTTCTGTAACCCCAGTTGGTAATTAATCCCTTACAATTTCTCCGTTACTTGGCCCTGGTACATTTCTTCCGCCCAGCCTAAATTTGGCCACAAGACAAACTCCGCGAGATGGATACATTTCCGTGTACCGTGTGACGAATGCTTTGTTTGTG
>Ga0247757_10000127_pt1 | contig 61509 bp, 66 predicted proteins | sample UWRJL126311R4_FD_180929 | JGI IMG/M metagenome (GOLD analysis project Ga0247757, IMG submission 180929) | Plant litter microbial communities from Arlington Agricultural Research Station in Wisconsin, United States - UWRJ-L126-311R-4 | ecosystem: Environmental > Terrestrial > Plant litter >... | reverse complement strand
AGCAACCTTCATCTGCCCCTCATATTGGCTCAGCGACTCGTATCTCCCCAAGCCAACCTACCATTACCAGTATTCTGTTCCATTCGGTGCCCATCTTGAAGATACTTACGCTTATTTTGGTCCAAACATGCCAAACCAAGGCCCCAAATTCTCTCAGGCGTTTCGGCAGATCTGGGGAAATTTTATCATGGGATCCGATCCCACGGTCGGCTCGCAGGCTGGATTGGAACGATGGCCTAGGTGGGTTGCGGGCGCGGGTGCAAAGATGATGAATTTGAACACGACAGCAGGCACGCCATATGAAGCTACGACGCAGTTCGGAGTCAAGGTTACCCAATTCAAGGAGCCGGGACTACGAAATAACTTTGGAGTGGTTGGAGCTTGGGACTGGGAAGGTGGGAGAGGGAAGAGGTGTGAGTTCTGGAAAAGCATGGCGGAAAAAATTCCGACATAGATAAGGCATGTTCCGAGTTGATGTAAACGTCACTACGTCGGGGGTCGGGGGTCGGAGTTCGGTAGATATTTTGCACGAGAGCGGCATCAGACGATGGAAACACCAGGATTAATCTGATCGGTATCTTGTTTTTTTTTCGCATAGCCATTTGCCATGTTTGTGCTCTATCCCGTGCGCTTCCTACCAATTGTAGCCACATGGATCCAGGACACGACGCCTAAGAGTATTTGAAATTACGAGATGTTATCACATCTGTTGCACCGTGTTGCAGGGCGCATTATCCAACATGTGATATTGTCGTGGTACGAAAAGCCAACGCCGCACACACGCAGAACACCATCACCCAGAAGGTGCAGGCCAGAACTATGGGCTACCCTTTGCGGAGGGTAGGCAGCTCGCCTGCACATGATTGGGAAAAAACATCTAGCCGGATCTCCGCTAATCCCATAGCAGCTAGCCCTCTCCTGACTCCGTATGGCTCGCACCAGATACGTCCACCTCACGTGGGCTTGAGCTGACAGATCACTGACATATACCGGCGTCTCTACTTCGCAGGCTGGAAACCCTGGTGCACGTAGCCTGCACTCCTCAGTAAATTCTGCCGGGCCGGGCAAAACAAAAAGATTCCCCGCACCCACACGAAAGCACTCATCCTAGCCTTCTCATTCGCGCTCCCTTCGCTAGTGTCGTCCAGTGGCTTGCTTTTTCTCCCTCCCGTACGACATAGAGTTCGCAATTTTCCGGCCTGGATTTCAAATCGCTACCCTGCCCGTATACACACACCAAGAATCGTATATTACTTATACGTACGGACCGTGGAGTTGCCTCTTTACCCACTCGCCGAGTGCAGCCACCCCGTCGGGCTGTAATAACGCCGTTGGGAGCCGGTACGGTTCCCTTTGCGGGCATTCTCATCCTCGGGCATAGCCGGGGCCCATTGGTTGCACTTGCGGGGAGCCTAAACCGTACGTTTTAGGTTGGTAAATACACATTCGGAAGGTGTTGTTGTTTTGATTAATGCGGCTTCTTGATTGATTTGACTTGGACACAACGTTGATCGCCAGCATCCTAGTTGTTACGTGCGAGTACAGGGGTAAGCTGGTCATGGTTGAAGGTACATAAGAAGGGTTGCTACCTCACCATTATTGCGACTCAGCATCATCTGACCCAATTCGCAAAAGATCAGCTTTCAACAAATATTCACAATGGTAAAGCTCATTGCACTTGCTACGATCGCTTTTTCAGCGCTCCTTGCCCACGCTCAAGACTTCACCGGTGTTGGTAATATCCAAGTATGGAACTCTAGTGACTGGAGAACGGCGAACCCCGACAAGATTGTCGGATGCCTTGATACCAAGGGAAAATTCCTGAATCCCTTACACGATACAGACTGCGGCGTCTTTACACGTATCAATGATTATCCCTACACACTCTCCTCCAAGGACGGCAACTGCACCTTCAACGATGAGACTCAGGACACAAATTCCGATAGTGTCTACGGTAAATCAGATCATGCCTGGAATTGCTACCATCCGTACGAAGCTGTAATCTATGATGAGCTATACACCATTGTGCGTTCCGTTCCTTTCCCTCCTGTGGCCACACACTCCATTCTGATACTGTTTTCGCATCGCCCGTAAACTACTATACCAAAATACTAACTATCTAACAGAACGGGTTCACCTACACCATGCTTTGTTCTGGTGATATCGATTGCTACTTCGACGCCAAGCACATCCCCACAAAGGGAAAGAAGACCAACATTTGGCCATTCCGCTGGGGCTCTCAGCAAATGGGCATCACTCCTGGCCATGTGATGTTGCAGCTAGTCTGGAACAAGATCAGCGATCTCCCAAAGAGAGAGGACGCGGCGAAGATCCCGGGAGCCCGGATTTCGCTTACGAATGCCCCACAGGTTCCTTTACAAGGCCCGAAGATCCTTTCGTGACGCCTAGGCATTGATGTATTGATCAACTGATTATCCGATTTCATTTCCACTTCGGGGCCAGGCTTCCTCTGGGATGTGTACGAGACTTTGATTTGTCGGAGCTGATTAGATTTTGTAAGAGTGCCCGAGTTTAATCAACGTGGGATTCTACGTCCATGTGCTCCAATTTACGTTTGCCGAACGTGCATATATTAATGATACTACATGCCAGTCTTGTGATTATCAGCAATATGTATTTGCACCAACTAGCCCTAAGGATCTGTCAGCCAGATACACACTTCAGTACCAAGTACCAATACTACATTTGTATTGCCTCGAGGCTTAAGTATTATCGAACTGGTGTTATCGTTGGTGTATAGTGGCACACACCACGAGAACCACTTACTGAGTCACCATTTTAATGCTTGCCGCTTAGTAGATGCGTAGGCTTTATGCGCTTCATAGCCTAGCGAGACAACATACCCGCACTTGCCGCTTCAGCCACAGCGCCATACCACACCCACGCCATTTGCCAATACCCGGTATCAGTGGGATGTGTGCCATCAGGGCCCAGCTGGTGCACGTGTGGATACATGTCCGCAAGGACAATGCGTTGTTTTCTTTCCTGTCTGTCTTTTACAATATCTCGATACTTGGGGTTGACAATTTCTTTGATTCGTATGTCAGCGGTGGAGTTGAGGTTTGGCAAGAGAGTCGACAGAACAATGGTCACCGACGGGATATTTTCAAAGAGTTGGTCCAGCAGATAGTTCATGCGGTCGTCGATGGTGTCTACTGGGAATTGTGGAAGGTTTTTGAGCGCGTCATTTGTTCCAACGCTACACCCCAAAGTCAGCTTGTGAAATCTTAAGAAGTCAAGAGCCTTGAATGGAACCTACTTGAGAAGAATGATATTTGGCTGGAGATTGAAAGTCTTCTTGGAAGATGCGGTAACCTCACTCAGCAGTGCACCTGGGTGACCTTCGTTCTCCTATCCATCGTTAGTTGCCAGCACTGTCAAGTCTTAATCTGGGGTCTGCGATCGTGCGTACATTATCTTCCATTGTCCCTGAATGAACATTTCCAACCATATCAACGGAAGCACCTGTTCTTGTCAGAAATTCCCGAAGGTAATTTCGGTATCCGTTGCCATCGCTAGAACCCTGTCCCCAGGTAATTGAGGCACCCAGTGGTAGTATGCGTAACGGAACCACATCTTCATCCAGGGCACCAAGAGAGTGAAAGCTGGCATTATAACTATCCTGAGGATCAGATTGTCTGCTAGACCTTGGTCCAGTTGTAAAGCTTGGAGTCGTAGGAGCCGTACTCGCTAAGACTATCACTAGAGAGAGCACTGATATAAACGAAAACATGATGGCCATTGAGAAACTTGATTGTTCAGGAATGGATGAGCGATAGTATGTGGGCAAAAGGGAAGAGTAAAATGTAGGCTGTTACAATAGTGTACAAAGAGTGGTCACACGCCTTCACGTGTATTTATTAGAGTCGGAGGTAGTTATGGAGCATCGATCTAAGGCATTATGTCCAATATGAAGTCCAAACGGCAGTCACGACTCAACATAGTCATGTAAATGTCACTGCCAGAGTTCACTATAGGATCCTAACAGCGCATCAAAACTTTAAAAATTCACAATAAAGCTTGAAAACTCTTCTTCATTGTTTTGGGTTGTTTGGCCTTGTGCGCTGTTTTCGTTACCAAGAAGCTACCATGTAAAGCCCAACACGCGATCCGCAGTACTGGTCCCAATCTCGCATGTGAACATACCAAACTACTCGACTCGGATTTCCCAAACGAAAAGTCTAATCATTTTTAAAAGTCATCAAATATTCTATGACTGTTTTTACATCCCCTCACTGCTTATCTCCTCTCTCCCTTACGCCTTCACTCCCCCCCTTCACCTCATCTTTACCCCCAATTCCCGTTTTCCTGTCCGGCTCCTGTTGGTAATCTGGTTGCTTTGCCGGATGATCGTCGCCTGTTTTGTGTTCCTCTTTGGAAGCTGACGACTGCGGATCCGTGTTTGGGGTATCTTCCCTCACACTCTGATTCAATGAGTCTGGCTGGTTGGCTTGCGGGTTGGACCCCATTCGTTTTTGATCCCTTCGGACTTCTGTGTCTTGTGTGTTTGCGAGGACTACGCGCGTTGTGGAGAGAGGACGCGTAAGAAACCGCACATGATGCGACGCAGGAAAGCGTAGAAGGCGGGACATGCTGTTTGTGTATCGTGTACTGAATCGCCGACGATGGTGGTTTAATGAGTTTTCATGTATTCTACTGCAGAGAGATATTTGGGATTTAACTGTTCTAACGGGCAGATTCTAGGACCATGACGGTTCATCGTGAGCTAAGGTTGATGCTGTGGTGATGTCATGCTAACGGAAGGAAACAGCACTCATCATAAAATGTCAAATGCCTAAATTACTGCCGGAATCTAAGAATAAACGATTGCTTGCGCAACAGCATTTACGAAGGAACTAAACGTAATGCTCTACTTTAATGACCTTTCAGAGGATTGGTTTGACAGCAGCATCAAATACATGGTCATGGACTGAAAATTCTGATGAGTGTCAATGAGCTGATAGTATAGCGATATTTTAAACCCACGTCTATCTACGAAGCTGTTTGTCAGGCAGAGCGTGCGTCAGGCAGAGATGTTGGCCTAGATGGTAGTGGAATTTGAAGCGTCCCAGTTCGTACAGAATCCAGCATACTTGGCTTAATGCGAATGTTTTGAAGACTCATCCGATAGAATGAACTTGAAATGTTATTTTGACTGCTGCGAGGCCGTGATAAGTCACTTCGTATCTACCCCGAGGTCCTGGCTGTCTTTCAGCCACACCCATTAAATATTTACCACACCTACAATGCATTATTTTGGAGGTTGAGCGCCTCGAGAAAGTTCACCACTGCATGCAAACAACAAAGAGTGCATATAGCGCTCGAGATTCGAGGTTCGAAATCCGGAACAGCGCCTCATTCCATGACCCATGGTATCGTGCCACAAACAAGCAGGAAAACAACGATCGATGCTGAAATATACCAGCCATTTACACCGTCCTAAAAACACCAGAAATGCATTGAAAGGAGATTGTGCTTCACTCTTCCATGTCAATATCACCTTCCGCATCGGCATCATCACCTCGCAATGCCAGTGGCAACTTTTCACGAATCTCATTAAATGCGAGCTGACAATTCTGTGCGTCTTCAAACAAGCCGTTGCGCTGGAAGGTATCGATACAGATACCATAGGCGACTGCACGCCAAAGAGGGCTTCGTCCTTGTTTAACAACATGTCTCGTAGCACGGACAGACTTAATTGGTTGCTCTCCGACCTGGTTTGCAAAAAATTTGCTTGCCATGTAATTAAGACACATTGACATAAACTGGGTGTTACCTAGTTTTTGCGCTCTATTGGTACTTGTGTGAATAAGCGTCTTCTGGCGATTGATGGATTCCTCTGGAATTGTGATCGCCTGTATGATGCGGAAGGCGCAGTCAATGTACTGGTTTGGATGATTGGAGCAGAGAGGCTGAAGCTGTGCAAATAGCACTTGTGTTAAATAGTGCTCCGGATGCGCTGGGTTCCGTATTATCAACAGCTTGTTCATGGTAGCTAGGATGGCGAGATCGGTTTTGAAGTCAGAGCCCGTTCCAGCCTCAGGTAAATTAAAGTCAGAAAGTGAGTAGGTCGCCAATGCTTTATCTATCCAGCCGTTACTTTGATCTAGAATCCCCGAGAGGTAGGATAGACTTCGAGCATATACTTCGAGGCCCTTAAAAGGTGGCTCTAATATCCGCTCCTGAAGCATAGTCACCGCATGCTTTGCGGTAGACTTGTCCTCATGATAGCAGGCAACAATGCCTAGAGAAAACTTGATATGCCAGTCAAGAACTTTAACCCAGTTTCTCTGCGCAATGGAGGCAGGTACTGAGATAGGGAACGAGGAATGACGTTGTAACGATGCTGTTGATCTTAGCTAAACTATTGGACAGGAAACAACTAAACGAAACATACCTTGAGTAACTCTGTGCCCCTCATTCAGGTATTTGCTACCTTTGTCATGGGGGAGGGAAGACAGACCGCTGAGAAAATATGCGAGTGTCCTGAAGTCATGCTTGGGCAGCCACGCAATGACCAACTCGTCACGTCCGTCCTCTGCTTTGCGGAAGACGCCGCCGGTAGAGAACGTCAGATTGCCCCCGAAACTCTTCTCAATGAGAACTGAAAAGACTCCATTGTCGGGTTTAAATTCCTGATCGGCCTTATGCTGCAAAGCAACCAGCTTCTCTGCATTAGATTGACCATGCTGCAGGCTGCAGGCTATGTCGATGCAATCAATCAAAACGGCCACCGAGCCGAGCTGTTTGGTAGACAACTCGAGCTGAAGACTTCGTGCTGAAGCTATGGCACGCTGTGCATGCTCAAGATGGTCTGACGCGCTCGACCGTAGGTGAACCATGGCTTCTAGGGCACAGCATGTGACAAAGATGGCTCTGTCTCCGAACCGCTCAGCATAGTTTGATACTGCGTGCAATTGTTGAAGCGCAGAAGCAGTTTCTGAACGTCCTAGACCTTGCATTGCCAAAGATACCTTTAGCAAACGGAAAGCGTAAATCCATACAGTGTGTTGGAATGTCTCAGCTTCGGAAATGGACTGATCAAGCAATTTCAAAGCGGCACGTCGATTACTCTTGGACTGATAACGAGCTTGGAGGTGAAGCATAGCATACTTTAGGTCAGTAAGGCGACTGCGATTGCAGAGCGTGATCTGGGTCTCATTAAATTTATGTCTGTAGGTTGCTCAAAACATACGTACCCCTTTAGCCAGAGTCTCCTCGATCTCTTGTGTATTGTCTGTTTCCTCGACCAGCAGGCTGGCGTATCTGAGCCTCAGAATTGCCTCATCTCGTGGTGTCTGGTTGTACTTCTTCAAAACTGTCTCCATACAACCCATAGCGGTGGCCATGAGCTTATAGTATTGATCCAGATCGGCCGGTTTCAGCGTCATGGCAGTAGCGGGGCCCATGCCTCGTGCTGCAGCAACGTACTCGTCTGCAGCGGAAAGTATAAGAACCATAAGATCGGCCGGAAGCTGTTTTGCTGGGGCATGTTGCGTCCTTGTTGGTGTCTGCAACTGTGAAGAATGTTTCTTGATGACCACTTGAGGGTGCGAGCGCACTATGCTCCCCGATTGAGGCAACGAAGGGCCCCGGAACTGGTTCGATGGCGTGCGCGCCTGGCCCGGCGTCTGTTGTTGCAGGGGCGTTCGATGAGGGTTCTGGTTCTGAGTAGGGGTAGAAGCAGGGCGAGGCTTTGGACGTGATCCATTTTCCTGGCTAGACTGGGAGCGCTGAACTGGTTTTCCCTGGGATGTTTGTGTCGGCTGGCCGCGATGCTCAGGCCCTCCGGATGGCGGCCGCTGGCCCTGCTGGCGCGGTACCGAGACATGGACTTGTCTTATCTTGGGGGCTTGCATCTGCATCATAGCATTCGGGTGCCTCTGCGGGATGACTACTTGGGGCTGCGTGTATCGTGGTTGTGGTTGTGGTGCCGATTGCGGCTGCAGTGTGGTGTTTGGGGGCACCTGCTGACTCGTTCGAGGTGGTATGACTACTTTGGGCTGTGAGGAAGGAGCAGTCGACTGTATCGGTTGCGGCTGCGAGCCGTATGGCGTGCCATAGCCATTCTGAGGATAGGCATTAGGTTGCGCGACGGGCGCATACTGGCCGTTCGGATAGCCCCTCTGAGCCTGCGGCGGCGGCCAGTTATAGCGCGGGTCCATGGCTGGACGTATAGGCTCGCCAAGGACGTCACCAACAGTTGCTGTGTTGATGTGTCATTGCTGTCGCGGGCGCTGTAGCGGAGTGGTGGCCTTGACGGGCAGTTGCACTGAAGTCGAGGCAGTCGGGATGCGGCGCGACTGCCGCTCTTGACGCGCGGATAAAGTAGCAAATCAGCTATCCATCGTGAGCCGAGGTGGAGCGCTCCGAGAGCGACAGCGAACTCAATGTCCGCCACCACCGCTTCACTTTTCCTGATGAGACTACGACCGCCTCTCTGGGAACTCACGATAGAGTTTGTAAATACCCAACCCCGCACCTGACGTGTATCCCAAGTTGCTGTAAGTCGGTCAAGCACGGGGCAATCGTAGACTCTGGCCCACCTTGTCCACGATCACATGCCTTTGCCTTCCACCCCTATAACTATACCCCGCGCATCTTGTATCCCTGTCAGCCTGGTCCAAGGGGTCCCAAATTCCACGAAAAATTTGTGCATTCTTGCTGGATAACGGCTTGTGCCGAAACCAATCCGTCTTATCAAATACCCATATAAATTCCTAATGTCAAATGTTCTCAACTTCTATTCTTCTCGTTCTTTTGTTCCACATTCATTGACTAATCACATTCCCAGTTTCCAATCTTCTCCGATGGTTGACCTCTCCTGGGCCTTCGGCCATGCTAAAACATCCTATACCCATCATGCAGGCTCAGTAAAACTGCTGACTAAATCCGGAACCGAGACTACGCTCGCGGATCTGGTCAAATCGTGTACACCACCATGCCGACTCAATCCTCTCCTTTTCAATGGCCATCTGCAAACCATGTGGACGGCTGTGAAAGATGATGGTCCGCCCATCTACTACAAGCGCAAAGTCTACGAGTCCAGTCATTCCGTCTATCCTGGTGAATTCACGGTTGATTTTGTGATTTCTAAGGAGAAGGGACAGAAATGTGATGTCGACACGAGACTACCAGTTCGGACGACATTCTTCAATGAAGAAGAGTGGAAGACTCTGGGGAGTTTAGATGATCGTCCAATGCTAGTGTGCCTCCACGGCCTATCTGGTGGTTCACATGAAGTGTATCTCCGCCAGTGTGTTGCGCCCATAATGGCTCTTGGATGGGAAACATGTGTTGTCAACTCTCGTGGTTGTGCCATGTCTCGCATTACATCGCCTCGACTCTTCAATGCCCGTGCGACTTGGGTACGTTCATAGTCTTTGACTTCTATGAGGCCATTCCACATCATCACCTCCTTGTACAAACTGTGCTCACCACCATCAGGATGTTAGACAATTAATTGCCCATCTTCGCATTCTGTTTCCCAACCGTCCTCTTTACGCTATCGGCTTCTCATTGGGCGCCAATATCCTTACCAATTACGTCGCAGAAGAAGGTGCTGCCTGTGTCCTTCGCGCCGCTATCGCCTGCTCCAACCCATGGAATTTGGAGATTTGCAACTTGTCTCTGCAAAAGACATGGATTGGTATGGAAGTGTACAGCAAGGTTATGGGCGGAAATATGATGAGATTATATGAGAAGCATAAGGAAGAATTGGACAAGGCGGATAACCTAGATGAAAACGAGATCAAGAAGTGCAAGTATTTGTATGAGTTTGATAGGTGAGTATGGGTGGTATCTAAATAGTGATGGTGTAAAGATAGGCTGACTGTGATCTGCAGGGCAGTTCAAGCACCGACGTGGGGATATCCCACTGAAGGAGCATACTATCGCGATGCTCAATCTGTTGATGCTGTTTCAGCTATCAAGATACCTTTTCTTGCAATCAACGCAGAGGACGACCCTGTAAGTACATTGCTGGCGTCATGGACATATAAATGCATGAAGTTTGCTCTGACCCTGAGTAGATATCCAGTATTGATGCTATACCCTACCCCGAATTCAAAATGAACCCATATACCGTTCTCTGCACCACAAACTGGGGTGGCCACCTAAGTTGGTTCCATTTTGGTGGGAAGCGATGGTTCGCCGACGCTGTGACGGCCTTCTTCGCTAAAATGCAGGAAGATATTGATATGAGCGCTTTCACCATTGGAACGGAGGTTGAAGCAAACGGCGAAACTCCAACTAGGAAATATCCAATATTTGATCCCTGTCATAGGCGTTTAACGCTGCCACTGACGTAGTGGGCTACTGAAGGCTAGAAAAGACTGGTAGAATAGATGAGACTACCGGGTATCATTAATGTGATGGGAGATAGACATAGATCATAGCGTAACAGCCGCGCCTCATTTTCAACCAAAGGACACTCTCTTTCTCTTGCTCTTAGATGACTTTGGCTGCTCATCTTCGTCCTCTATATCCGCGATGCGGGCTGGATCGGAGTGTCTTCCCTTGTGTTTCTTCTTCAGGCTCTTTTTTGTTTCCTCCTGCAGGTATGTTAGAACTGTAGATCATACTACGATCAAGAGGAACGTACGAATTTTGCTTTCTTCTCTTCTGCCTTGGCCTCCGCCTCCTTCCTCTTAGCCTCCCTAACTTCTTCTAATTGCCTTGACCTCATGATTTTACTTTCAACGTCTTTATCCTTCTCCGCGTTCACCACACTCATGATCGCCATCATGCTGACTGGGTCGTCGACAAAAACTTTGCCTTTCTTTTGACCTTTGGGCTTCGCAATCCCTGCCGGCACGATCCCATTCAGTTTCGGTATATCCAGCTCTTTCTCTGAGTACAAGCGCCGCTTACGCTTTCCAGAGGTATCGAGGCGGGATTTGGTTTTCTGCGCTCCGCCTGGTTTGGCAAGCACCATCGATTTCTGCTTGCGCTTGGAAATGCCTTCGGGGGCGCTGCCAGTAGGTCTCGGTTTTGACGATTTTTTGGCGACGCCGCCAGATTTACCCCCACCAGATTTTCCTCCCTTAGAAGACTTCCCCTTGACAGATTTGGTGGGCGCCATTGTGGTGCGGTGGACGAATTTCTCCGTCGTGGAGGAGACATCAGAATGGGTCCTCGAACTTTTTTTGAAATCAAGAGAGCCAGTCGGCATTTGAAGGCGCCGATGCGATGGCTTGGCGGCCTGGCGACGCTTGCGCAGCCCAGCCGCGTTCCAATGCAACGACCTCAGACCTCATAACTCTGCGCCCAACTTTACCTACAAATCTCTCGCTGCTGTGCTTATAAATATAACGGCTAAAAACCAGCATGTCATCGCACCGACTGTTCCGCTTCCCCAAGCCTGCCTGGCTGAATAGCGCCAATACCAGGACTGCAGGCGTCTACGCAGCTGGAGCTCTAGTACGGCTTTCCCACCACATCTCACTGTGATGATGCTAACATGAACCCACCTTTAGTTCTCTCTAGGTTTCTTCCTCTTAGTTGACGTAGCGTCATGGTCCAAATCCCCCATGAACCCCTCCGACCCACCGGTGCATGTAACCTTTGTCGACTGGATCCCTGGCATTTGTTCCGCGCTCGGAATGCTCGTTATCAACTCGATCGATAAATCACGTCTATCGGCGGACTCCTTTTCTTACAGCGGGAACGGTGTCGCATGGAAGGCGAAGTTGGTGCTCTTCTTAGGGTTTGCGCTGCTGGCTGGTGGCCTCGCAGGGAGCGTGGTCGTGCTGGTACTCAAGTACATTGTCAAAGAATATATGTGGCCAACGATTTGGATGGGCGTGGGTAATGTGGCTGCAAATGGTATGATGATGCTAAGGTAAGTGTTGAGAACTGATGCGTGAGTTAGCATAAGATGAGAAATTGACAATACGCAGTTCGGCCGTACTTTGGGTTGCACAGAACATGGAAGACGAATATACATACAACCTCGCGCTATAAAGGGATACTTTCTGCAGGGATTTGGTCGCACGACGCAGCATGTCTGCAGTTGACTGTTGAAGGATACCCTAGTTTTCAGGGTTTTGATTGAATTTTGACTTGCTAAGACTTAGGTGTATCAATACTAGCATGGCGTTGTGTTGAAATTTTTCGGAAATAGTCTTTGAACTCCAAGGATATTATTTTCAATACTTGAATGAATAACTGTGCGGATCTCAATCGCATACACTTAACATGCTATATGGCCAACATAATGTTACAAGAACGCTCTCAAGCAAAGAATCCAATGTATGCGCCATCCACAGCGTAATAGAACCTGAGTAGTGGGATATCTCGTAATTGGGTTTGTGTAGCTCTCTCCACCCGATACAGAATACCAGTTGGGCATGGTATGTTACCGTCGTCTCTAAAAGCTCTTATTGTTCATTTTGGCCGGCTAGTCAGAAATCTTGGTCTTCTTGGAAGAACAACGTGAAGCTGATGATTGTTCCATATATTAGAAGGCCACCAATGATAGACATTACCGCTGCGCCCGCCATGATGGTATTCGAATGCCATAGAAGGGTTGGTAATGCTGTATCATGGTATTAGTTAGGCGATCGCTCAAATCAAGTTCGCATATCCGTGAGCGCATGGTGTCGGCAAAGTTCTAGAATGCCACACAGCATACGAAGTATCACTTACCAATTCCCATGACCACAAAGAATCCTGTTAAAAATCTTCCAAAGTCTATCACACCGCTTCCTGAACTCTCCATAAAGTCATCCGGGTTGGCCGCGCGTCCGCATAGCCAGTTCGGCAGTGGCGCAATCACATAGGTTGCGACAACCAGGAGCGTAAGGTAGTTCTTGAAAAGCGCGGCGCTGAGAATTACGAGAAGGAAGCCGATGGCAAGGACCTGTTGCATATATACGTTAGCTTGCCAAAGCAACGGGCGCTGAGCATGCGACGAGCGACGAGACAGACGTACGAAGGACAGCCCTATAATAGTCTTTATGCCGGCCATGGCGAATCAAATGTCTGGTCCTTATGATTACGCGGTCTCCGAAGGGTTCGATGTTCCAACCTAAAGGCAACAACAAGTTCGAAATCTCTGTACAAGTTGCTGAGGTCGAAAGCTTCCAGGGCTCTGCTGAGATGTCGCTGCGTAGCGCCTGCCTGGGCTGGGGCTGGGGTTTCGGGCGTGGCACGGACTTGCTTGGCATATAGAGGAGCTCTTGGTGGAAAACGTGTTGATTTACAAGAACCACAAAGCGTTATCTTGAAGTAGAGCCTAAAACCAATAGAAAAAATACCAGAAGTTACAGCTTCGAACTAGGCAATAGAATATAAGAGAATCCTTTTTTGTGATTACATGTATCAGTTCAGTTCCCACATACAAGCGCAACCTTAAGCCCAATTGTTGATGTGCACAGACCACTTCCACTACCTTCATTCTATCAATACATGTACACACCGCACGAACAGGCCGGAAGCCTCGTCTCTTGAGTCCGTAACTGCACTCCGCATTTACAGATTCTCGTGAGAGATCATTTCAAACCATGCCTCAAACACTGTATCCCCGCGGCACCGTCAAGAAGATTGTTAAAGCACACGCGAAGCGCCCGCTAAGCAAGAATGCCGATATCCTGGTATGCCTTACTCTCCGAAGGGCTGAGAAAGGGACAAATTACTGACTAGTTGAGGTAAATAGATATTCTTGCACTATGCGCTCTATATGCAAGAGTACGAAACCCACATCTTACCTTCTCCTTTCCTGTCAGCCCTGCGATTACGAACAAGACGAAAAGTAGACCATGCCTGTGAAGGCACAGAATCGGGGACTGTTGCTTTCGAATTGTAGGCTAACTAAGTACGTGGATCAGAGTTGTCAAGGAAGCGTCCATTGCATCGAAGCAGGCGGGCGAGCGTGGCATCTCAGCGCGCAGTGTGAAGAAGGTGACTGAACGGTGTTTGAGAAAGTTCAAGGCATGAGCATATGGCGCTATTAACGGCCTAATGGAACATGGTAGATCTACAAAGGATGGCAAGACGTTGTTGGTTTGGACATAACGCGGCGTATACAACGGTGAAGGAGACGTTATCCTAGAGTTTCTTGTAAAACGATACCCATAGGCTGAGGCAATTTAAAAGTCCTTTATTTTATTGTGCTCCTACTTGCCAAAACGGAAAGCAGAGATAGATATACTTAGCTTCTACCAATTTCCAATTCGAACTGCTATCAAAGTTTCTCTAGCTTCGGTATGACCCACCCTTCAGAATACCTCTTTTCCGCCCCAGGGCCTGGTATCTCGACTCTAATAGCTACATTCTCCCCTCCTGCTTCGATGTGTTGGACAGCACTTTTGACACCCGCAACTGCAACCCCTAATGCAACACAACTAGCCAGAATACCTTGTATCTCTTTATTCCATGCCTGTTCCACGCCCCCAGCTCGAGCTTTCACAGCGCCGGACTTTTTCACCTTAGCAAATGCATCCTTAGCTTCCTTCAAAGACATGTCAATCTTAGTCCAGAGAATTGAATCATGGTCTTTCAGGTGCTTAAATAGTTCTGCAGTTGCCGCGTCATATGGTCCATATGGCTGGACAGTATTCTGAAAGCTAGAGAACAGTGGAACTTCTGGTGATTGCAAGCTGAGGAATGGCTTCATGCGCAGCTCATAGCGTAGCTCCTCGGTGCTGAATGGACGATTTGGACGAGGTATAAGTTTTGTGTAGTTGAGTATAGTATAAATGCCATGCAGTGCGTTTGCAAATGTGCTGATACCCTTGGCTTGTTGTAATGAGGATTCCACAAATAGTGCGCTTTCGTCGACATCTTGTGCATCTAAGACATGCCCACTATCGACAAGTTGAATGATACGATCCCTTACATGTGTATCGCAGCGCTGGAGCGCATCGACGCGCTTCGAGGCAACGCTGCTAAGAAAGTGATACATGCCTGCGAATTCATCAGGAAGGTAAATGTCCTGTTCGAAGCCCAGCAGAACGACCTTCTCAATCATCCATAGCTTCTTGATGTAAACCCAACTCGACAGAGGGTTATCAAGAATCTCGCTACTTATACCAAGCTGCTCACCCGCTGCCATCAGCTCGTCATCCACAAGCATAGCGTCTGATTGTAATATATCCCACGCCATGATAACATGCGGAAGCATACGCCTTAGACGGCATTTATTTTGACCAAGCGCAACCCATAGGTCAAGGTACGGCTGGCCTACCCGCTCAACAAACTCATCAATTATGAGTGCGAACTGGACTTTTGGAGGCTTTGGTATGAGAGGATTACGTGGCGGGGAGAGGGTCCAGTTGAAAGGATCAACTACAGTGGAAGCATGGAAGACGAAAGCTTTAACATCTTCGAGGGGAAGCGAGACCGCGGTGTTGAGGGTGTCAGGATGGAACAGTATGTTTGCAAGGTATGATCGCGAATACGGTAAAGGGGCTGGTTGACGAGATGCAAAGTTCCAGAGAAAAGATTGGTACTCCAATGGGTCAATGCGAAGATCTGTGAAGCCAGTAGCTTCTTCACAGTCGAGACATAGTTGTTTCAGCTTCTCCAGCGCTTCCCGGAAGTCGACTTCTACAATTGGCCGTGGAGGTACGGTTGAAGCTAGCCGTCGCTGTATCTTTGTACTGAAAGAACCAGGGACCGCTTTTCCCAATTGGTGTGTATCCATAATATTGGCGAGATTGTGAACGATCGGTGGCCAATATTGAGATAAATGGACTATTGGACAGTCAAGATCTACGGCAGCAAGAAAATCTTTCCGGAATTGTAGTCTATTTATGATAGCGGACCGAAGATCATCGCTTATCTTAAGTTCAAGACTAGAAAGTCAGCATCAGCTTCCTTACTCCTAGGCTTTTAAGGGTAACAGGATATTGCACTTACTCCTCTATCAACTCTATACTAGCATCCAATTCTCTCAGGAACACGTCGATTGGTACTTGGACAAATAAAACTCGATTATACGTATTAGTGCAAAAGTCCTCTTCCTCAAAATAATCCCTGGCTGTAATTTTGGCGATAACATAGTCGCAGCATTTAATAAGTGCCAAACAGTAGGCTCTTAGCACATCTAATAAGGTGTCTGGCCTTTTCTCGTCCGGAATATCACCACGGTAAAATTGCGCTTCTGGGATAGATTTGGATTCCGGCCACAGAAGTCGATCGATATAGACCGAGGTGAATAGAGTCTGCGAAAGAGGGTAGCCTGTATGCCAGGCCATTTCATAGCAAAGGAGTTGGTCCATAATGCCAACCAGCTCTTCGGGCAGTAGAGGCTTTAAGGGATCATAATCGTCTTCAAGTGTTTCTCCGGGCTGCAGAAAGCCACTGTCCATCTTTGGGTCCATAATCTACGTCTTGAATTAAGCGACTAGGTGTGGCGATAGCATGTTGAGAACCTACCTCAAGGGCCCCAATGGAGTCGAAAAGCGTGAAGTACTCATCTTTAACGAGTTGGCCGACTTCGAGCGCTGAAAAGTTATCAGTATATGCCTTATGATTATAGCTCAAATTGAAGAGCGCTTTGCAATGGCGCATGTGACAGTAGCACCAATAGACTATTGAAATATTCCAATCATCAGAAACTCCGACACGAAAGTCTACTTACCGCTGCAGGCCCTGGTGAACTTTTCCGTGATATCATGGATCTTAGGCGGTGCGGCTGCCTGCCTAGTAGCCTGCCTCAATGGTAAGCTGTTCTGCACGAACGTGGAGCCCTCCTTGTGACTGTTCCCGACTACAGTAGAGGAGCCTATATCCCCATCAACACCCGCTCGCGGGAACTTTGAAAAATGGCTTAACGAACTTGTAGCATGGCTAGACGTTATCGCATCGGGGTCTTGCGCTGTGGTGCGGTGGTGGAGAGCAGGATCTGCCATCATGTGCGGTGGTGGAGTATGTTCCGATGGGGGAAGGTTGGGCTGTCGCGGTTCGCACTTGCAGTTGGCTGCGGGCAAAGCTCTGCCTCACGCAAACTTCGAGGCAGAGCTCCGCCGAGTATCATCACTTGGACTACACCATGGCCCGCACTGCAGCTATAGTGACTTGCAATTGAGGCTCAGATTGTATCGTGCATTGGCTTTTCAAAGATCCGCGCCCGGAATGCCTATTGGTAGTACAGAATATACATTCACCGTCTCCCACGCTTGGCCTCGCTCCAGCTCCCAATGTCTATACTCTCATTCCGCCAGTGCATTCGGGAACCTTTTAAGAAGAGCTCTGAGCAGCCTCAGTTGCGGCCGCAGCGTTGGCCTCGTTTAAGTTCAACGTCTCGCCCTGCTTGCCGTTCTGCCATCCATCAGCGCCATACTTTGATCATCGGAACTTCGCCACGAGCCCACTTACCTGCCACTTAGCGAACCTGAGCTCGCTCTCACCTCGTCGCTCGGCAGCAATCCTCTTTTCCTCCTTGAGTGAACGGCGCACGACGCGGGATGCGACCGAGACATAACGGTTGTAACTATCCAAACGGTCAATTGCGGCTATTACAGGGACGGAAGCAAGCGGAGCGCGTACGAGAGACCGGCAGCTTTCCAAGCGAAGGCCATTGTGATGGTTGAATGGTTATTTGGAGTTGTAGTGGGTTACCGGTTGAGCTTGTCAATGTGAAGGGTTGGATCGAGCTTGCCCGAAAGTTCACGGATGCGGCTCGGCGGAATCACAGTCACGTGATAGCACATCTGCCATGAGCATGCTTCAGTCACTACAACAAACTGTGCTTCATAACTAGCAGCCCCTTCGCGGAAGTAAAAAGTCAGAACCAAGGCACCAGGCACTACTGATAAAGTGATCTTGTATGCCTTAACTTTCCTTAACTTTTCAGTTTAATGTATCCTCACAGTGGTTCTTACGCCCCCCCATTTTCTTCTGTTATCTTATTTTAAATACCCTTATAAAGATTCTCAAGGAGATGGGGTTCTTATAAAGCCTTTCTTGAGTACGTTCAAGAATTATTAAATTGCTTTGAAACCCTACACGGTTGTGCATGGATGCGTGGCTGTTTACTGAGCGTTTACAATAGTATATGTAGGGTTCAGTCATGTACTTCGAATACTTGGCTGACGAAGAAACCCGAATTACATAGGCGGTGAGCACCTTTTCAACTGGTAATTCAAGGCGTGTCAGTCATTCGTATGAAGTAGCATTCGTGATCTATCGTATTTTGGGCATAGCTCAGATAGCTGGAGACCTTCCCAACATACTTACTGTTGTCAGATCATGAGACATAAACTAGGTCAGTAGAAGAGTTGTATGAGACAATCCCCTTATGAGTCAGTCTCCATAGCCTCTCCACCTTCATCACCGCCACTCTCGCGATTCTCGAACGTAGCATCTAACCATTCCGCGATGTCCTGGCCCTCATAGAGTGCGAAGTTCTCGCCCACGCCACCCACACCCACACTTGTATTGTCGACTGTGAGTTCCTTATCCTGTGACAGAGATTCCTTCAGCGCCCTTAATGCATGCTTAATCAGGTCTTCGCGACTTGAGCTCTCGAACTCCTCCAGATGCCTCTCCAGATATGTCCGCGCCATTTGGCTCCTGGCTCCGATTCCACAAGCCACCATCTCTTGCGTCACACCACTCGGTTGAAACTCGAATAGATGCGGTCCCTTCGCGTCTACGCCAGCAATCAAAAGACCCACACCATATGGCCGCCTTCCGTATTGCTGAGTATTAATCTGAGCACGGTCGGCGATGCGGGCGGTAATCTCAGATAGGGGAATTGCACGGTCGTAGGTCAAGCGTGATGAGAGAGACTGCTGCTTCATAAAGTTTGAGAGGACGCGGGCATCGGAGGCGAGACCGGCAAGAGCGACTCCGAAGTGGGAGTCTATCGGAATGATCTTCTTCTGGTACGAAGAGAGCTCTTCGGCATTTCGCTACCATCGTAGTCAGAATAGGAGGGTCAGCTGTGTGGGGCTTCATCTTGCGTACCTTGATAGCCGCGAGGACGGCATGTGTCTTGCTAACTACACCCACCACGACCGAGCCCTGCTTAACAGCTTCTTGTGCATACTCAACTTGGAAAATGCGACCCTGTGGTGAAAAGGTCACCGAATCGTTATCGTAGTTGTTTCTAAACATGATGAAAGCGCAGACTGCTTGCTGGTAGTGTGCGCTAAGTGGTGTAAATTAGTGCAAGCAATATCACAGAAGCTGCACAGTTCGCTACGGATATAGAGAAACGAACGATTTCGGGGGTGTGAGGATTTGCGAGAGAAAATGGTGGCCGATGGCGGCTGTGGTGGGCGTAGGCAGCCTGAGTTACGAAGCTCCAAAGAGCTCCTCTAAATGCCAAGCAAGTCTGTGCCGCGCCCGGAAACCCCTGCCCCAGCCCAGGCAGGCGCTACGCAATGACCTCTTAATGTGAGTGCAAAACAGCACTATTACGGCTGCTTTCGACGCTATTGTACTTTGACATATTTCAGTCGTTGAGCTCTGTTTCGAGCCAGTTCTTTTATTCTTGCGATTTAACGTTCTTTCCATTGGTTGTTCAGCTTTGTTAATGTTATGCGATATTGAGCCGTGCTTGCACATAGGAAACTGAGTTCCAAACCCTAAGTTCATGTTTTTTTCTTAAAAAAATAACTTAGCATGCCATCATATGCTAAGGTCTACTGATTTACACTTCGTCAAAAAAATTGAAAGCAGCTGAGGAGAATTGTCCTGTTAGAGTCGCTTCATCGCAATGACTCTTAAACCCGAGCCTGTTATTGGTTCCACATCGCTATCTAATAGTGCAATCCAGGCAGGCATGACAAAACAAAATAGATCTTATAGAACATCTCTATCTGGGACTAATCACAGGTAATGGTACACAAGCCCCGGCTAAGCGACGTTTTCCACTTCGTCCTCCAAATGCACAGTATTTACACTTTAAGATCAAGATCCTCGGCCCACGGTAGCACATGAAGGTCACCGACCGCCGACACCGACGCCTTCTGATCAAGTAATGACTTGGCAGCCTGCAGACACAAGTTAATATAGTAATTCAACGGACTGGGTTTTGGTGAACTCACTGATTTGACAGCGTCCTCTGTCACACCATCGATAGCTTTGGCGACCTCATCGATTTGATATGCTTTGGTGTTGTGTACGAGTCCGGACCCGGTAAGAACAAGGCCAGATGTGATATCTTCGCCATTCTCGAGCTCCTTAAATTTGGCGGCAGCCTTCGCCTTCTGGAAGAGCTCCTTAGGAATATCACCAGCGGCGATCTGCTGGATGAGCTTGACAGCGGAGTGAGCTGTCTTGGCAACGTACTCCGCATTGCCGGTGATTGCAGTGTAGAGAAGACCGGCATCGGAGTAAATGGCACTAGTAGTCTTCACTTGGGTGCCAGAGGATGCTTTCGCGTTACCAAGGAGCGAGAAGCCAGGCGACCACTTGATGCTGGACTCTCCACCAAGCAAAGATCCAAGGACAGCGATCTCGGGCTTGTAGAAGTTCCCAGTGAAAGAGCTGGAGCCAGGGAACGCAAGAATCATGGCATTGGACTTATCGTGAGCAATGCGTTCCTCACCGCCGTAGTACTTAGTTTGCTTGGTAGACTCGATGAAACCAAGAGAATCGCTGGGCACGCCATCAAAGAATTCGTTAACCCACTTGCTCAATTCGCCATGCTCAGCTCCGTTGGCAACGAGAGCGAAGTTGTTCTTGGCGTAGGCAGTCTTGGAGAACGCTTCAATAGTGTCGGCCTCAAGGTACTTGGTGATGGGAGTAGATGACGAGGAAGAGGTAGGGGTGCCCAGGCCGCGGTGGAATGCAAGGCTGTGTGCAGAGTTGATGGCCATGTCAAGAGGGTTGGCGAGGAAGCGCTTGTGGGCGAAATGGATCATCGGGAGGACTTCCTCCAGGTAGACGTGGGCTTGTGGGGGTCAGCCATCTAGTCCATCTTAGCTACATTGAATTACATACGGATGTACTGGGTCGAGCCGGCAACCTCGCCGAAAAGCTCGACAAAGTAGGGTAGGTCATCCTGGAGGAACTTGGCTTCGAGGACGAGGTTCTCGCGCGTGTGGTACGAGGTGAGTTGAGCTCCGAGAAGCTCGGCTTCGCGAACGATACGCAAGGTCGACCGTCTTTCGGTACTCTGGATTGCAATTGAGCGTTAGCAGAGCTTTATAAAGCACTTCTCATCGTCATAGCGTACCCGGAATGCAAAGTGTTGCAGGCCTTCGGTCAGGCCGGGGAGCGGCTGGTAGCGGGTGCCGGCTTTTGCAACAAGTGCGAGTGTCGTGGTGGCACCGGCGAATTCCCTGCTCGCAAACTTGACGCCCTTGGCCTCACCAGCCTGATACTGGAATGAGCCTGAAGCTGGAGCGGCAAGCCCGCGACGTTGGGCCGGGCGAACGGGTTGCTGGCGCGCAGCCCGCTGAGCGCCCCGGCAGGCAGTCGTACGTGAGAACATGGTAAAGCGGGCGCCGTGCAACGGGGCTGGCTGGTGTGGGTGGGCGGCAATGGATGGAAGAGAACTGGTGATGGTTGTCGACGAAGTTGAAAGTCCTGGAGCGGGAGCCAAGACGATCGTCTTGGCACCCGCTCCCAATTTTGTGAAAGTTTCCCCGCCGAAAGTCCTCGCTGCCACCAAAATCGAGCTCGTGCTCCTTCACCTGTGACCTTCCCACACACCCAATGCCTTTCCGGTAGCACCTGCACCTACCTGGATATCTGACACACATCACATATCTAGGCAACTATGTCTTACACCCAACGCGAGACCCCAGTATGTGCAACGCGAGGCTCGCAAGCTTGACCATTTGTTGACCCTCAGGCAGGTTCTCGCAGAGCTCTGTACGCTTCTCGTTGAAGATATCTATGGCGACCTTGCAGCGGTATGTAGGACTTCCGGCGTGACAGCGGTCACATGGCCGGCTATCGCGCAATTATTCGACTGATCATGCGCTGACTCCTCTACAGCGCGTCTTCTCCGTCCTCGCTCGCTTTGGACGCCAGCGTCGCGTCGAAATCTCCAAGGTCTCATACCTGACCCAGCGGCAGATCAGCTATGGCCTCGTCATTCTCACCCAGCAGCACCTCGTCTTCCACTCTCCCGCCGATTCGCCTGCCATTTTCTACGAGATCGACTGGCAGCGATCGTATGCCCTGTTGCGCTACGGCAAGACCGTCCACTTCGTCGAAAAGCAGTTTGATAAAAAGACTGCCAACGTTGTTTCTAATCTAATCACCTTAGGGCACACGTCTGTTGGCGACTTGCGTGACGCTTACTTCCCACCGGCTGAGAGTTTTGATGTCAAGCATGAGAATGTGAACGGCGCGCATACTGAGTCCAAAATCCCGAACGGTACAACACTTAACGGAGACGCGGCCCAGATCAACGGCAACACCAATGTCAATGGACATGCTGTGAATGGTGAATCACATAGCGATCGGAATTCGCGAGATGATGGGTCATTGGCATCTCCTGAAGAGTTGAATGCTGTGATCCAAAATTTAATAAGTTCTGGATGGGTCATACAAGTTGCTGAGGCACAGTATCTTTCTGGGGAAGAGATGCACATGTTTGCCCGTCAACAGGCTATCGACGAGCTTTGGGGTACCGGAGGCGCTCCTACCGGTACCAATGATAAAGTCAAACTCCAGCTTGCTACTATGGAACAGAAACGACGTATACGCGACACATGGTTAGAGGCCCCCAGACTCTCAAGCAAGAAACGTAAACTGAACGAATCCGATCATGGTGGTTCGAATAAGAGAGTGAAGGTCAACGGAATCGGTCAATATGAAAGTCTGGGCACACTCCCCGAGGATGAGCCAGTGATTCGTGTCAACCCAGAGAAGATAGCTGTGGCGATGCGCAAACAGCAGCTCGTTCAGCTTGTTGAGCAACGCATGGGCTACACTACTGCCTGCATCTATGAGATCCTGATGAGTCTCCTCGAAAAGGAGACACCTCGCTGCTTTGAAGAATTTCCAGATCCACCCGTACCACCTCCTAAGGGTACCGCACCAAAAGAAGAGCTCTTTCACAAGCATGTCGTTAATTCCAGGGATATTGCCAACAAGGCTAAGGCGAATGATCTCGATTTGTGCGAAGGCTTAGATCTACATGCCATTGTCAGCATCACAAAATCAGGAATGGTCAACAAAGATGGTTCATTATCTGTGCCTGTGAACTCATCCGAGCTGGGTTTCCATGAACGCCTAGGGCTGGTAGAGGCTCATCTCCACTTGCTTTCGGATGATCCATTTCACTTCGTCATCTGGTACGCTCGAGGACAATGGAGGGTCGACTTCGAGCAGCTTGCGAAAAGTCTGATCCAACATGAGATTGAGAACACGGTGCTAGCAAGGAAGGGTAGCGTGGGTCTCAAGCTCTTGCGAGCTCTGAAGAAAAAAGGAAAATTAGACGAGCGCCAAACTTGTAACGCTATGCTCATGTCCGCAAACGACTTTCGAGGTATCGTGAACGACCTTACTGTTCAGGGTTTTGTACAGACCCAAGAAATTCCCAAAGTGGATCGTCGAGAAGCAAAGCTATCTCTACATCTTATCTGGTATGACGTACAGCGAGCTCGTGAGAAACTTCTGCATGATACGTACAAAGGACTGGTCCGAATATTGCAGCGTCTTGCTTTTGAACGGGAAAAGGTTCAGCTTGCGCTCACCAAATCTGAACGTTCTGATGTGGTTGGCAAGGAGTCATTATATCTAAAACAAGAGGAACTCGAAAGTTTACGGAAATGGAAGGAGGTACAGGAAAAGCTGTTGCTTCAATTGCATAGGGAGGACGATTTGGTGGCGACTTTGCGCGACTTTGCTGGACCCTTGGTTTCCGTTTAAAACTTCCTCGCATCTAGCCTGGCTACATGCTCGGCTTTTTTACTGGAATCTTTTAGGAACAGAAGGTCTTGTTGATGGCGCAGTGTGTTAGGTGGTTTGCATTAAGTCTCCAATTTTACTAAAAGGCATTCAGGAAAGGGAAAGATACCCCAAGCATGGGTCGGAGTTCTGTCTCTCTTCTACAGCTATAGCATTTGGAGTAGCGAATAAGCACAATTGAGCTCGTAAGATAACCTCTACTTGAAATACAATCCACCTATTTGCCTTAAAGGCAACTAGCAACTTTTGTTCGCCAGCTTGCAATTTCCATTATTGCTCCGAGGCTCAAAACTCTTGGCGTCTTCCCCGCAACCTCCGCATAACCCCAAGCTGTGCTTCAATGAGCCAGCCCCTGCGAGTCATTACTATGCTGGAACCGAAGACTTTGTTTTATCTGGCGACTTCTGGGTTCCCCCATATGACAAATGTGTATTTCGATCGTTAACGCGTCTTCACCCAACGACCTCTCTTCCTCTTCTCCTCAGCATAGCAGTTATGGTGCAAACCATGAGCTTCTCAGTTCCGCCGGAATTAGAGCAATACCTCCACGACCTCGACAAGTTTATCGACAAAAAAATTATCCCGCTCCAGAAGAAAGACGACAATAACCGCTTCTTCGACCACCGTCGCGAGCACGCACGAACCGACTGGGACAACGGTGGCCTCCCACGTAAAGAGTGGGAGGAACTGCTCCACCAGTCACGACTCCTTGCTGATGAAGCGGGATTCTACCGAATGTCACTGCCTAAACAATATGGTGGCCGTAGTAGCGAGGATGGCCGCGGAAGCAACCTATGGATGGCTGTCATTCGTGAACATCTTGCTGCTAAGGGCCTAGGCCTCTTCAATGACCTCCAGAATGAACATTCGATGGTGGGAAACTTCCCCGATGTCGTTATGGTTATGAATTATGGTAATGAAAAGCAAAAAGAAGAGCTTATTGGAGGAAGACTAGAAGGGAAGGTCAGAATAACATTTGGATTGACAGAGCCGGGACATGGATCCGATGCTACACATATGGAAACCAAGGGGAGGCCGGAAAAGAGAAATGGGGTGGATGGGTGGTTGTTGAATGGTTCTAAGAGATGGCAGACGGGTATGCATCATGCTACGCATTGCTTCATCTTTGCGAGGACAGCTGGAAAAGATGGGGAGGCTAAAGGTATTTCATGCTTCGTTGTACCTCGGAATACGCCAGGGATGAATGCAGACTCTTATGAGTGGTATGTGATCCTCAAACTGCTCATGTGACGTCTTTCTAACTATCATAGGACCCTAAACATGCCCACCGATCATGCTACCGTCTCAATAAAAGATGTCTGGGTCCCCAACGGCGCCATCATCGGTCCTATTCACAATGGTCTGGGTGTTGCCCAAGCCTTCGTCCACGAGAACCGCATTCGTCAAGCCGCCTCTTCTCTTGGTGCTGCCGTTTATTGCATCCAACAATCTGTCATATATGCCAACACGCGCGCCCCATTCGTCAAACCCCTCTCCCACAACCAAGCCATCCAATTCCCCCTTGTTGAACTTGCCACTCAATGCGAGATGCTGCGTCAGTTAATCCGCAAGACGGCCGTCGAAATGGATTCAATGCCCCACATCGAGGTAGAAAAGAAGATTGGCGATAAGGTCTCCATGTGTAATTACTGGGCCAATAGATTGTGTTGCGAGGCCGCAGACCGTGCAATTCAGGTCCACGGTGGGAATGGGTACAGTAGACATTATCCGTTTGAGCACATCTGGAGGCATCATCGGAGGTATAGGATAACGGAAGGTAGCGAGGAGATCCAGATGAGAAAGGTAGCAGCCTATCTTTTCGGATTTGGTGGCAGGAAGAGTTTAGTGGACGCAACAGCGAAGGAGGCGAAGTTGTAGCGTTATATCCTGGAAATCGGTTTTTCTGAGTTGTCACGTCGTCTGGCGAATTTCTCTGTGAATCGGTGACATTCTCATGGAATATCGAACTTGGTTTAGCTACTTGATTAATTTAAAAATGCCGGCGCCCATCCGTAGAATGATATAGCGCTGTCAAAGCGTCAGACTCATTACCCTCTGACCACAAACACCCAGCTCGCGGCCTCTTTTAGCCACGTATTCAACCCTATCAATGCCTCCCGTTCCATCACAATGGGAAACAGTAGCACAATCAGCAGAAACCAGAGCGCAAATGCCAATATCCAGAGGAGCGTTGCCAGCACCTTTCCGACTCTTGGGTTGGATGATGGCAAATCAGGTAGCGGCTTAGGTGGTAGTGGTTTTACATTGTTGGAGGGCTTGGATAAAGGGGGTGGTGGAGGACGACGACGCTGGCGAAGCTGTTGATTAAAGACATCTTCTTTTGGGGGCACGGGAGGCGCAGTAAGAGGCGGGTTTGAGAGGTGTGACATGTTGGGATACAAGTTGCGTGCTAAAGAGAAGTGGCACGATGGTTCTGAGCCTCGGAATTGACTCAAAGTGGACCAATCACAAGCAAGCCCTCGGACAGGGTCCAACTTGACTACGTAAAGGTCTATCTAACACTTAATTAGTATTTTGAGGTTGTATTAATCAATATATAGTAAGACTCCAAGAATCCCTGTTACCTACTAGTTTAAGTGAGGGCATAGACCTTAGTAAGTGACAATGTCTGCCGCCTCACACATCCCAAGGATAACTAGATGATACTGACGTTTTTCAGTCCAATCATATGCTGGTAGAAGTGAAAAGATGCAATATCGAGGCTATCAATAGGTATTTATCGAGATTTGGGTCCGATTATCCACCTTATGCTGCCATCTCTAAGTGAAACCCTCCTCGCCAGTCCCAGTTTTACAGCTCTTCCTAACACATCCTTAATCTCTTCGTCCTCTGACACAGCAGCTGCGAGTTCAAATTTCACTGGTGCCTTGTTTCTGTTGCACCGCCTCGAAAACATGGCCAAAGCGTCGACAATCTCCTCCACAACTTCAGCGCTAGCTTCTTCAATCAAAGTCTCAGGTGCATCGTCATTTGAATTTGGTATGTAAAATCCGAACTCAGACCAAGAAACAGAAGGAGGATTCGTAGGCGACCTGGTGTCCGAGAAGAATAGTTTTGAGCTTGTTGAGGCGGTGCTGGATAAATTCGACGATTTTCTACCTTCTTTTCCACTACATATAATCCCATAGGAGCTTTCATAACCATCAATATGTAAATCATCATCGCTACTTTCATTGAGTCCTGCGATACTATCCTCGATTTCATCGTCGTTAACGACAAAGCCATCGATATCATAGTCCTCGTTCCCAGATTCAAAGCGACTGTCGTAAGAAATATTTCTTTTGGACTTATAGCCATTTACGGAGTTCCACTGAAAGTTTTCGGATGAAATATCAGTAAATTCATTGTAGTCCTCTCCAGAGTCTTCACTAAATGAAGAACTTGTTTCTGAGTCCGAGGCGCAACTTGAGACACCTTTAGAGCCTTTTCCGGGAGTTGTTTTGAATTTAGATGTTCTTTTTTTCTGTGCAAGATGTGCTTCTATACTATCGAGATCTACAGGTAAAGTAGTAGACCGTACAGAACGGTTGTTTTCGGATGACTGTAACTTTTGGATAGGATGTTTAGTATGGAGTGCAGACTTTTGTGTTTGTAAGCGCTTAGAGCGCCGGACCGTGTTAGAACCCATTATATGAACTGTGCTAGGTAAGAGTTGCAGATAAGAAGACAGAAGTTGACGTGTAACAAAAAGGCATCCGCTGCTGATAAGTTCAATAAGGCATGAACACAAAGAAATATAGGCATCGGCTAATAAATAGAAGAATTTACTGTGCGACAAAGAACTCATATCTATATTTAGTGTTTCTTCATCTCTTTGTACTATACACGAAGCCTCTCATGCTGGTGCACTCTCGTTCGAAGGCATGCACCTATACATATCCGAGAACAATAAGAGACTATGACTTTAGAATCATTTAGCAAATAAGCTTGATCTGCGTAATCAAAATAGAAAACCTTCATCAGTCCGGTCGAGCTATTTCGCTATGGCCTCATATAGAGTAGCTCCAATTTGTCAATCGTTTGTTGGTATCCAAAAGAATAGATTTTGTAGGAGACAGTCGTGGGCTCGGAATGGCGACTAGTGCCATGACTGCCGAGGCTCTTTCTTACAGCCAACGTCATCGATTTGTGCATGCACAAGCAAGCATGCTCCCTTAACCTGGATCGCATCCCAAAAAAGGCACTTGATTTTCCAAAGTCATAGAAGCAGATACTTTCGGAATCGGTCTTGTGATATCACCCGTAGAGAAATAAAGTGCCAACATATAGTAGGTTACGGAAAAGGTCGATGAATCGAGTCATTATTCGGTAACCACAGCAGCGGTACCTATAACCCCACTCGTACCCCCGTTGTTCGAAATATTTACATTCGAAATGCGGGGCGTTGATGTCAATTGCTAGCTCTGCGGGGTCGTGCAGCGTAGCTTGAATAGCATCAACTATTAAAGCTCCCAGGCTCCTGTAGTCATCTCACACAAAAGTTTTCTTGGACATACTTATATTTCCCCCTCATTTGCTGTGTAATAGCCGAATAACAGTCCGAAGCGCGATCCCCCATAATCATGGCAGATCAACCTAGTACCGCGAACCGGCGTCTGACGCAGATCAAAGACTTCCTTACTATGAACAAGACAGCAACCACTATTCCATGGGACCCCAGCTGCACAATATTTCCGACTAGAAAAGAGTTGCCGAAAATACCAGGCGCCCCAGATCAAGCAGCATGGGTGTGGGGTGACGACGACTACATCGGACGGCTAAACCTTCTTACCCCGTCGCGCGTGGCTGCTGCCGCTAAGGAGATTCAAAGTGGTGACATTGTACCTGTAAATCTGCCTCTCAATGTTCCTGCGCAGCCAGCCTTTGGGCGCGAAGTTTTCCAGCATGAGATCAAGGTGCTGGTCGAGGGCCACGCATACGATGACCTCTACCATCTGAACACACAAAGTGGCACGCAATGGGATGGTTTTAGACATTTTGCGCATGGACCAACTGGTAATTTTTATAACGGCACAAAGGGCTCTGACATCCTTGGACCGGATGCCAACCAGAAGTGCTCGATTCACCATTGGGCAGAGCACGGCATTGCGGGTCGTGCCATCTTGCTCGACTACCGCTCGTATGCGCACAAGAAGGGCATTGCGTATGATCCATACGACTACTATCCAATTTCATGGGAAGAGCTTTACAACTGTGGAAAAGACGAAGGTATCGATATTCGGCCTGCAGCTCAAGGCGGTGACGTCAAGATTGGGGATATATTGCTAATCCGTAGTGGCTGGAAGGAGGCATACGACAGCAAGACTCCAGATGAGAGGACTAAAGCCGCCCTACGCCACGGCTCGGGAAAGGACGGTGAAGACGGACAGCGATGGGCGGGCGTGAGTCAGGAAGAGAAAGTATTGGATTGGCTCCACGACTCGTACTTCTCGGCGGTGGGAGGCGATGCGCCCGCATTTGAGGCATGGCCAACACATCAAAGTTATTATCTCCATGAGTATATACTGGCGCTGTGGGGGATGCCTCTAGGCGAAATGTTAGATCTCGAGAGGTTGGCGCAAAAGTGTAAGGAGAAGAACAGGTGGATTTTCTTCTTTACTTCGGCACCTGCCAACTGCCCAGGTACGTCATCGTCATGATTTTCCAGACGCCTTTACGCTGACAACATATCATATAGGTGGAGTCAGCTCACACGTCAACGGTACGGCAATATTTTGATCATCCAAGACATGCTGCTTCCGGATAGTCAACTGGGTTCCCGGGCATTGAAATTTGTGACACTCTCGGTAGCCAAGGGGTATTGACAGCTCTTATTGGTATGTCATGGTAATCGAGCGTCATAATTTGTAGTAGCTAGGGCAACCTGAACCGAGAGGCGGTTAGTCTAAAAAGAAGAAATTGAACTTAAACTCGCGATCGGTATCGGCATATCTTTACCCAGGATGTTTCAAGGCCAAGTTTAAGTATGGATATAAGCAAAGCCAGCATATAATCATAGGGTTCTGATCAGCCATAGCCCTTCCAGAATTATCATAAGGCGATCATCTTATCGAATGACCTTGCTGCTACAAGAGGAATGAGATGTGTCGACCCATAGAGTATCCAGGAGCGCATGCATGTTGATAAAAGTACGCCTCGTACAGGAGCCACCGGTGTAGATCCATTCTCAGCTGCGGAGCTGATTGTGTGGTGATCCTGCTGGTAAACTACGGCTGGGGCCTATGCGGGCTCTCTGAGGCTTCCATGGGCAAATTGATACTGGACTGCTCTTTTTGGAATTCGTTCTGAGGCTACCATGGTCAAGACGGCGATTAACCGTAATGCTTACACGGACAACAGTAATCCGCCTCCACGTTTGGGATAATCTTCCTTCGCCTACAATTAACTTCAACGCCATTACCATTGAGTACGTTGAACATAAGACCAAAAAGCTTAGCAACGGCTGGGCTTGCCCAACTCCAAGATCTACATCGACGTTTGCCACCACCGTCAAGATTTCTAAGCAGCCTCAGGTCTTATTCTGATTGCAAAAATGGACCTTATTCCCGGGGTCTTGCATATCCGCATGGAGTCCGCATGGAAGGACCAGTTTTGGTTGGTAGTACGAACAGCAAACACCCTTCTCTAGGGTGACAGCAGAGGGAGGTGCGTAGCAAGAGATTTAGGTGTCCGGATATCAATCAATAGAGACAAGCTATGATTAGGACTCGGTCCGTCTCTCCTATTCAATCTGTGGAGGGCTTAGGGAGGTATTGAAGCTGACTACGAGATGCTCTCGCACTGGTATTTTGTATATTCCGTGTGGTCGGCCAGGCCGGATGTCATCATGTCTTATTGGATTACTGCAGATGCAGATACGATGTAGGCACAAGATCTTGGGTTTCAACGGCGGCTAGGGGGATGGATGGCGGCCCGCATCTCGTCAATGTCGCGCATTTCAGCTCATCAGAGTCCGGGGCCTGACTGGTGCGGCTAAGGCGACGCGCACATACCGACTGTTGGCGATAATTCCGACGTGAACAGCAGCATTCGCGAAAGGTCCGGCTTACGGGCGCATTTGGGTGATAGAGTTGAAGTGTCACTTCACAGCTTTGCAGAGTGGGTCGGTGGGCTGGTCGGGCTGAGGGCCAAAAACTAGGCGGATGCCCTGATTGGCCATTGGCAGACACCTACCCATGGCGTCACGACTCTTCTCTCCCGCATCGCCTCTTCCATCCTCCATACTACATTGTCATGTTGCAACGGCTAGCACAAGGGAAAGTCGGTCAGGGCAGCATCATGTCTGTCTGCGCCGTGAAATGTGCGCTCAAGGCTTGCTGCGCCACTCCACCAGCTGATTCGGCTCGGTCACTCGCCATAGCACTGTGGTATTCTATAGTATCATGCTGTGCAAACTAGCTGTGGCTCAGGCCATCCTAGCCAATCTGTATCATGGCAACTTCTGCCGGCTGTCATAGCGGCCTCTAAAAGTCGGCGGGTCTTCGGCTTGGACCCGTGGCTGTCAGCTAAGCCGAGATAGGGCGTCCCAGGTAGAAACGCAGGGTATGTCTTCGAATCGGATGATTATTAAGAGCCACTCTGCATATTATTAGATGGTTATCTTGGCGATACTTAGACGTACACCCACTCGATTCGACTCGCTTGTTTCTTGGGGTCCGCCAGCTGCAGCCCTGGGTTGCTAGTCTCTCCAGCCCGGGAAGGATTCTTGTCTGAGAACAAGCCCTCATGCTCGAAATTCAGCCTTAGAAACCTCACGCATCGTGATGGATACCGTCACTCTCCATATCCTTACGTGAAAATCATCCAAGCCACCCACTGTGAAATGGATGTCAAGTCGAGGACGCGTATAAAGACATCTACCCTGCCTCGGCCTGGAGTGCGCAGGTACGTTCAGATATACGCTAAGAGGTCTAGGAAGATGCTTCCCTCATCCTCATCCGCTCATCCGCGGAAAGATAAACAGCCAAGCCGATCAGGTACACCAATGAGGGCAGCTTCCGCCTCTGAACAACTTCCAGAATTGTCCGACATCCAATGCTATACCTGCCGGAGGCGGCACGTAAAGTGTGATCGCATACTACCGTTTTGGTAAGTGTCAATCAGAAGCAGCCAATAGCATGGTGGTTGACCTGATTCACTAGTGCCAAATGTAGGAAGAAGGGGGTCCAGTGTCTGGGCTATCAGAAACCGCTAAGGTACCGTTTTCTTAGCAATGGGGATCCATTACTTCCAATTTTCACTGATTCTGAATCATTGGTTTTGGGGGTACTAGATTGCCTTGATTGCCTTGAACCACTATACTGAAGCGCTCATTGCTGACTAGGCTTCCGACAGATGGGCAGACGGAGTTGCAGTCAGAGGAAAGCTCAAAGGCAAATCACAGCCTGTTGTAGACAGTGAGTAGCCTCGTACAGAATAGGGATATTCCTACTAACGAGCATATGGACGATGCCATGAATATTGTACGCAACAGTGTGCAACAAAAGGCCGACACCGCAATTCAACAAGCGGCTCATTTCGGACTTCATACCACTGACAACTGTTGCAATGAAGTGGTTCCTGACGAGAGCCAGCTTTTGGAGATAGTGAACTATTGTAAGTCTTCCGCCTGCTAAACCAAAAGGGAAAAAAAAGAATGTTCCTAATATGCGGTTACTATTCCTCCTATAATGTTTATGTGCTTATCTCATCAGATAACTCCACAATATGTCGAGAAAAAGTTACCAGAGAAGAGACCAAATTCATCGACCGCAGTATTGCAACTATTACCCAGGAAAATGCTCAGAAACTGCCAAAATCCATTGTCAACTGCATCTTAGGTGTTACTGCAGTGCACATGGCGTCTCGACAGCCTGGAAATCGTGCACTTGAACGCTTGGCTTTGGAAACTAAGGTCAATGTATTCCAAAGCCACAATCAGTTGTTACGATTGCCACAGACAAAGATTGACCAGCGTCCTGATGTTGTTATATGTTGCAGCATATTAATCTTTGCTATGGATGTGAGTTGCTTGCCTGACTATTTAGGAAACGACTAATCTAGGAAACAGCTATTCGAACATGGGATGAGGAGGTGGATGGTTCACACACTTGGTTCAATGCATGTTATGTCCTCCCTTGGAGGCATTGAGACACTTTCTTTATACTACCCACACTTGCACACGGCATTCTTCCATGTCAGTCTATTCGAAACAGTAGGTCTTCTCTCGATGATCACCCGTTGTCATGACTAATAACATAAGATGTGGATCATAACATCACATATTCCGCTTTCAAAACCAAAGCAGGCCTCACGGAATGCACTAGAACTTTTGTGTCACTCACACCTTGCGAAACAGAAAGTTTTTAACCCTTGTCCGACCCTACTAACTTTGGCGATATGGGAGGTTGGGCAGTGTGCCCAGACAGTTCTTGGGAATTCTGGCGTAATTGGGCTTTCCGAAATTCACCAAAGGGAGCTGGTACTCCTTGATGTTTTATCATTCAACCCAGAAGATGGAGTGATCCAAATGAAAGACGACTATCATCCGGATATATCACCGTAAGTGACATTTTTGGGTGGCCAATGAATTAACTAATCAAGTGCCCAGGGAAGATTCAAGCTTTAATTGTTGGCTTTCTATCAGTGCAGCTTGGAAGGCTGCCATGACGATATTAGTGATCCGTTACCTCTATTTTGGACGCCCGCAACTTGTACCTCGAGCACAGCACGATAAATCGCCAATGGAAGCGCGGACTACTGGAGTGATACCCTCTTCTATGCAAGACTCACGGCTTGGTGCCAACTCTCAGAGCGTTGAAGATATGCAGGTGAATGAGTGGACTAATGAGTCTGCAGGTCCTGAGAATCTTTCAGATTATCTCACAGCCGGTTTACTTCTAGAGGGATCGGTATCTCGAAGTCCATCCCCATTACTTTCACCACAATACCACTCTGAGCCACCCAATACAAACATGTGGGACTCACGATACGATGTACACAATGAAGCATTTGAATCGCTCGTCGCCAACCTTCTTGAACTCCAGAATGAACCACAACACGTTTTCTTACGATACTTCCTCGTTCCAGTCGTGGTCCTCTCTTTGGTCAGCCGACCAGATAGCAAAGAGCGCGCACTTTGCCAGGGTTTCTTCGAAAACTTTAAAAACTTTATGGAGGCCAACTCGGAGAGCCCCATTCGTGGCGACAAATTGGAAATCGGCATCCCATGGGAGAAGTTGGATGCTTATTCTGCGATGTCGGAACAAGAGAGGGACAGTCATTTGGCATCTGGCTCTTGTCCGGACATGCCTCATTCAGCTTCTGAATGGAATTGGTGGGATATGCTCAAACATACCGACATGAATCTGTCATGTAAGTGGGTCTTTGCTATGTTCGTGCAGCTAGCAACTTTTCATCAACTTGAGTGTTCAATATTAGCCGCAACCATTTGAAAGCTAGATTTGCAGGCGACTAACATATACAGGGCCTGTAACGGCTGGGACTTCTCATCTCGAACGCGGCTCTGAGTTCTGGGCATTCAAGCTCATTTCCTCTGCCGTTAACGAGGAATGTTTCAATGCCTGGCTAAACGAGCCCACGCCTTCTCAAGCTTCTACTTCTTCTGTATAAAAGAGTATCTCGGTCGATAAAAGTCTAGGTTTCACTTAACATGTGAACGGAAATATACGAGGAACTTTAAGAAGTGCGCGGGCGCATATTGGAGTAATAAGGGAGCTTGGGCAAGTACTTATCTCTTTATAGTCTTTTCAAGCTTCCTATTAGACGTTTTTACATTTACTATTTCCTTCAATATTAGTTCTTCGCAATGCCTTCCTCTTGACTTGGATCTGCTGTTCTTGTCTTCTGTTTGAACTTTATGCCACTACTTCAGCATGACCAAGAGATGTTGCTCTTCCTGCCTGGTTTTGAGTACAAATCAGTTCCAAACGCTTGTTTTTTCTCAGCCTTTCACATATTCTTCAATGCCTTTTTGCTGCCTACTCACTGACTAGGCTCAGGAGATGCGCACCAGCTAGATTCATAAATTGACCAGACAGACATCAACAGGCTAGGTCCAAATAAAAGGAAATACTATAAAAGTTCCAGTCATGTGATAACAAGAAGGCCTTGGATACCAAGCCCATCAGCTAGTTCTCTACCAAAAACTTGCCAGCGCAAGGGCCACACCTCAGCTTGCTGATGCCGCTGATTCCCTATCCGATGGCCCACCTGACGCCAGCAACTACTTACAGACGACTTCATTCTACGTATTACCGAATTGGCATGTATGGCGTGAGAAAGTTATAGGATATACCACAAACTATTGGATTTAATGCAGATTAGGAAGTCGGACCGCGAACGTGAACTTGGGGCCTGGTTAGCGATATGAGCCTTCGACATGCTATGACGCATTCTTGCGCGTAGGATATACGGTATGCTACTGATACTCAGGCTCGGTACATTCGCATAGTCTGCGTGGTTCGGCATATGTGACTCTGAATGCTGGGCCGTAGTCGAAGGTCGCCGAAGCCTTGGCATGTGACCAAAGGTGTCGAGCTTGGTTTGCTCACACTTCGAGGGACGGAAGCAATAGCCCCTCGAGGCTCATTAATACCTTCTTCACTATCTAGTACGCCCTGTCCAGAAGTTATTCTGAGAAAAAAAAAAGAGCTTGGTATTCAACATTAACGTTTTATTAGCATATTACGAGAATTCCGTGACCGGGGCCACCAATCGCCATATCGACCCCAAAAGCATGCCCATGCCCGGGATGCAGAGAATAGTGAGAAGAAAAGACAGGATCATTAAACAGAGCCGAAAGCCGGCTCTCACCACCGCAACCTCTCCCAAACCCCCGCGCTCTTAACATCCCTCTTCGCGCTGCCCCCAGGCAACGCACTCGTGCAATCCACCAGATTCCCGCTCACACCCATCATACTCAGCTTCGTCATTGCGGGCACGAATGCCGCGGCCCACGCCCCCTGACTGACGGCAAACACGCGCATCGGCCCAGCGGTCAGGAGGTTACGCGAGAGATCGCGGTCACTCTGTAGCGTGAAGGGCGCGTCGCCCTTTATGGTCTCACCGTAGTATTTATTATCCCACTTCCCGGGCGTCGAGTCGAGCGAGGCACCGGCTCGCGAGGGGTCTGTTGTACGCTGCTTGGCAGTTGTGTGGGCGCCGATCAGGGCAGCGAGGTCGTTGGGAGAGAAGCCACGCTTACCGAAGAGAGGGATGAGAGAGGAGGCGGGGGTGAAGCCCGTGGGGAGGATGCCAGCGGGGGAGGCCGTGTCTGAGTCTCGACGTCCGATCTTCACGGGGACGGTGGGACCGCCCGGGCAGGTTTTGATGGCGTGAGCTGGGAATAGACTGTTAGGGCACTGGAAACTGCATCCCGAGGCGTGGGGGAGACCGCTGGGTTGCCTTACCTGCAGCGAACTGGATCAGATCCGCGACTCCGACTTGCTTCTGCTCCGCTAGATTTCCTAGGTTGCCGCACAGTCGTTCCAAGCCCCGATTTTCGGGCCTCGAGCACTCGTCCGCGAGAATCAAGCTACCGTCGCAGGCGCCGTTGAAGCAGTCGTGGAACGCTGCCCGTATAGCTGCCCTCGCAGCATCTGTGCACTGGCCGTTCGCAAGGAATTGCCCAGTGAGAGTTGCTGAGATTTCATTCCATACAGGAGGACACGAGCCTTGGGGTTGGTTTCCGAAACCAAGTGCGCCGAGGATGCCATTAAGAACGCTACCAGAGGCCCGGCGCTTAGCTGGTGGAGGGGATACAGAAGCGGATGTAAAAGCGGGTGTGGAGTTAAGAGAAGTGTATTCAAAGGCTTGTGCCGTGTTGGTTGCTGCCAGCAGGGCGACAATATATGTTGTTGAAATATACATTATGAATATACGGAACGAAGGGAGCCTTCTCTTCTATAAAACCAATTCAGAAGATCTGGAAATGAACCAGCAACGAGCGACAAGGGGGAATGAGAGTCGATGACCGGAGTGCCCATCCTCATCACCCCGTTGATCCTTCTGGTCTTTATACACGTCTCGCACGCGTCCCCCGCTGAGAAGCAGGCTGCCGAAAATAGTAGTCGTAGGTTTGATGAGCTATTGACTGCATGTTGACGAGTACCTAGTCTGGGCTAGCAGGCGTTGAAAATCTCATGACAAGTTGTATGTGGAGTATGAACGAAGCATTCGCTTGAGCTCCCGAGCCCGCATAAAGGGTCCGACCCGGGAAGCGGTGGTTGATCGTAGCCCTAAAGGGGCAAATTGCGGAGACGAGCTCGCCTATTTCGGAGCGGTGAATGAACTCCCTCCTGATCTTCTCAAGATGCAAGACTTAAGAATAACACGGAACAATGGGTATTTCTTCAATGCTCCTTACTCCATTTTCTTCACCAGCACTGTAAGAAAAACAGAAGTGGTGCCCGTTCGCAAATGCACCACCGTTCATATGGCTTTGAACCTTCCACTGACTCGCCTTGTTTCGAAACTATCGAGACACCTATTTCCGTCACGAACAAGCACTCACCGGCGGTATCGGCGCCAGCCCCATCCCCACACCAAAGCTCGATCCAAGCATGGCGCGGCCCGCTACGCGTCTCTAGCGCCGGCATTTCGCGCCTCAAAACACATCTCCCGAGCAAGGTTTGGAAAACATATGGAGGATTCGATAGCGCGCAGCTACCCACGGCAGCTGAAACGTCGTGGCGTATTGCAAAGGAAGTGAACTCGAGCAGGTCGCGTGATGTGGAAGAGTCGCGCGATGCTGTGAAGGGACATGGGAAGCCGAACCGCATCTATTTCCACCCCCACACACTTCCACTTCGTTCCGCTCCATACTCACGGATCACGTTGCTACCCGGGGTCCTACTTGACCCGTTCAGGATAGCTACCGTCCACTAATGTCACAGCGCAACGGAAACACTGGCCAGCACCTAGCGACGATGGAAAACAACAGGAATGAATATGTGGTATTAAGTGAACGACATCTGCCGCTCTTCCTTCGAAAACCTCCCCTCTTCGACCTCATCCCTCCCCTCCCACCGCTGCCCTAACGCCACGTCATGCAACAAAAGAACCATTACTACGGACAAGGAGCGAAACGCCCACCACTCGATCTACGAGTTGTCTTTCGCCTGAGCGCTAGAGAGCAGGAACAGACAAAAAAAAACATCTTGAAAAGTCTCTTTCCAGGGAAAAATTTCCAATTCCCAGAATGTGTGTGTATATTATAATCCTTCCGACGTTCCTAACATGATTAGACGAGGAGAAACGACAAGAACAAACAGAAAGGTGATGACGAGTTCCTGCGCATACGCTATGCTTTCCAAAAAACAAAACACGTAACAAAAGGATGTTAAAGAGCACATGGCTACTCATCATAGCAACCCACATAAATGGTGGGGCTCGACAACAGGAGAGGCAGTGGTGAACTACCTACGACTCTGGCGGTGGCGTAGGCAGCTCTCTGTCCTCTCTCTTCTGCTCCGGCGACGGCGGGCTCACAATGGTGATCGGGGTGCCCGGCCCATCTTCATCAACGTCCCCAAGCCCAGATACCACGCTCCCCCTGCGTGCGCCGTCTTCGCCTTCCTCTAGGATCGTGTTCGGGCTCATGAGTCCCCCGTCGTCGCTACGCGTGCTACTAGCTGTGCTAGCTTGCTGTCGCCTTCTTCTTCGCCTTTCTCTCTCACTGTCCGCATTTTCTCTTCGGCGGCGTACGACTAGTGAGCCATCTTTGTTGGCTGAGGATCCACCTTGTAGGCCTTCCAGCATGGCGGCCGCACGTTCGGCAACGTCGCCAGACGCGGGTTCGACGGGACTGGTGACGGCGCCACTTTGAGTGCTTTCGCCGCCTTCGCTGGTCGGGCTGAGAATGGCCTTGCCTGTGTCGCTGTCTTCTTCCTCTTCTATATTGACGCCCAACTCGGGAATCTTCTGTCCACTAGCAACGCGCACCTGGTGACGATCCTTGAGGCGAGCGCGGCGACGGCGATCGCGCTGATCTCTTGCTTCTGGTTTGGCGTCGCGTAGCTTCCTGAGGAGGATGTCCATGGCACCGGTGTTGGCGGGTGATTTAGGGGCGTCCGAACTGTCTGAGAGCGCGGTGGGCGATAGTGGATTGAGCGCGCCGGCCTTGCGGCGCATCGTAATTTCGTTGCGACGATGTAAATCTTCCAGTTGCTGGTTCTTTTCTCTCGATTTCTATCACATTCGTTAGCACTGGATGGTCTCATCGAATCGTCACTAATGGATTAACTCACCTTCCACTCCATGACGAAATTCGCCAGTTTTGCGAAGAAATCGCGCCGGGCGCTTTCGTCCTGTGGGTCCTCGCCGTAGAAAGCCATTATATCGTCGTACATTTTCTGCATGTCTTCCAAAAACACTTGCAACTGCTCTGCCTTGCGACGCGCCTCTTTCATGTTCCTCTGCACTACGATGGCCACCTTGTCTTCAGGGTGGAACTTGCTAGGATCCGACAAGTTGCCTGAATCAAGCGACATCTGTATGTTCTTGATGTTATCAATGTACTTCTTTGCATCGGTCTGCAGCTGCTCAACATTGATCTTCTGTGCAGTGATGACGCCCCCGATCTCTTCAGTGAAGTTCTCCCAGCCAGAGTACTGGTTCCGAACAATGCGCTCGACGAGGTCGGCAAAGGTGGACTCGTTCTTGTCATCCTTCAACATGCCTAATCTGGACAATGTCGAAAGCTTGAAGCCATTTGCTTGCTTGTTTGCATCGTTCATGAAATTACCAATATCGAGGATAAGACCCAAGACACTGATCAAACTAGATGAGCTCCTCAGACTGTCTGCGACCCTCGAAATCTCCAAAAGCTTGCTAGAAATTTCATCATACTCGGCCTCATAGGTGCGAGTGAGCGAAAGCGCCCTCATCCTACTCTTCCAGTAGTGGTGCAGCTCGTACGCGGTGTACAGGTAGATCTGATCCTCTCGGGTGAGCTCATTCGGATCTTGCTCACGCTTGCTTTCGCCGGCGTTGAGCCCAGTCCAGTCCTTAGAGTATGGTGCCATCAGCTTTGCGACGTTATCAGCGATATCGCAAAGATCGTTTTTCTGCAGAAACTCCATGACAACAGGATCATCGAGAATCTTATTGTCACAATGGATGATCATCTTGACAACCTCATCGGCAGAGTACTGGGAGAATTTGGCCATACTGATCTGGAATGTATGCATCAGATCACGAGAAATTATCTGTTTCTTCTCGTCCTTCTTAGAGGACTTCTTGCCAATGGCTTTGATCTCCTTTGCCAAGAACAACTTCTCAACCTCATCCAGTACACCTTTCTTCGAAAGTTCGCGATATTTCTCCTCTTTCTCTTCAGAAGTAAGCCCATGGGAAGCCCAGACTGTGGTCTGGGGTGAATCAACCTTGTCCCAGTGAAGTGCCTTGAGCTTCTTCTTGGGCCGAGGTCCAGTCATTGTTATTGATGGGGGACCGTTAAAAGCAGACTTTGGCAGGAATCCAGGCCGTTTTGCGCCAGGCATTGGTGGAGGCATTGGTGGAGGCGGAGGCGGTGGCATGCCACCGTCCACTTGCCCTGGCATAGGGGGAGGGGGAGGAATGGCGCCAGGGAAACCAAGTTGACCAGGAGGGGGTGGCGGGGGTGGTGGCGGTGGAGGAGCACCCACAGCGCCGGGCATAGGAGGTGGAGGAGGAATATTGGCGGGAAATCCAAGCTGACCGGGCGGAGGGGGCGGCGGCGGTGGAGGAGGTGGCAGGCCAACAGCTTTCGGTGCATCGGGCATCTCAGCATCCGGAGCAGGAGTACCATCCTCTCCAGGCCCAGAACCGCCTTGAGGCTTGATCTTGGAGCTGATTTCTTCTAGTAATCCGCTAGGAATACGAGCATTGCTGACCTTGGGCTTGTGCATCTGGATAAGCCTAGGCTTCTCAATGATCACGTCCTCTTCATCATCTGGCATGTCTGGCATGATTTCGTCGTCCACATCGCCACCAATAGGCTTCCTTCGTACAACGCCGCTCTTTGCCCTTGATGACCCTAGATAATTAGGATCCAGGTTGCCAAAACTCTCCTCGGTCTGGCCTTCCATTCGCTCTCTCAATTCTCTCAACTTCTCACTGGGCTGCACCTGGGTAAGGCTCTTGCCCTCTAGGGTCGCTTGAGTCTTCGCTCGCTGCAGTTGGATCTCAAGACGGTTCATCAAGCGCTCCCGATCCAGTATACCATGCATTTGGGTTGGGTCGGTAGTGCCCAGACCTTCCTTGCCAGACTTCTTCGCTGCTGACGCTGCCACGTCTTGAGCATCTCTAAGCATCAAGTACAGCTCACGCGTCTCAAGCTCGTTTCTTTGCAGCTCCTGGGCCCGTATTCTTTGTATCTCAGCGAGTTCTGCCTTCATTTGCTCGATCTGCCGCCCGCGGACAGCGATGATGTTTTCCTGCTCAGCAAGCTGTTTCTGCAGCTTCTGTACGAGACCATCTGCACCCAGTTCGAGCTGAGCCTTTGCTTCGTCACGTTCAGCAATGGCAGAGTCGGCAATTTGGCGTACTTCGATTGCTTCATCCCGTACTTGTCGCGCTTCGGAATCTGTATACAGCTTATCGAGCAAAGACTGCACAGTAAAGTTCAGGCTCTGCTTCAGGTCCATATCCGGTAGGCGGCGGTCCATAGCCACATAGCTGAGCATCGCATCGACGAGCTGGAACATTCTCAAGCGATCCTCGCCATCAGTATCCCGGATGATCAGCAAATGCTGCATGGCTGAAACGAAATAATCCTGTGCCCTGGTATTGACAATTCTGCTGGAGATGGCGTCTGCAATCTGGATTGGATCATTTAGATCCTTGGTTTCCTCCTCTCCATTCTCCGCTGTGGAACTGTTTTCGCGTTCGAGATAGTCTTCATAGTCTATGGCCTCGCTGGTCATGTACCGCTCGATCTGTTTGTCAATGACTTCATACTGAAATCCTTCCATCTTCTTGAAGATGCGCTTGATACCACATCCTGTGAATTGGGCTCGGATGTGCATTCTCAGCTGGAGATCTCGTTGCGGAGCATCCACGATCATGTTGATCAGGAAAAGCGTAGCAATGGCATATTCCATTAGCAGATTCTCTACACCAATGCCTCCACTGCGCACTTCCTCCGAGGCGCCCACCATTGATCCCATCTTGCCGCGCCCATCAACAGTGACCTCCACAATCCGCATCCAAGCATCGAAGCGGCCATTTTCGTTGTATTGCGTTTTGAGGGTATCCAGAGCTTGCAGAACCTTTTCATGGCCGGCGCCGTCACCCCAATGGCATAGGAAGGTCAGGACATCTGACACGAGCTTTCGTGTATTCAGTCGCGAGGAAACCAAAGATCCGGCCAACGCTTGGATGATGGATGGATGGTTCAACGCGTTATCCGCACCATACTTGTTGTTCATCAATGCTTTCAAGCACTTTATAATCTCATATTCTCGCTCTGTATCATTTTCTGCTCTCTGTAACAGGGAGTTGGGAGGAGGCGCCGGCCCTTGTCCTTTTCTGCGGTTGATCTTGGCCAGGACATTGGTGAGCGCGATCTGACCCTGTGCTTCAATAAAACCTCGCACCCAAGCGATTGGCTGCGTTCGCAAGCTGATTTCCAAACTCGACATTTGTTTTATGGTGATGGAGTTGTCCATGACCTTCTTGACGTACCACTCAGGTGATCCCTCTTCTTCCGCTCTGACTAATATGTCAGGGTTAGCACCTCCAACGTATGTATTTCTTTGCGTCTGGCGCTTCTTCTCTTCATGTTTGAACTCGGCAAGCTTGTCCTGGTAAACGAGCGTCCACTTCTTGTCGATTTTGTACGCCTCCATCTGCCGCCTCGCTTGTTCTGGCAGACTCTTCCATCCTCGCTTGACCATCAAATTCATGAATTCCTGTTCCACCACATGATCCGGAGGTCTCTGTATCGAGAAACCAGCCTGGCCAAAAGAAGACGTCGACGAAAATGCGGAAGGCTGGTTCGAGTGCAGCAAATGGCGATGGGAATCGCGCGGTGTCGCGACGGCGGTAGGAAGGAGGCTGCCGGCATCAAGCCCGATCGAGGAAAAGGTGGACTGTGACTGGGTCTGGGGATAGTAGATGTTGGAAGTCCGGGTCTTGGAGTCATTCGAATAGACGCTCGCTTGATCAGAGGACGAGCGTGTGTTCGCCGATGAGTCGGTCCCTGCGTACGAAGTATAGCCATTGCTGCCGCGCCCCGAGCCCCATTGCTGCATCGACACCCCCCTATCTCCAGGCTGACTCGAAGCAATCGTCGCACCCGAGGAGTGCGGTGGCGGACGAGGGGGTCCCGAGGAGCCGAAGCCATTCTGCGGCATCTTGGAGGGGTCAAAGACGGGGTACTGGTGGAAGTCTGCACCGGTCTTGTTCAGATGGTGTGGCTGGGGCTCGCCGTACCGCGAAGGGCCCTCGTCGCCCTGGCGCGGGGAGCGTCCGTCGGTGGTTTGGTCGAAGGGAATGGAAGAGTAGACGCCAGCCTGCATAGCCAGACCAGGCTCGACACCGATGGACAGGGGACGGTCTATCGAGGCCACGGAACTAGTGTGTCGGTGCGAGTGGCGAGACGACTGCGAGCCATGGGCGCTGCCCGGGGGGCTCTGGGTGGACAGGTGTGTCTCGTTGATGGACTTGTCCTTGTCCTTGTCCTTGTCCTTGTGCAGGCGACGGCCAAAGAACTTGCCTGCGGAAGACTGGCGGCCCTTGCTGTCCTGCGACGTGGGGGGCGGCATCGTCTATGCGTTGAGATGCGGTGCGGCGGCAGCGTCACAGCGCTCTCGTGCTCCTGTGGTGTGTGCCCGCGCCGGGGTCGAGGGGCAGCACCCGAGAGCCAGCGCGCCTGAAACGAAGCGTGCGGGGCTCTGGACGTTGAGGACGTTGGACACGATCGCGCGCCGGTCAGGGTAGGCGGGCGTCGGGATGGGCGACAGCGGGAGGGTGGGCTCGAAGTGGGTGGCTTCTCGAATGCGGCCGGGGATGTCGCGCGCCGTGGGAGGTAGCGAGGTAGCGAGTCTAGCGGCAGAAGGAATGGGCATTCACAGGCTCGCGAGCAGTGTATGTATGTGTGTATTTCATGCATGCACGCACTGCACTCTGGCCCTCTGACCCTGTGTTGCCAGAAAAGCGCGTGTCCGACGCCGTAAGGGGATATGCAGGTACGGGCGCCGTGTGCCAGAGCATGCAAAGCTGTGCAGCAAGAACACTGCGACCGAGGGCCCCGTCAGTCTCCTGGCTGGTCTGCCGGTGCTGGATGCATGGCCCAGTGCTCGCAGAAGCCCATGGTGCAGCCGGCACTTGGACGCTTGTGGCCCCCCTGAAAAGGGTGCTTGGATCAGCCGCAGCCCGACGCGTGCGTGCGTGGCTTGAGCGCGAACGTCGACAGCCGCCAGCCGAACGGGCTGCTATTGTCCACTGTACATACAATACATCGCCCAGATCCTGTCCGCACGCGCGCCCGCCGACGACTTCTCTCGAGCTAGGCCGTTGTGCTGCGCTACAGCCAGACTCCACGCCCAGCTCCACCCGCAACCATGGCCGCCTTCACCCACTTGCTCAAGGTGACTGGCTTGACAGCACCAGCTGAACCACCCACCCGCTGACTGCGCCCCAGAGCCTGTTCATACCGCTCTTCCTCGCCGCCATCCTCTACGTAGCCCTCGCCCACCTCATCCTGCCCTTCGTTCGCCGCCACCGCAGCCGCTACAGCCAGTACCTTCCCATGCCTGCCGCCGTCGTAGAAACCACAGCCTCGTGGCGGTCCCGCGCATTGGATGCCCTGTCCAACCTCTTTGTCCCGTCCAGCTGGGCCCTACGAAGACGGTCCGTCGTCGATGGCAGCGGAGGCGAGCACAACGACGACGATCTCTTTGACGACGAGGAGGGCGAAGGCATGGTGGGCTTCGACCCCATCGACGACCGACGACGCGAGGCGCTGGAGCAGCGGAGAAGCCTCGTGGAAGATGACCGCAGACTCAGCCGCGAGCTGGAAGAGGGCTTCAAGGACGAGAGCGACGACGAGCACGGCGACGATGACGAGAGACGGCGGTCGCTCTCGCGGTCACGTGCCGGTGGCTTCTATTAATACATACCTGCTGAGCCATTGTCTACCTATTTCCAAGACTTTCATATGGCTGTTGCTCAACACAGATTTTTGCATGTTTTCCCTCAAACTTAAACCCGCTTCGTTCCTGCATTTTGTCCAGAGGCGGGGATGGCATCTCTTCTTGAATGGTTGGCTCGTTAGAGCGGATACCCATTGCTATTGCGGTATGGCACACGGTCACGGCGTTTTGCATATGCGGCACTTGTAGGAGTTTCAATACTATTCATTGGTTCCAAAATGGGGCGCCTTTCATAACCCGCCCCAACTCCTGGCAGAACGTGTGGTAAAATACATTCGTGGGAATCATACAAGGAAAACCGCCTATTTCTTCTCACGCTGCCCGTAGGCCTTGGTTGCGTAGTCACCGCCGATGACGATGAGATCTTCGGGCCTGTAGTCGTGTCGGCCCGAGAAGTACGAGTCGAGAATAGCCTTGGTGCCCTCGGCGTATCGCTAGAGCTGGGTAAGTTTATGTGCCTACGCCATGGGAAAGCAAGTCTCACCTTCTGGGCATCGATCGAGGTACCGGACATGTGGGGAACCATGGCGTTGCCTCCACCCCATGGGTTCTGGGCATAGCGGAGCGGGTGGTCCTTGGGGGCGGGCTGGGGGAACCAGACATCACCACCGTATCCACGGAGGTGACCAGACTTGAGTGCGTCGGCGACATCCTCCTTGACGACGATGGCACCACGAGCGGTGTTGATGAGCCATGAGCCTGGGCAGGTCAGTATTTGCTTCCGTTGTCACATAAGCTCGACTTACCCTTCTTCATCTTGGAGATGAGGTCCTTGTTGAACAGACCTCGGGTCTTCTCGTGCAGCGGGCAGTTGATGGTGACAACATCGCACTGTGCAAGCATCTCCTCGAGGCTCTCAACACGACGGCAGCCAATCTCCTTCTCCTTCTCAGGGGAAAGGGGCTGGTAGTCAAAGTAGAGCAGCTCCTTGCAGTCGAAGGGCTTGAGACGGCGGAGCACACGCTCACCGATGCGGCCGACGGCAACGGTACCAACGACCTTGTTCTCGAGATCATACTCGTTCTTCGCAACGGCAGCGACGTTCCACTCGCCAGCGGCAATCTGCTCGTGGGCGGGCACGAAGTTGCGGACGAGGGTGAGGATGGTCATGACGACGTGCTCGGCGACGGACACGACGTTGGAGCCAGTAACCTCGGCCACGGTGATACCGCCATTGGTCTTGTTGGCAGCATTGAGGTCGACGTGGTCCGAACCGATACCAGCAGTGACGGCAATCTTGAGGTTCTTCGCCTTGGCGAGACGTTCGGCAGTCAGGTAGCCGGGGTGGAAGCTGCAGTGCCATTTTTATCAGCAAATCGGAACTACATGGTTGGCGAGGGCCGTTGTGGGGAAGCATTGTTGCTTGCGGAACAGTCGGGAGAGGAATTGCGGGGTAGCTGTGGCTTACGGAGTGGTAATGATGACTTCAGCGTCAACGAGCTCCTGGTCGAATTTGGAGTTCTCGCCCTCTTTGTCCGAGGTGGTGACCAGGGTGTGGCCCTGCTCCTCGATCCATTTCCTCAGGCCCAGCTCGTTCTCGGTGGTACCCAGAAGGTTGGGCTCCTGCTCAGCATGGATGCCGCCCTGGAGCTGTTAGCAGGTACCCAGGTGCAATTGGGATGCAATTGGCCTACATCGTATAGTACAAGAAGTACTTTGCCCTGTTGTTTCGCAGTCGCCGTTAGCGTTCTGATTGCATTCGGTTGACGGGCGAAGGAAGCTCCGGGGTTGAATCGCGGTGCAGCTCGCGCAGCGAGAAGGGAGGAGGCAGGGCGGGCAAGACGAGAAGCTGAGCGGAGAAATACCATTTTGTGTGGTATGTGGATGAGACTGAGAAGAGAGGGTGGCTTCGATTGAGGTTTATGTATCAGAGACGCGTCGGTACGTGGTCCTGGCGCATGCGGGATTAGCCTCCGTCGTCACTCGAAGGCGGACGCTCGGGAAGGGAGCGGCCGGGGTAGTATGTACCTCTTGCAGTAGTCCGTGACGTATGTAGGGGAGGAGTGCGGCTTATGCACAGGAAGATCTGATGTCGAAGGATGGCTGAGGATGAAGGGGGTTTATATACACCTTTGCCGGGCTACAGCGTCGCCGCTGGTCATTTGGGCTGCCATGTGCATCGCCGTCTTAGCCTCTCCGCTACATACAGCTTGCATTCTGCAGTACCGCCTAGCTGATGTGCGGCCGGTGCAAAGGCGACGGGAAACGAGTTGGGGGAGGAAATGCCCCTCAACACAGTTGGTGCGGGGTCAACAGCGAATCGAGCCGACGCGTAGCCAGGCTGTGATTGACGACCGGACCTGCAAGCCCACCCTCCTCTTACGGAGCATGTCCCTTGTATGTGCATGGATAGTTACCGTTCCTGACCATTCTGCTCGGCGGCTAATTGTGAAACCGATCGCGACCCTGGCCACAGTCTGGCCACCTGAACACCATGGTGGCCCCAAGAAAGGAGGGGCAGAATCCACAAGACGCGTTGCGAGCTAGCTTCTGAGCGGCAACAGGATACGAAGGCGCTGATACGCGGTTAGAAGGATATCCACCGCGGCATCCAGCCGTGCCAGCGTTGCTGCGTAGGGGAGCGCATAGCACAGCTTCATCTGGAACTGCTTGCCACATTCAGGCGCGAAGAGCGATGACGCACCCGTGCACCCGCACACCAGCGGCACTCGTCTTCAGTTGAAGGTGGGGTGGCCAAGAACTACCGCGGCGAGGCTGCGCTTCTGGCTCGCCAAAGCGCGGGCGCGATCTATCTCCTGCATATCTCCTGTCTATTTCCTGCATATCTCCTGCGTATTCCCTACATATCTCCCGCCCTGCGCCGTTAAACTCGGGTGGCGCTCGGCCACCGTGGCGATACCTCGGTCTTGCCCTCCTTGGAAATCCCGAGATCCGCCCAATCTCCCCTCCGAATCCGAGGCCGAGCATTCGACGTGCTTGCGTAATCGCCCCTCTCGTATTCCTATACTCGTACACGAATCTAGCTGCTCTTATCTGCACCTGGTGACCCTCGCAAGTCGCTAGCAGCTCAAAGAACACGTCTCCCAGATCCTTCCCGCCCGCACACTCCCTCGCTTTAGCATTGCTTAGGGCTTCCTTCTTTTGCTCTTCTCTGCAGCGAGATAATCGGGATTAGCATTTGAACATATACCGGGCAACACAAAGTATCCGTTCTATAAAATGTCCCTCCGTATCTGTTGCTGAAGCTCCAAAGAAAGGAAAAGAGTCAATTCAAACATCTGACCTGGGTACCATCACGAGGGAGTTAGTGTTTGGAAATCCTTTGAATATCAGGAAATAGCCGAGAACCACTACGTGGAAATCGAAGACCACGCGAGACCATGCCGATTTCGTTCTGCATCTTTGCTCTGAGTAATCTAACGTGCTGTGCAGGGTCTAATCACGGTTCATGTCCAAAATGGGTAGGATGATACCGGCACACGTGACATAACCTTGTCTCTAGGTGCTTCTCATCATCTTTGAAGGCAACGCCTCATTTATGCTGGCTGAAAAACCATTATGTAATATCTTTTGAGCTTCGTCCATTCGTCGTATGGCGAATATGAAAAACTTGCAACGTTACGCAAAGACACGGGCAATAGACTCTCTGGCATTTGTATTCAACCGCCTGGGGTTTAAAGACTGGAACAGTACAACCAGCCTGGGCACTACGAAAGACAGCATGAAGCAAATGACGACATCGAAGTGTATCATTCACGATCAAGAGTATCAACAAAATTCTCATAAACACCTTACGATTATTGCTTGGCTTGACTTTTAGATCGCCGCAAACTACTGGCAAGGAACACAATTGGACGACGTTTCTTCGCTAAACGATATTACTGTTCCTTTCATCTGCAATGATTCTCATTGCACTACGACGTTCACGAGCTAAAAGCATTTGGATCGGTTGACTATACATCAATCAGGCACGCAAGAAAAAAATGCATGCTTCTATTTCAAATATGGACTTGATCTACAACAGCGCAAATCTTGCTGTAAACGCGCTTGGAGTCGCGTTTCTCGGGACCCAAAGGCACGGATGCTGCAAGCCATGATTGATTTGGGAAATGGATAATCAAGCTTATGTTACACCGTACTTTCGGGATTTTCGCGTGCTTTGGAAAAGGCCTCTGCCATATGCTGATTCTCTTAGGTACAGTGTCTACATAAAAAACCTGGCTTCCCGATCGGCCCGTATGGCACTATTTCCTACACCGAAGGGCATTTACAGCATGTTCCTGGAAAGACTTCTTCAGGACACTGTATACATGCAGGTCTCGGTTGGTATTATTGTTGGCGTTAATGACCAAACGGAAATGACGGAGCCTATGCTAACATTGGATGTCCAACTTCAACAGTTAACGGCCAATAGTATATCCTTGCAGTCTAAAGAGAAAAATAGGAGCGTGTACTGATTCGGGATGCAGAAGAGATATTTAGCTATATAGACTTTCGGCACGATGCGCATCGGTAGACGGACGAGGTGGCAAATGTTTTAAACGTCACGAGATTTGGATTGCCTGTCCTGTCGCACCGGTCTACACTAAGTGGGTGTTCCTGTGCTTCCTCTCTGCATGCATTCGCATACAGAGACTGAAACTTGCTATGCGACCATGGCCTCATTTTGGTGTCTGGGGCCTCTCGCGGCCCATGCCAAGACGGTTCGAAAGCTCATCACGGTTGGCTATGATACCCGACGATCACCGAGAGTCATTATCCTGCCTTGAACCCCGTGTCACCGAGTCAATCTGCTACTTCGGTGCCTTCTCATTCACACAATTGGAAACCAAACGATTGACTCTACAGCCGTAGACTTGGAAAGGCCCCACTGACAGGTCGCTTGCTGCACTCTTAGAATCCAACATATATGATTAATTGCATAATGCCTTGTTTATGGTATAGCTTGTACACTGCAGGGCATGATGTCTTTTTTGTTGCCGTTACAGGCGGGAGAGAGAGATGTGCGCTTCTGGACAGCTGTTGAGACCTTCTATAATACATGAAACTTATGTTCAAAAGTGCACAAGCTTCAAAGCCCCTGTCACTAGTCATGTCAAGTGAAACACCCGAAGATTTTGTCTCAAGAGTAACCAATCTGAACAATGCCACCATTCCAAACCGCCCAGATCTCGGTGCCCACGAATTTGACGAAGGAGATGCTGTGTTGAATATGCTTGGGCACAACTTCCTTTACCATTGCGCCGGTCCACATGTTGTACACTCTAATTACTGGAGTTCCGTCATCGGAGACGAGAGAGGCAGCAAGCAAGCTGAGCTGTGCATTGGTATCGATGTGAAGTTGAGATACGTTGCCGTTGTTAGTAACCTTTTTCAGGTTGCCTAAAGGTATATGGTAAGTTGATGGAGCTGAAACCCTTCCAATTTGATGAAATATGTTGGTCACAGGAGATTCCGTCCCAAATCGAATATCACATGAGACAATATCTTCATTAGCACCGACGCAAACAAGTCGTGTAGGGTCATCTGCTCGTTTGAGTCGAAGTACCGGAAAAGAAAGCCGGCAGACTGTCGAGGATCCTTTCGACCGCGTATCGTATAGTTTGATCGTGCCGTTACGACGGCCAAGAGCGACCACGGTTGGAGAAAGCCAGTCGGAAGACAATATATCTGAATCGGTATGAAGAGCAGTGTTCGATATCCACTCGCCTGATGGTGGACGTGAGAAGAGCACCAGATTTTTGGCTGCTCCCACAGCGAGACATTCTGTGTCGGCCCCCGGAATACTGGTTGATGTTGTCGGGTAAGAAAAACTAATTGGTCGAGCTGCTGCGCCCCAAATGGTCCGACAACTGGGGATCGTGAACTGCTGATTCACGTAGGCTCCGTCTCGTTCAGGATCTGTCAAGCATACCTTTTGTAACTAAGTAATGCTCTTTCTTTTTATTAGGCTTCTTACCACAGGAGGACGGTCAGATCCATATGAGGTGGCTGCTAAAGCGCCAGATAGTGGAAGGTAGATCAAAGACGAAATCTCTGAGGTGAGGCTGGCAAGTGAGTCCCACTCATAACAACGATGATGAGCGCTGTCGGACGAATCAAGCGTCGAGGAAATAAACTTCCGGCGCTTTATAGTATTCTCCCCTTCCACTGCATAAATGGTTCGTGTATCTGGATCTTGATCGAAAAGACGAATGGAGGCCTTCGGTGGCCTGGTTACTAAGCGAGGTTCTGAACGCAGAGTAGATGCACAGGCATCTGGCCAAATACTACGCATAAAATAAGACGACTTCCGAGCTCCAATCTCTCTCTCTAGACCGCCGCTGGAAAGAAGTCGTTGCCTCTCTACAACAGTTTGCTTTTTTTGCTGGATAGCGCGTACTCGATGCTGTTCTTTGGCAGCGGCGTGCCTTTTGGACTTCTCGACTGCTCCTTGGGTGTGTTTTGCTTGAGATGGTGTGGCGGCATGACCCTTTACAATCTTGTAGTATTTACCCGTCTCTGGGTCGCGGTGATACCCAGGGATTTCTTGCATAGTGGTGGGTGTCGTGAGGATACAATCGGAGAAGGAGGAAACTAACGAGTCAGTCGCTCTGGAAGCAAGGCCACCGTACGATTCTTGTACCCATTTGTTTCACTTTTTATTCTATGTTTTGAGGAATGACATTTTCTTAATCCAGTCTTTGATTTTCATCAAAACACATTTCCTTCCCCAGCAGGAACATAAGAGTCTCTCGGGCTAATTTTCTTTTTCTTTCGTAAGGTTCATATTTTTCGCTTCCACAGGGCCAGGCATTGCCTTATCGATAACCTTAATCAGCGTCATCGCCGCCGAGGCATGACGCCAATGGCCAGAACATCATTCTGACAGACAGCGCATTTGCCTGCTTCTGCAACATATATTGTTCTGCTGAGTGTAGTGTATTCTTATCCTTTTGATCATTTCTGTGCAGCATCTGCCTCTGCTCCTCTAGTTAATGCTTTCCCGCATTCCTACCTCTAGGCTCCACTCTATCTGCAGAAACATAGTCAGGAATTCGAACCGCACAATTGCATCCTCGATGCGCCTGAACCAAGTCATGGCACATCTCGATGACTCCATTCCTAATGGTGGATCGAACGCAACCTCTGAACTCCCAGCTTCCTACACGCTGCAATCTCTTCCAAAGTCAAATGTGTTCACGCAAAATCTCCCTGCTGATGCCGCGTTCCCCACCCCCGCAAGCTCCTTTTCCGCGCCACGAGAAAAGCTTGGTCCACGCCTTGTAAAAGATGCCCTATACACATACGTTCATCCTGAGCCAACAGAAGATCCGGAACTGCTAGGCGTAAGTTCGCGAGCCTTGCGGGACATCGGACTGAAGGAAGAGGAGGCACAAAGTGAGGACTTCAAGCAGGTCGTTGCTGGTAACAAGATACTGACTTGGGATGAAAATGAGGGTACAGAAAGCGGAGGCATATACCCATGGGCACAATGCTACGGTGGATATCAGTTTGGGCAATGGGCCGGTCAGTTGGGCGACGGTCGTGCGATATCACTGTTTGAGTCGACGAATGAGAAGACGGGTGTGCGCTATGAGATCCAGCTCAAGGGCGCGGGCAGGACCCCTTACTCGCGGTTTGCAGACGGAAAGGCTGTGCTGCGTTCTTCTATTCGTGAATTTGTTGTCTCAGAATATCTTAATGCGATTGGAATACCGTCAACTAGGGCATTGGCTCTCACACATTGTAGAGGCAGCAAGGTCGCCAGGGAGCGCATGGAACCGGGAGCCATCGTAACTCGCTTCGCCCAATCCTGGATCCGTTTCGGTACATTTGACCTCCTCCGCAATCGTGGCGACCGCAAGCTTCTCCGGCGGCTCGCCGACTACACCGCCGAGCATGTCTATGGAGGTTGGGACACGCTTCCCTCGAAGCTTCCCCCGGGCGATCCCAAAGAAACTCACTCGAAGATCAAATCAGGCATCTCGAACTCGACAATCGAAGGCAGTGCTCTTGAAGAAGAGAACCGTTACACGCGTCTCTATCGCGCGATCCTCCGACGCAATGCTCTTACCGTCGCAAAATGGCAAGCTTACGGCTTCATGAACGGCGTTCTCAACACGGACAACACGTCTATCTTAGGTCTCAGTATCGATTTCGGGCCCTTTGCCTTCCTTGACACCTTCGACCCGACCTACACACCCAACCATGATGACCACATGTTGCGTTACTCGTACCGCAACCAACCCACTATCATATGGTGGAACCTTGTGCGACTGGGCGAGGCGTTTGGGGAGCTTATGGGTGCTGGATCTCTCGTAGACACTGATACCTTCATTGAGAAAGGCGTTTCTGAGGAGCAGGCTGACGAACTAGTAAAACGTGCCGAAGGTATCATCGAGCGTTGCGGCGAGGAATACAAAGCAGTGTTTTTAACAGAGTACAAACGCGTGATGACGGCAAGGCTGGGCTTAGTATCCCAAAAACCTTCCGACTTTGATGAGCTTTTCTCCGAGCTGCTGGATATTCTAGAGGCGTATGGGTTGGACTTCCACCACGCGTTCAGAAGGCTCTCAAGCTTTAAGATCGAGGAGCTGGAGACAGAGCAGAGCAGGAAGGATATTGCAGGCAGGCTCTTCAGGTTTAACGAAGCGCCGGGCCAGGACACGGCAAGTCGCGCGCGGATCAATAGGTGGTTAGAGAAGTGGGCAGCCAGATTGAAAGAGGATTGGGGCGAGAGCAAGGACGGAGAAAGACAAACTGCCATGTTGGCTGTAAACCCAAAGGTACGCTTTGATGATGAGTATTTGCAAACTGACATTGGCTGACAAAAGAACAAGTTTGTTCCTAGGTCCTGGGTCCTCGACGAGCTGATTGAGCGCATAGAGAAGAAAGAGGAACGTGACATTTTGCCAGCCATTATGAGGCTTAACCTCAGCCCCTTTGAAGAAACGTGGGGCTGGGACGAGGGTGAGGAAGAGAGATTCTGCGGCGATGTACCAAAGTACAAGGGTATGATGCAATGTAGCTGTAGTTCATGAGATACCGGAGGCAGACTTATAATGTTACCTCTTGAGAAATAAATGCAGACAACACAAGTCGCACTGCTGTCCTCTGAGACTCCCACTAGTCAACTCCACCAACGAGGTATTCTCCAACTTCGACATTTACCATCCGCCCGAGACTCCTGGCATATTCCCAGCTGAAGTTAACCCTCCACTTACTCCCTGGGTCTAACACATCTGCGTTACCTACTCCTCCCACCCTCACAAGCAACCGCATGCTCGTTAGTGTTGCAATCTGCGTGTATAAATCCGCAAACTGCGGAACCGTATCCACCAGAAGTGCTCTAAAGATCGCCAGCAGCCGATCGAGTCCGAATGGTGATGGCGTAAGCAGGTGTCGCGATATTTTGCGATGTTTGGACTTGGTGACGCCAGCGGATATGGAAGGTGCGCGCCGCTTATTCTTCCGCTTATCAGTGTGCTTCATAAAGTAGGTTACGTCGGTACGAGATGGATTGTAAGAGGCAAGATAAGCAGCTATGAGAAGATGTGTCGTGTAATATGGTAGGTCGTGGGCAATGGTTCGGAGGCGTCGCTTCGTGCTAGGTGTTGCTGAAATTGAACTTCCATCTGTAGTACCCGCATTCCCGGTCGAGGTGCCGCCCGCGACTATCCTGTCTAAAACGCTATCCTCTATTTGAAATAAATGCCGCCTGTTCACCATGAGCCGCGAAAAATCTCTTGTACCAAACGTCCCATTCACAACAGGTTCTACGAAAGAGCGCCAGAGCCTCGTAGCACAGAGGCGGAAACTGACAAGATCGCGACCGGTGTGTTTCGTAAGAGAATCGTAGACAGCAGGCAGAAAACGGCCCCAAAGCCAAGCATCATCCTCGGCAGCAAGATCTGCGGTATAGTCTGGATACTGTTCTGTCGAAGGTGGAGTGGGGAAAATCTTCTGGGGTGTTTTTGAGAGTATCGTGAGGAGCGAGGATCGTGAGTACGGTGAGAAGTGGAGGTGCGGAATACCGGGACGATGGTATGCAGTTGGCAAAGGAAGGGTAGTGACGAGAATCAATGAAAGGCTAGGTATCTGGAATTATCAGCATTAGACACAGCCTATTATCTCTACGCTTGGGTCTGAACTCACAATTTCCCCGAACCTTGCCAACGCAGGCAACAGCGTAGATGGCGCTTCTCTTTGCATATCAATTGCATCCAACACTAACACAAACTTTTGCCTCCCTTCTAGCATCTTTCTCAACGATACCGCTAGACTGCTTAAATTCTCTGTCCTGGCATATAGCCTTCTATCAATCGTCTCGTCATCATATTCATCAAGCGCATCAAGACAGCCGGCAACGATGCGCTCCAACAGATGGCGTCCTGTAATGCATTCGCGCGAGTTCACGATGGCAAAGGGGAGGCTAGATAACTTGAGATATGAATTGAGAATCGAAGATTTTCCAGTTGCAGTGAGGCCGTGTATAGCAAGGAGAGGAGGAGACGGTAGATGCGCCTAGGGATTATCAGCTGCAAGTCTCCGTCATAGGCTTAAGAGGCTCGAACCGAATATAGCGCTGCAAGCTGCTCAATCTGAGCTACCCGACATGGGTATTCAGTGTTGAGTTGATCTAGAATCTCATCGGGCAGCATGATGTGTGTTGTATATTGAACGCAATGTTGAAGTGGAACAAAAACATAAGGTCACAGTAGATGCGACGCGCTAGCGACGCGAACCGCGCCAGCACGTGCCTGTTTGTATTCACAAATGTATGCACGTGTAGAATTTTGACTGGTGCGGACCATAAGGAATATGTCATAATGCAGTGCTTCGCTTGCTAATCTATACTTTATTTTCCGGCCCATTCTGTCCATCATCATCGCCGGACTTCTTCGTATACCATGCCTTCCCGCGGAGAACCTAGGCCTGAAGTCGAAATGTTTGCAGGGAGCTATCAGAACGATGCTAATCGGATATGCAATGCTAAAGGCGTATCCAAGGCCCCCGGGCACCTCCATCACCTTCGTACTGTCCTACACGTGTAGAGTATCTGCAACATCCGAGCTAGAGTCGTCCTGATTTGGGCACTCCCACACAAGAAACTTCCAGTTTAACTCGCTTGGTCTCCAGAAGATGCCATGTTGCAAACCCTTTCCTGGGTTCGCAGTATCTCCGATGGTATCAGCAGTCATTCCGCCAGTTAGGGGCATCCGCTTGCCAAAAATGCAGCGCTTGAAACGAGAGTGTAGGATGGCCATGGAACACATGACACATGGTTCGTGGGTCATGTAGATGTCCAGATCCACACATAGGTATCCATTGACGGGGATGTTGTCCTTTTCATAGCATGCTATCTCAGCCTCCGTGAGGGGCGTATCGCAGAACAATGATCGATCAAGTAATGTGGGATTGGTCCCAGCCATTCTGAGGCGCTTTTTTGCTACCATAGCAATAGCACGCTGAACGGAATGCGCCATGACGTTACCCGGTCCAATATGTGCTTCAGCTTCCCCAGTAGGTGAGCGCCAACGACAATCACCTGCTGTGGCGATAACCTCGGACTGACCATTCCTGCGGTCGACAATAACACAGCCAATGTTCTCACCAATGCCCAATACTGAAGTGTTAGAGCCGGCAGCGGTGGCGATCTCAAGCCAGCCAGCAGCTTCGCTTTGAATCTCAATTGTGTTTCGGGCAACTAGACTGGGATGTGGTCCATAGGGGTTGGTGTTCTTGTAGGCGATGGGCCAGTACTGTTCACTCCATTGAGCTGCTTGCTCGGCCGAGGTGGGCGCCAGTGCTGGGACGGTCACATATAAGAGCTTCGGGGGTACGTTCATGGTGTTGTAGGGTGCAGTTTTCCGGAGAGTCGCAGTTAAATCCGCAGCCTTGATACAGCGGGTGGGGCAAAGCAAAAAGAAGCGCACTGTGTCCACATCTTCAGTTACAACGTCATCAACGATGTCGTTGTCGGTAGGGGAAGGGGGAAGGGGGGTTGAGCAGGAAGATAAGGATATTGGGGGGGTATCCTCGTCACCTCTCTGGAGCCTGGCGGGCGGATAAAACTGCTTCTGCAGATGTGCCGGCAAAAACTTGAACTGAACAACGCGACGAAGATGGGAGATTTCCCCGGTTGTAAATCCTGGGGCGGCCTCCTGGATTATACTACGCCATTAGCAGGCAAGCGAGAAGCCATAGGTCGAGTGGCTTACTCTTTGATGGTGTTAGCGAAGCGGGCAGGGATCTCGACAACGTAAACGGTATGCGTCTCCAGACTGGCGCGAACTTCGTCTTTGGTCCGTAGCGGAACGAGGGGCCTACGGGCCATGGCCGTTTCTGCGCCCATCGGGAGAGCTCGCAGTGGAGTGTTGGAGTGGAGAGATGCCAGCGAAAGGACGGGCGACTTTCCTAGGGCAGCAATGAGAGCTCCTGCTCCAAGCTGCAGTCCGAGTGTGTTCACCTTCCTGCCACACACATCACGACCCCGCCTGCCATTGCTCTGCGGAGATTTGGTTAGCCGTAAGTGCGAAAGGAAACCGCGAACCACGGAAAAACGTTGGTCCAGTGACCGCCGCGTCGCCTGCACTCAAGCTGTACCTTTTCACACTGCATACAACATATCAATATCCATTCTTACCGCCTGGTCGTGGTGAACATAGCACACGTGATCACTGGAAAGTAGAGGATACCGCAAAGGAAGAAAGTGCATCACGGGTATCGTCATAGAAAGCTGCCGACCAACATACATGACTGTGTTCGCGGCATCTCTCAGGCCGCACGGCGCTCTGCCGGCATATTCCTCCGCTCCCTAGCTGTCACCTTCTTGCGACGCCGCTCGATCGCCCGATCGCGGTCTTTGGACTTCATGTTCTGGAAGCGGTCCACCAAAGCAAGCTTCTTTTGCTCCGCTAAAAAAGGTGTTAGCCAACTGTACGACTGGCTCTTCACTAGGGCCATGCTGTACTCACACTTCTTCAGGAAAAATGGCTTCTTCCCCTGTTTGATCAACTCCTTTTCTTGTTTCTTGTGCCCCCGCAAAATGTCTTGTCGCTTGTCCTTTGCCTGCTGCGTTTTCTGCTGCGACTCCATCGACATGAGCTTCTTCTTGAGCCTTTCCTTGTCCCCTTCATTCTTGGTCTTTTTAATAGCATCCCGCAGCTCGGCCATTTCCGAGGCCTTGTAGTCATCCAGAAATGCGTAACGCTTCTTCAGAGTGTTCTCATCAACTTTCGGCCCAGAGACACTGTCAAAGCGGGGGTCTCGCGAGAGGGGCTTCTTAACATCAATGACTTGACGTTTCCGGGATACTGCCCGTTTGCTCGATTGTACGGCCGGTGCGTGTTTGCTAGAACGTGCTTGAGGAGCGTCATCCGAATCCGAGTCATTGCTGCTCTCCTCATCCTCGCCGAGCTTCGATTTTGACATGCGACTAAGATTTCCAGCTTGAGCTAGTTTTGCCGCCTTGATTTCTTGTAAACGTTCCCTCAATGCTTGTAAAGCGTCTTCTTTCGACCTAGCCGTCTCATCGCCTCGTTTCCGCTTATGACTGCCAGTCTGCTGCTGGGACAACGCATCTTGGGCTTTGGCTAACGCTCCAAACGAGACTCTGCTCATCTGTGCTTGTACATCATCTTCACTAGACTATCGCAAGTCAACGAACGCAACGAATGCATTGCATACCAAATGATTCCATTACCTGTTCTCCAGCCTCAGGCTCTTCCTCAGTGTCATCGTCGTTGCCGTTGCTCTCTTCTGGTTCCTCCTCCGAAGCCAGAATTTGTCCTCCTTCGCCGGTTTCAATTACGGAGGGCGAAGAAGAGCGATCAGTAACTTCGTAGTATTCCTCGCCATCCGAGCTTTCTTCGGCAGCCCGTAGTTTGCGATCAAGTTTGGACGAGAGTGGCATTTTCGATTGTTGTATAAATTCTGTTGCGTCTCGCACTTTCAGGACGCCCCACGCCAAGACCAACCTCGGCGAAACGCTTAACTCCGCGCCGACTCTTCTTTCATTGAACGTATACACGACCACCAGCTTCTCCTGTTGGGACTTTCACTCTTTAAACGCTTCACCGTCTAAAGCCTCAGACCATATCACGTTACTAAAATGGTCTTGGCACTCTGTCGACTACTTTCGCCGCTCTTGCTGCCAGGGTAAACAATCGCCGTACACCATCAACACTGCACTGCAGCCAACTTTCGAACCTACGGTAAAGCAAAGTGCAGCCCTTCCAACATGGTGGACAACACGAGCGAACACATTATCGACGTTGGCATGAAAGACGCCAGCGACTCACCGGTCGCAACAGGTATAGTTGAGCCCATTCCCATTCGGCCTCTTCCTTCGGTCAATCAGCGCCTAGAGTCCATTGCTGAGTCGTGCACCGTAGACACAGCACCCCTTGCCTCACATACGAGCCTTCCGGTCAGCGGTTCGCTCTATCCCTCAATTTATGGACCAGCCGTACCGGCGTATGGCCATCAAATCCCTGCTCCGGCCCTGAGCGCAGTCACTTTCCCGCCTCAGTGGCCAGCTGCTCCTCCTTCTCAGTGGTCTGCTGCTGTCCCTCCTCAGTGGTCAGCTGCTTCTTCTTCTCAGTGGTCCGCTGCTGCCCCTCCTCAGTGGCCAGCTGCTCCCCCTCAGTGGCCAGTTTCTCCCTCTCCTCAGTGGCCCGGCCATCCTTCGCCTTATTGGCCCAATGCTTCCCCAATTCCTTCTCCCCAGGGATTTCCCATCACGCAACCAACCGCTTTTCAAGCTCAGATTGGTGGACCTTTCGCTTCCTCCGCCACATACAGAAAAAAGACAGCTAAACAAGCCAAGAAAATTCGTCGCATTGCGCCCCCACTAGATCCCCACTACTTGACGAACGCATGGGAGGCGCCTGAAGAGCACACAACCTCGTTCAGACAGCTTGTGGTTCTTGATCTCAACGGTACTTTGCTGTTACGAGCAAAGAAAAGCGAAGTTCATTGCCTGCGACCCTGTCTCCCTGGATTCGTACGCTATCTCCTGCGAAACTTCAATGTTATGGTTTGGACATCAGCTAAACTTTCAAATGCAGTGCCATTGGTCGAAGCAGTTTTTGGGGATATGCAGGACCAGCTCGTCGGAGTGTGGGGTCGGGAAATGATCATTGATCCGAACCACAATGACTTTACTCGGAATGTTCAAGTTTTCAAGGATCTACGCGTTATCTGGGAAGATGACGACATTAACGACATATGCGCCCCAATGTGCGGTCCCCAAGGTCTCAATCATACTAACACCATCTTGATTGATGACACCCCAGAGAAAGCAGAAAGCCAGCCATTTAACCTGGTTTCCATCCCGGAATTCGGTGGACAACTTCCCGAGCCATATCGCGGAAGAAACGTGCTTGAGCAGGTGACAGGTTATCTTGAGGAATTGAAGAGGCAAAAAGATGTTACGAGATTCATCCATAAGTACCCTTTCCAGGCTAACGGAAATTGGAGCTATGATCTGTCGTAGGAGCCAGGGCGTTTGTTGCGGAGCACAAGATGTTTCAATTCCCCTGTGTCAAAGCTCGTTTAAGAGTTCAGTCGGCGGTAGAAGGTAAGAAATCAGCGTGATTAGAATATTGAGGATGAAAACCTCTAGATAGATTCGTCAGTTTCCTGTCTAATGTGTGATGGGATTACCTTACATCACGTATCCGTTTGTCAAAGGCATGTTATATAATTACCCTCACGTAGACATGCAGTTGTTAATTCTAAAAAGTCAGGTAATGATGAGAGCTTTGAATAGATTCTTCCAGTTGTGGAATGCAAATCAAGTCGTCTTCGGGTGCTACTGCTGTTGTGGGACTCTCAGCGTACTGCTATCTAGTTCGTTATGACTGTTATACAAGGCAGTTCGTCTGCCGATGAAGTAACGCAAAGGGAAAGCTTGAACATGGTAAGAAACTAATGAAACGTATGGCTTTAAAGGTTTTCACTTGCGGATGTTACGAGATCTCGTGCGTAGGAAGAGTAAGTAGATCGGCCCTACTCGCGATGAAGAACCTGACGAAATCGCCTTGAAAGCTTTGGTCGAGGCAAAATAATGGCAATGTCAGGGCTCCACTCGTGCTTGAAGGGTGCATGCTGATGCTTGAGGAAGATTTTACCAGGCCTTGAGGATTTGGAAGTTATCACAGATGAATCACGCACCCCAAAGTGACCATGCTCTTGGTGGTAGAAAGCGATTTATATCAATGTAATACTCTGACATACCATGATGTTCCCAGCGATTGGGATTGAGATTTGAATAGGTTTGCCAGGGTGGCTTTTCTAAGCTTCGTAAGGGAGATGAATCGAAAATCTAGAGGGTATATTTTGTTGGGTTCAAGCATGATTGGAGATTTGCCCCTACAAAACAGTCAGACTCCGTTTAAAACTAAAACAACATCTAAATACCAACTAAATTCTTACTATAGCGGTGCCATGCTTCTGAGCCATGCCTGGAGACGAAACCGTATATGTTTAATCGCAGCAGCAAGTCTCAAATGCGTACAGCAAGAAGCCTGATGAATGCACTAATTGCTGAGAGGGGAAA